>Ga0079226_10000504_pt1 | contig 27432 bp, 24 predicted proteins | sample Poulit2014_FD_76345 | JGI IMG/M metagenome (GOLD analysis project Ga0079226, IMG submission 76345) | Agricultural soil microbial communities from Georgia to study Nitrogen management - Poultry litter 2014 | ecosystem: Environmental > Terrestrial > Soil > Agricultural land | place: USA: Georgia...
AGTTCTTTACTAGTAGTACGCAAACAGCCAACAAGAAGACAATTGCCGTGTATGTTTTATTTCGTGGGATTGCTGTTTTTATGCTTATCAATCAGTTACTTATGCAAAGATGGGGGGATGCTTTTCTTCTTGTGCTAACACTGGCTTTGTTTGCTATTCCGCAACTTGTGGAACGTGTGTTTAAAATTGAAGTTCCCAACTTATTAGAACTGATTATCATATCATTTATTTTTAGTTCGACTATTCTGGGAGAGCTAAGCGATTTTTACGGCTATTTCAAGTTTTGGGATACTGCACTTCATACGCTCAACGGCTTTCTAGCTGCAGGTGTTGGTTTCTCACTTGTCTATCTGTTAAATAAAAATGCTAAAGGCTTGAATTTGACTCCTTTGTTTCTTGCAATAGTGACTTTTTGTTTTTCTATGACCGTTGGCGTTATGTGGGAGTTTATTGAATACTCCGCAGATCGCTGGATGGGTTTGGATATGCAAAAAGACCGAATTATTCAAGAAATTAATAGTGTAAGCATTGGAACAGAGAACAATGTCGTTTATCATATTGAAGATATTCAACGTACTGTTATTGAAAGTAAAGACGAAGCGGGAAATAATATTGAAACCGTAATTGACAACGGATATCTCGATATTGGAATTATTGATACAATGAAGGATTTATTTGTAAATTTACTTGGGGCTATTGTCTTTAGCGTGTTCGGCTATCTATACGCTCAGCATGACCAAAAGAAATATAAGTTTGTTCAGAACTTCATACCTAAAAAAAAGGTGTAAGGTAACTATTTTTTAGCAATAAATGTCCAATTAATGAACCGTTTTATTCAAGAACAAAACAATTCCATTGAAGGTGATTGTCTCTTTTTGCATTCAGATAAAGAAAGCTCACCAAAATCTTTACAAAATCCAACCATTAAAGTTATCATTCCGTGGATTATGCGTACTAAACTGTATATTGTGTGCAAATATATGGCAATAAACTTTAAAAAAATCCTGAAATAGCAAATAGAGAAAGAGAAAAGGAAATAGGTTGAGAGAGCGAAAAAAAGTCTTGTTGGAATGAAATACTTCAATTTCTCGAGAGTTTTCTTTTTTAGCCTTTTATGCTTTTTAGTGCTTCCATTCAAGAATAATGTTTTGAGGCTTTTGGCGACCAATCCATAATACAAAGTTTATCAAATTCCAAAAAACTGCTATTCATTTAGAAAAGTAAATCATTTGTTTTATCTTTTCTTTTTTTAGTAAAAGTTAATGGAAGTTAACAGTAAGTAAAACATAAATATTTATGGGTATATTGTTTTCTTTTTTTGCAACTTTTTTATATAATGCACTTGAGGTGGAAAATAAATGTTTTATAAGTACAAATTAAAAGCGGCTGAACTTGCCACAGTTATTCCCAATGTTTTTGAATGTCTGTTTGTTATCTATACGAAGTTGCCAAAACGTAATTATGAAGCAGTGGTTTACAAATACGATGACTGTTACTTTGTATTGAGAGATGCGCGAATTTTACAACAAGTAAAAAATATTGATCATGAAGTAAAAGGTGATGAGGAAGAGCTTTTATCATACATAGAATCGGCCTTAGAAGATAACTTATATTTAAAAGTAGAAAAAGAATTTGTGTTCCTTGATTTAAATATATTAGAAAAAGCTCCCTCTGATTCTGGAATGTCTATTCGTTATTACGAATTTATTGATTTATAAGCAAATAGGATGAACTTCAAAAAAGTTCATCCTATCTGCTTATTTTGTGTGAGTACGTATGTTTCTTAATTTCCTATATCCGCGATAAATGTTTAAAAAGACCAATAAAAGACCAACTGCTAAAGGAATATACAATAAGAAAAAAGGGTAGCCATACGTTTGTTCAACAACCTTTTCTGAAGTAGCTTGTATCTCAGTGAAAGCTTGTTGTAATACCTGAAAGCTAAAGACAGAAAGAAACCCAGAAATAATAAATAATACAATACCTAAATAAGGGACTGTTGACTTTTTTCTAAAAATTGAAAAGCCGAGATATAGGACAATAAGAAAAGTAGGAACACCAAAGGCAAAAAATTCATTTAACATTCTGACACCTCCTAGTATTATCATACTTCAAAACTGCTAAAATGAAAATATTTTTGTTGATTCAAATCGACTATTCATGAAACATCATTGATTAAATGAATTTTTCAATAGGAAACCTTACGAAAATGTGCTATACTTTTTCAGAACTTTAAACGAAAGAAGGTGGTTTTATTGCCATTTACACAATTTTCATTTCAACCTTTTATATATCAAGCCCTAGAAGAAAGTGGTTTTGTTGAACCAACAGTTGTGCAAAAAAAAATAATTCCTATGATTCAAAAAGGAAAAAGTGTGGTTGGACAGTCTCAAACTGGTAGTGGAAAAACACATGCTTTTTTATTGCCTTTAGTGGATAAAATTGATTCAACAAAAGAAAATGTCCAAGTGGTCATCACAGCCCCAAGTCGTGAACTAGCCACTCAAATTTTTCAAGCAACAAAGCAAATTACTCAGCTTTCAAAAGAAAATATCCGAGTGATGAATGTGGTTGGTGGAACCGATAAAAAGAGACAAATAGCACGACTAGAAAACCAACAACCACAAGTTGTGATTGGAACTCCAGGAAGAATTTTAGATCTTGTGAAAGAAAATGCCTTGATTATTCATACTGCTTTTGCTTTTGTTATCGATGAAGCGGATATGACACTTGACATGGGATTTTTGTCTGTAGTGGATCAAATTGCAAGTCGCTTTGATTCAACGACTCAATTTTTAGTCTTTTCAGCAACGATACCTGAAAAGTTACGTCCTTTCTTAAAAAAATATCTGGAAAATCCTGTAATTGAGGAAATACCAACGACTACAGTCATTTCTGACACGATTGATAATTGGCTGATTTCTACTAAAGGACAAGAAGTCGATCAATTACTATATAAACTATTGACACTTGGACAACCTTATTTGGCAATTGTCTTTGCGAACACGAAAACCAGAGTAGATGAAATTACTAATTATTTACGAAAAAAAGGATTAAAAGTTGCAAAAATTCACGGAGATGTCCCTTCACGTGAACGAAAAAAAGTGATGCGTCAAATTCAAAATTTGGAGTATCAGTATATTGTCGCTACTGATCTAGCTGCACGTGGTATTGATATTGAAGGTGTTTCCTTAGTTATTAATGCTCAATTACCAAAAGAACTTGACTTTTTTGTACATCGTGTCGGACGTACTGGAAGAAACGGACTTGCTGGAACAGCGATTACTTTGTATAACCCAAGCGAAGAAAAAGAAATCAATACGTTAGAAAAGATGGGTATTACATTTTTACCAAAAGAAATAAAATCAGGAAAGATTGTTGATACCTACCGACGAAACCGTCGTAAAGAACGTGTGAAAAGTCAAGAAAATCTTGATCCAGAAATGATGGGACTTGTTAAAAAATCTAAAAAGAAAGTCAAACCAGGTTATAAAAAGAAGATTCAGCGAGAAATAACAAAAACAAATCAAGAAAAACGTAAAGTGAAGCGACGTTTTGAAAGCAGAGATAAAAGAAAACAAAAGAAAAATTCAAATTCGTAAAATCAGAAAAGTTTCCTTTCTTAGAAAAAGGCTCAAAAACGATAAAAGAGCCTTTTTCTTAAAATGGAACTTATTTTTTTGGAAAAACTATTAAACGTTTTTAATGAATGCTAATTTTTTCGTTCTGGGCTTTTTGTTTTACAAAATAATGATATACTTAGCTTAATCATAACAAAAGAAAAGAGGAACGTGTATGAATCTCTTTGATGCCTTAGAATGGAGTCAATGGAAAAAACTATCAAATGAAGTAAAATCTCAAGTGATTAGTCAAGTACTGATGTATTTTGTCAGCCCATTAAAAAAAGTTTCAAACGTAGAATACAAACAATTTCAGATTGCCGGAATTAAATGCACAAGTTTTGAATGTCTGATTGATAATGAGCCTTTTGTTTTAGTTCCAGGAAATAAAGAGACTATTTTAGGATGGGACTTAGGAACACAAGGACTACCAGTAACTGTTTGGGATCAAAAGACAAAATCTGAAGACAAAAAATTTCTAGAAATTAAGAGGAATTATCAGTTGGAAACGACAAAAGATTGGGACATTTTTGTGAATGAATCAACGAGCCCGTTACGAAAGGTCTCAATTCCTCCTATGCTTATTCAAAAGAAAGCGACACCTGTTGGGACGGAGTTTATTGGCGTATTAGATGCTATTACTGGTATTTTCAAAGGCGATAATGAAAAGTATGCGAAAGTTCAAGAGGAATTAAATGCTTGTTTTCAACAAGTCAATAGTTTAGAAGAGAGTCTGATTAAACCAGTCCCGAGAGAACTGTATAAAAAGAATCTTTTTTATGCTTGGTTGGATACCAATACTGAAAAGTACCATGTTTATTCCCATCAAGAGTGTACTCAAAAATCACTTAAAGAAAAATTGGATGCAGAAGTTTTTGATCTATTGTCAGAAGACCAATGGGAATATGCAGTAGCAGCGGGAATACGCAAGTTATTTCGTTGGGGAAATGATATTGATCGAAATCAACCATATTATGGGAAACAAGTCATAAAAAAAATAGAACAAAGCAATATGTTCGGACTTTATTTTGATTTTTCGTTTTCTCATTGGGAGATTACTAATTCAAATCGATTAAAATTAGAAAAACAAGCAGAAGTAGGAATTCCTTTGTATGATTGTCTTCCATTGTCTTCTTATTATCGTTCTCGAAAGATTCTTTCTGAAAACGAGTATTTGGATGCGGATAGTTTTTTATATCGAAAGGCTATTATTATTCAAAATGAGTAGTTTTATTTGAAATTTTTTCGGATTATTTCGTTTAAAAAAGGTGATTTCTTATCATTATGATTGACTTTTGATACGGATTTGCCTATACTTTTAAGAGAAATAAAGGATATGATTAATTGTAGTTTCCTGCACAGAAAATTCTTCATAGATGAGAGAAGAATAGGAACTTTTTTGATTGCTCCCTTTAGTGAATAAGTAGTTTATTTACGCTTTCTCAGCGTTATTGAGATAAAGAGGTAATGATTGAACATCATTGCAATCAAGGTGGTACCGCGTGTAAACGTCCTTGATTTGCAAGATGTTTTTTATTTTCTTAAATTTAATTAGGAGTGAATGAAATGAAAAACTTAACCAGTGCTCAGGTGCGTCAAATGTTCTTAGATTTTTTTAAGTCTAAAGGCCATACAGTTGAACCGAGTGCATCTTTGATTCCAGTTGATGATCCCACTTTATTGTGGATCAACTCAGGTGTTGCTACCTTAAAAAAATATTTTGATGGATCGATTGTTCCAGAAAATCCACGGATTACAAATGCTCAAAAATCGATTCGAACCAATGACATTGAAAATGTAGGACGTACTGCCAGACATCATACAATGTTTGAAATGTTAGGGAATTTTTCAATTGGCGATTATTTTAAAGAAGAAGCTATCGTTTGGGCATGGGAATTCTTGACTTCTCCAGAATGGATTGGGTTTGATCCAGAGTTATTGTATGTAACGGTTTATCCAAAAGATACAGAAGCCAAACGAATATGGCATGAAGTAGTTGGTCTTTCTATCGAACATATTATTGATGTGGAAGATAATTTTTGGGACATTGGAGCAGGTCCAAGTGGTCCGGATACGGAAATTTTTTATGATCGTGGTCAATCCTTTAATAATCTAGAAGAAAACGATCCTGAAAACTATCCTGGTGGAGAAAATGAACGTTACTTAGAAATATGGAATCTTGTCTTTTCAGAGTTCAATCATAAACCAGATGACACCTATGAACCCTTACCTAACAAAAATATTGATACAGGTATGGGATTGGAACGTATGGTTTCTGTCATTCAAAATGCACCAACTAATTTTGAAACAGATCTTTTTTTACCAATCATCCACGAGATTGAAAAGATAAGTGGTCAAGAAAAGTATGGTGTCAATAAAAAAACAGATATTTCATTTAAAGTGATTGCCGATCATATTCGCGCACTTGCCTTTGCTATTGGAGATGGTGCTTTGCCATCGAATGAAGGTCGTGGTTATGTTTTACGTCGTCTCTTACGCCGCGCAGTGATGCATGGTCAAAAGCTCGGGATTCATAAGAGCTTTTTATTCCAATTAGTTCCAGTAGTTGGTAGAATCATGGAAAGCTATTATCCAGAAATCTTGGAACAGCAAGAATTTATTGAAAAAGTTATCCGAAATGAAGAACAACGCTTCCATGAAACAATAAATGATGGCTTAGCGATTTTAGAAGACTTGGTCGAACAAGTACGAAAAGATGGGAAAGACATATTAGCAGGTGCTGATATTTTCAAACTATATGATACTTATGGGTTTCCTGTTGAACTAACAGAAGAAATTGCAGAAGAATCTAATTTGAAACTGGATTTTGTAGGGTTTGAAAAAGAGATGGCTGCTCAAAAAGAACGCGCTCGTTCAGCACGCAGTAAAGAGCAATCCATGGGTGTTCAATCAAACTTATTGACCGATATCAAAGTAGCAAGTGAATATATTGGCTATACAACTTTAGAAATCGAAGCAAAATTGGAAGTTATCTTGAAAGATGAAACAGTAGTTGATCAATGTAGTGAAGGAAAATGTCAATTAATTTTTTCAAAAACCCCTTTTTACGCTGAAATGGGTGGTCAAGTCGCTGACACTGGACTCATTTTGAGTCAAGATGGAAAAATGAAGGGAAAAGTCACCGATGTACAAAGAGCTCCGAATGGTCAAAACTTACATGAAGTCCATTTAAATGAAACACTCGAGGTCGGTCAAGTCTACGTTTTACAAGTCGATCAAATGCGTCACAAAGAAATTATTAAGAATCATACAGCGACGCATATGTTGCATAAAGCTTTAAAAGAAGTGTTAGGAACTCATGCCAATCAAGCAGGGTCTTTGGTAGCACCGAATTACTTGCGTTTTGATTTTACTCACTTTGGAGAAATCACAAGAGAAGAGCTCCAAAAAATGGAACATATAGTTAATGAAAAAATATGGGAAGCCATACCAGTTGTGACTGTTGAAACAGATATTGATACTGCTAAAAATATGGGAGCTATGGCATTATTTGGAGAAAAATATGGACACGATGTTCGTGTGGTGACTATTTCTGATTGGTCATTAGAACTATGCGGTGGAAATCACGTCGAAAATACCGAAGCTATCGGACTCTTTAAAATTGTATCTGAATCTGGAATAGGAGCAGGTACTCGTCGAATTGAAGCTGTGACAAGTCAGGCTGCTTATGAAATGTTTGTTGAAGAAGAAGCTCATCTGAGAACAATTTCCCATATGGTAAAGGCGCCGCAACTAAAAGAAACTGAGCAAAAAGTGGCACAGCTACAAAAAGAATTACGTCATGTTCAAAAGGAAAACGAAAAGTTAGCGAGTCAATTGGCCAACCAAGAGGCTGAAAGTGTATTTAAACACCAACAAGAAAGTAATGGGTTTACTTATATCGCTTCTCAAGTGGATGTTCAAGATATGAATCAGTTGCGACAATTGGCTGATCAATGGAAACAACAAAATCTATCGGATGTTTTGGTATTGGCGACTAGTGTTAAGCAAAAAGCAAATTTATTGGCTTCGGTAAGTCCAAACGCTATTGAAAAAGGAATAAAAGCAGGAGATCTAATTAAAGCTATCGCACCTTTTGTCAATGGTGGTGGTGGTGGTCGCCCTGATATGGCACAAGCTGGAGGTAAAAATCCGGCTGGAATTCCTCAGGCTATTCACGCGGTTGGTAAATGGTTGGAAACTAAATAAGCCAACGACATTATTCAGACGTAGTGTTTCATTTATAACCGGCGTCTGAATTTCAGAAAAATGGACGTTATTGTTCGTATAATTTTTCTTTTCCTGTGATTTCGGATAAAATGAAAAAGTACAAAAACGAAAGAGGTATGGAAATGGTCGATTTTTTAATAAAAAAGATCACTGATAAATATCCGACCACTGCTTTTCGAACAATTATTGGGCAGTTAGCTGGTGTATTAGGTTTAGGAACAAATCTAATCTTATTCATTGGAAAAATTTTAGTTGGGGGATTGACAGGATCTGTTTCGATCATGGCTGACGCGATGAATAGTCTGTCGGATATGATTTCTTCTTTTTTAACACTTGTCGGTTTTAAGATTGCAGCCAAACCAGCAGATAAAAATCACCCATATGGTCATAAACGCTTTGAATATATCAGTGGCTTGGCAGTTGCTTTGATTGTTACCGCAGTTGGAGCTGAATTTTTAAAAACCTCATTCAAAAAAATATTGACACCTCAAGCTCTTCATCTATCGAAGACTATGTTTTTCATTCTTATTTTGTCTGTTTTACTGAAAGTATGGCAAGGAAAAATGTACCGAACATTGGCTCAAAAAATTGATTCGGCCACATTAGAGGCGACTAGTAAAGATAGCATAAATGATGTGTTTACAACGGTGCTGGTAATTGTATCGGCAGCAATAGAATATATTACCAATTGGCATATTGATGGCTATGTGGGCTTTTTTTTAGCTATTTATATTTTGATTAGCGGCATCAAAATGGTAAAAGATTTTATCGACGAGTTATTAGGAAGTCGGCCAACTGAAAAAGAAATCAAACAAATGGAAGACCATCTTGATCAATTTCAAACAATTTTAGGGTATCATGATTTACTTGTCCATGATTATGGCCCTGAAAAAAAGTTTGCTTCTGTTCATATTGAAGTTGACGCCAATTGGGATTTAATGTATGCTCATCGGATTATCGATGAAATAGAAGAAAACTTTTATGATGAATTAGGTGTAAATTTGGTTTGTCATTTGGATCCTGTTATGATTCATGATGAACATTATTTGCAACTATCTACTGCGTTTGATGAATTTGTCAATAAGTTAGATCCTCAATTAAAAATACATGATTTTCGAATCAAAGATGATCAAACCCTGCAATTTGATCTGGTCATTCCCGAAAATTTTAAGATGACCGACCAAGAAATCACCAATCAGTTAGAACAATTTGCTCAAAGAAGTGTCCCTGCATTTCACTTGGAAGTCACATTTGACCATCATTATTTATTGTAGGAGGAAAAATTCATGAACTTTCATATTGATATTTCAGTTATTTATAACATACTTGTAGGATTATTGACTATAAATACAATCATCGCCTTTATTACTGTTTTTCGTAAGCCTCGATCGATTGCTAGTGTGTTAGCATGGATGGTCACGTTAGTTTTCCTTCCAGGAATCGGGTTTATCTTGTACGCTTTTTGTGGAAGAGGCATAGATGGTGAAATTATCTATCGTTTCAGTGAACATCATCAAAGTCGTTTGACAGAAATTAATGACCAAATCAAAATAAGAAATCAAGCATTTAAAAAGGACGATTTGCAGATAAATTCACAGTTATTGCAAAAATATTTTATTAACTCTGCGGATGTTCCGTTAACTAAAGGAAACGAAATCGAATTTGTTACAGACGGACAGGAAAAATTTGCTCGTCTTTTTGAAGATATTCGTCAAGCAAAAGACAATGTTCATGTCGAATATTATGCCTTTTTTGATGATGCTATTGGGCATCGTTTTCTTGATCTTCTGGTAGAAAAGGCCCAAGAAGGCGTGGAAGTGCGTTTGATTTTTGATCCTTGGGGCGGACAGTCGAGTATAAAAATGTTCAAACCACTAATTGAGGCAGGAGGGAAAGTGGTAGCTTTCATAACCTCTAGAGGTTTAATTCGTAAAACCCGTTTAAATTATCACCTTCATCGTAAAATTGTTATCATTGACGGAAAAATTAGCTGGACCGGGGGCTTCAATGTTGGAGACCAATATTTAGAAATCACGGAAAAATTTGGATATTGGCGAGATACACATGCTAGGATTGTTGGAATGGGAAGCTTTTTGTTGCAAGAAATTTTTATTAAAGATTGGAATGCTTCTGTTGTCCAAGAAGAAGACAGTTTGGATTATGAAGATCGTTATTTTGTTTTCCCAGAAGAAAAAGAGGTGGGAGAAACAAGTATGCAAGTTGTAGCAGATGGTCCCGAGTCGTCACAACAAATCATTAAAGGCGGATTTTTGAAAATAATTCTAGGTGCCGAAAAAAGGGTTTGGATCCAAACACCTTATTTGATTCCCGATGATTCCATGCTAGATGCGTTATTGATTGCTGTTCGTTCGGGTGTTGATGTACGGATTATGATTCCGTGTAAACCTGATCATCCTTTTATATACCGTGCTACTCAGTATTATGCAAACCAGTTACAAAAACAAGGGGTCAAAATCTATATTTATGATAATGGTTTCCTTCATGCCAAGACAATTTTGACTGATAACGAAATTTCTTCGGTTGGAACAACAAACCAAGACATTCGTAGTTACGACTTAAACTTTGAAGTGAATGCTTTTTGTTATGATCCAAAAGTGAATCAAAAAGTTGCCGAAATTTTTGAAAAAGATATGGAAAAATCAACACTCTTAACAGCAGAAATAATTAAAAAACAATCCTATTGGTTACGATTCAGACAGAATTTTTCTCGTTTACTTTCACCTATTTTATAGTTTCAGTGCTTTTTGTAAACCTTGCTTGGCGAGATTATCGGCTCCTTTATTTTTACTTTCAGGTATCCATTGAATGATAAGCAGTGTAAAATGACTTATTTTTTCTTTTATTTCTTGCAGATAAGGGATGAAATCTGGGTTTTTGCTATAATTTTTTTCAATGGCTTGAGAAACAACTTTACTATCCGTATAGATTATTATAGTGGTATGTGTTTGTTTTTGTTCATGTAGATAATCGAGTAGATAAGACAAGGCTGCAAATTCTGCTTGGTGATTGGTTAGATTTTGAAGTGGGAAACTTTTTTGAACTTGCTTTTTTTCTGTTAATAAAACAAAGCCTCCGCCACTAGGTCCAGGATTGCCTTTTGTTGCCGCGTCAACATAAACTTTTATCATAGATGTCACCTCTAGGATTTATTATACAAAAACAAAATGTAAATAACAAAGGAGAATAGAATGGTAAAAAAAATACGTTGGTATCCGGAGTTATCGACCAACATTATTTATTGGTCCATTGCATTTATTACCTTATTTTTAAGCTTTATTTTTTCTTTAGAAGCAGCGTCGTTTCATTGGAAGAGTTTGGTATTTTTATTGTTGTTTTTTATTTCATGGAGAGCAACGAGACGTCGTTTTTTAATAGTGACAGAAGATGGCATTATTATCACTTATGCTTTATTACGAAAACAAAAAGTCATTTCGTACACATCTATAAAAGAAATGTCGATGAAAAATAATCAATTATCGATTCTACTAAAAAATGAAAAAGTACTAGATCTACATATTAAGAAAAAAGACACCGATGATTTTAAGGAGGCTGTGAATGCCTTTGTGCCTGACTCTTTGCCTATTTTGTATAAAGCATGACGGTTTTTTTCGTTGACTTTTTAATAGAGTGGAAAATATTTAGAAAAAGCGTTTTTTAGGGGGTGCATTCTTAAATATAGTTCGGTATAATAAGGATATAAGTATTATTTTTATGTTTTTTTCGAATAAAGTTCGTAAAAAAAGGAGTGCCTCATGAAAAAAGATATTGAAATTGCTCAATCTGCTGAGATTAAACCTATTTTAAAGATTGCTCAAAAAGTAGATTTGACTGAAGAGAACCTAGAATATTATGGCAAGTACAAAGCAAAAATCGAAAGTACTACACTAGAAAAAAAGAAAAAGCTTGGAAAATTAGTATTGGTAACCGCGATTAACCCTACACCTAGTGGCGAAGGAAAATCGACGGTTTCTATTGGTTTAGCGGATGCTTTAAATAGATTAGGGAAAAAAACTATCTTGGCCTTACGTGAACCTTCAATGGGACCTGTAATGGGGATGAAAGGTGGCGCAACAGGCGGTGGTTTTTCACAAGTTCTCCCAATGGAAGATATTAATTTACATTTTACGGGAGATATGCACGCCATCACTGCTTGTAATAATGCCTTATCAGCTTTTATCGATAATCACATTCATCAGGGAAATGAGCTCAATATCGATCCGAGAAGAATTCTTTGGAAACGCGTGGTTGATATCAACGATCGGGCACTTCGACAAATCGTGGTGGGATTGGGTGGTCCATTAAAAGGAGTTCCAAGAGAAGATGGTTTTGATATTACTGTAGCTAGTGAAATTATGGCTGTCTTATGTTTAGCTACTGATCTTGAGGATTTGAAAAATCGTTTGAAAGAAATTGTAATTGGCTATACTTATGAAAAAGCACCCATTCGCGTTCAAGATTTAGGGGTACAAGGTGCTTTAACGGTTCTTTTGAAAGACGCTATAAAACCAAATCTTGTCCAAACAATAGAAGGCACACCTACTTTGATACATGGGGGGCCTTTTGCCAATATTGCACATGGTTGTAACAGTGTGATAGCGACAAAAACCGCTTTAAAATTAGGGGATTATTGCGTGACTGAAGCTGGCTTCGGAGCCGATTTAGGTGCTGAAAAATTTTTAGATATCAAGGTTCCGATTTTAAAAAAGGCGCCAGATGTCATTGTGATAGTTGCCACCATTCGTGCCCTAAAAATGAACGGTGGTGTAAATAAAAAAGATTTGAAACAGGAGAATAAAAAAGCTGTACAAAATGGGTTTGTCAATTTAAAACGACATATAAAAAATATGAAAAGTTATGGCGTACCCGTAGTTGTTTCTATTAACCAATTTGAAACAGACACCAGACAAGAAATAGAAGTCGTAGAAGCTCTTTGCCAAAAAGAAGGTGTAACGGCTTGTCCTACAACTGTTTGGGAAAATGGAGGTCAAGGAGGAATCGCCTTGGCTCAAGCAGTTGAAAAAGCATGTAGTGAATCAAATGGACCTTCTTATCAACGTTTGTATCAAAATGAAACATCGATTGAAGAGAAAATTCGTACCATTGCGACAAACTTATATGGCGCAAAAGATGTTTCTTTTTCAAATAAAGCAAGAAAACAATTGGTAGAACTTAAAAAGAATGGTTGGCAAGAACTGCCTATCTGCATGGCTAAAACACAGTATTCCTTTTCAGATGATCCGACACTTTTGGGAGCACCAGTTGATTTTACATTGACCATTCGTGAGTTGATTCCCAAGTTGGGAGCAGGTTTTATTGTCTGTTTGACAGGTGATGTTATGACGATGCCAGGACTTCCCAAAAAACCAGCTGCTCTGAATATGGATATTGACTCAGAAGGCAAAATAAGTGGCTTATTTTAACGACGTAAGATCTTAGATAAAGACTTCTAAGATCTTTTTCGTTTTAGAAAAATATAGAATAAATCTTCTCTTGGTGTTACCATTCACGGTTAACTGTGCCCACCAAGCCCACACTACGCAACTATGTCTGCTATTGTCGTCTGTGGGACCAACTTGAGCCAAGGTCTCAGGTCTGTCAAACTCTAAACAGAAACTAGACGCTAAAACGCCAAGTTTCTGTCAGTCACATTGACTCCTTTTTCACGGCAACTTCCAAATTATATTTGCTTGGTTGTGCTGACAAAAAGAACTCGAACGAAGAGATTTTATCTAAAATTAATGTATTTCTTTATTATTCATAGTATACTGTAAAAGACAAGGAGGAGTAGCATGGCCGATAATGCAGAGACATTTTTGAGTAGTTTTAATCGTATTGAGAAATGGATGAGAGAGGAATTAGATAATCCGCGAAACATGGGGTTTAGTCAGATGGTGCGTGTTCTAAGTAAACATGAAGAATTGCCAATTAAAAAATATGAAGATGATTTATTACAAATATCACAATTGAGAAATGCAATCGTCCATGAACAAATTGACGAAAATTTCATTATTGCCGAACCAAACGAGTGGATTATTGGTCGGATTAAAAAAATAGAAGCTGAACTTTCCCAACCAGAATTAGTTTTACCACGCTTTGCCAAAAACGTGACTGGGTTTGAACAAAATCTTCCAATTGTCGAATTATTAAAAATCGTCGCTAACAAACGTTATTCCCAATTTCCACTTTATGATAAAGGAAAATTTCAAGGGTTAATCACGCTTAGAAATTTAGGTTATTGGTTTGCCAAAGAAAGCCAGAATGGTGAAATCAGATTACAAGCTCGTACTGCAAAAGAACTAATCTTACAAGAAGAAAAACAAGAAAATTACGCTTTTGTAGCAGCGACTACACGGGTGTCTAAAATTGAGACGATGTTTCATGGAAATCCACGTCTAGATGCCGTATTCATTACTAAAGATGGTGATCCAAATGGCAATCTATTAGGAATTATTCGTCCACAAGATGTATTTAATTTATAAGTAAAGGAATGATTGGATTGCTTTTTGTTTATTTTTTGATCAGCTTTGTCTTGATTGGTCTTGATCAGTGGATGAAATATTGGATTGTTTCAACGATTTCTTTAGGAGAAACAAGAGAATTTATCCCACATCTTTTATCATTGACGTATATCCAGAATTCGGGAGCTGCTTGGAGTATTTTAGAAGGTAAAATTTTATTTTTTGCGATCATTACATTGGTGACAGTTGGTGTCGTCCTTTATTTTTTAATTCGTGGTCGAAACGGAAACAAGCTATTAAATATCGGTTTATCTTTGATTTTAGCAGGCGCGATTGGAAATTTTATTGATCGTATTCGATTGGGATATGTCGTTGATATGTTTCAAACTGAATTCATGAATTTTCCGATTTTTAATATTGCTGATGCTGCCTTAACGATTGGCGTCTTATTCGTTTTTATTTATTCACTTTTTGAAGAAAAATGGAAAGGTTGAGCTATGGAAAAAGAAATTAAAATCGTCATCAATGAACAAACTGGACGACTCGATAAGGTTTTAGCGGAACAACTAAAAGAAAGTCGTTCAAAAATACAACAATGGCTACAAGATGGGGCCGTTTTATTAGAAGGACGTCCTGTAAAAGCGAACTATAAGGTGAAATCAGGCGACCAAATTTTAATAACGCTACCTGAAGCCAAATCGTTAGAATTACTTCCACAAAATATTAAACTTGACATTGTTTATGAAGATGAAGATGTGGCGGTTGTAAATAAACCTCAAGGAATGGTGGTTCATCCTTCTCCAGGACACCCACAAGATACCTTAGTTAATGCTTTGTTGTATCATTTAGATAATTTGTCGACAATCAATGATGTGATCCGTCCTGGTATCGTTCATCGCATCGATAAAGATACTTCTGGTTTATTGATGATTGCCAAAAACGATGTTGCTCATGCTAGTTTAGCGCAACAATTAAAAAATAAAACATCTACTCGAAAGTATATTGCTTTAGTACATGGAACGATTTCCCATGAAAAAGGAACGATCAATGCCCCTATCGGCCGTTCTACCGTTGATCGAAAAAAACAGGCAGTGATGGAAAATGGAAAAACAGCCGTTACACATTTTACGGTTTTAGAGCGATTTGAAAACTACACGTTGCTTGAACTGCAATTAGAAACGGGACGGACCCATCAAATTCGAGTGCATATGCAATATATCGATCATCCGGTAGCAGGAGATCCAATTTATGGACCAAAACATACATTAAAAGGAAATGGACAATTCTTACATGCTCAAGAATTGGGATTTACCCATCCAAGAACTGGGGAAAAAATGTTGTTTTCTGCGCCATTGCCAAAAATATTTGAAGAAAAGATAAACTTTCTTCGCGAAATCGATTGATTTATTTTTAATCTTTCTGTATAGTAAAAGAAATAAAATAGTTTTCCTTTAAGTTAGTCCCGTGAGGCTAAAAAGGACGTGTTGACAACTGAGAGATTCTGCGGAATTCTTCTGGTTTGTCAAAGTACTTACTCTATCCATAAAGGATTTGAAAGAAAGTAGACAAACACTCCTGCCTTACTTGGGCAGGAGTTTTTTCATGTCTAGAGGCTACTTTTATGGAAAAATTATCGAGGAGGAAGAAAAATGACATCAAAAGAAGTCATCGATGCAGTAACAATGAAACGAGCGTTAACCCGTATTACTTATGAAATCATTGAACGAAACCAAGGAATCGAGGATTTGGTGATTATAGGAATTAAGACAAGAGGAATCTATATTGCCCAAAGAATCGCTCAGCGTCTCAAACAATTGGAAAGTGTTGATATACCCGTGGGAGAATTAGATATTACCCTCTATCGAGATGATAAAAAAGAGATGGAAGAACCTGAAATTAACGCTTCAAGCATTCCTGTGGACCTTGAAGGAAAAGAAGTTATATTGGTTGACGATGTGTTGTATACAGGACGAACGATCCGTGCTGCTTTGGATGCCTTAATGGATTATGGCCGACCTCAACGTATATCTTTGGCGGTATTAGTTGATAGGGGGCACCGCGAACTGCCCATTCGACCAGATTTTATTGGGAAAAATATTCCTACTTCTCTTTCAGAAGAAATTGTTGTAGAAATGGAAGAAGTAGACGGAAAAGATCGTATCCTAATCAGAAATGGGGAAAATAGATGAAGACAAAAGAAGAGTTTCGAAATCCTGATGCCATCTTAGATATTCATGATAAACCAACCTTTTTTTCTTGGATTGGACTTAGTTTACAACATCTTTTTACTATGTTTGGAGCTACCGTATTAGTGCCAATTTTAGTAGGTTTAGAACCAAGTATCGCCTTATTTAGTTCAGGTGTAGGCACTTTGTTATATATTTTGATAACAAAAGGCGCTGTGCCAGCTTATCTCGGTAGTAGCTTTGCTTTCATTACTGCTATGCAAGCGTTGATGAGTTCTGAAGGCTATCCAGCAGTTGCCCAAGGAATTATTTATTCAGGAGTGGTTTATGTCATTGTGGCTTTGATCATTGCAAAAGTTGGTTCCAGCTGGGTTGATCGATTATTGCCGCCAATAGTGGTGGGACCGGTCATTATGGTTATTGGTTTAGGTCTTGCCAGCAATGCCGCTGAAAACGCCATGTTCAACCAAGGACAATATGATACAAAATTCATGATTGTAGCTCTGTTTACTTTAGCTTTAACGATTTTTTTCAATATGTATCTCAAGGGATTTCTAAGCTTGATTCCCATACTATTAGGTATCATTGGAGGCTATTTGTTTGCCCTAGCTGTAGGTATTGTGGATTTAGAACCAGTCAAAGCTGCTCCTTGGCTTACTATGCCTGATTTTCAAGTGATGTTTGTCGATTATGAATTTAAATTTTCAATTGCTGCCTTAACGAGTATGGCGCCAATTGCTTTAGTCACCATGACTGAGCATATGGGGCATTTGATGGTTTTGAATAAATTAACCAAAAGAGATTTTTTTGAAACACCAGGTCTGAAAAAAACAATACTTGCTGATGGTCTTTCGACAATCATTGGTGGTTTTATAGGAGGACCTCCTACGACAAGTTATGGTGAAAACATTGGGGTCTTAGCGATTACCAAAGTTCATAGCGTGTTTGTTTTAGGTGGCGCTGCTGTGCTGGCAATCTGTTTTAGCTTCATCGGAAAAATAAGCAGCCTGATCTATTCTATTCCTAGTCCGGTTATTGGCGGAATCAGTTTCTTATTATTTGGTGTGATAGCCTCTAGTGGTCTGCGGATTTTGATTGATAATAAAATCGATTATGATGAAAAAAGAAATTTAGTGATTACAGCTGCTATTTTAGTCATTGGTATCGGTGGGGCGTATATACAAATTGCAAATTTCCAATTAACCAGTATGGCTTTAGCGACCTTGGTTGGTATTATTTTAAATTTGATTTTGCCAGCAAAAGCTCGTAGTGAAGACAACTAGAAAAAGGGGCGCTTATAAAAAATGGAGTACGATGAGTCTGTTTCTTTTAATCATTTGGTAAGTGTGGAAAGTTTGACGAATCAAGAAGTTTTAGGCCTGATCAGACGGGCGAGTGCTTTTAAAAATGGCGCTAGTTGGACACCTTCAAATAAACCGATTTTTGTGACTAATTTATTTTTTGAAGATAGTACACGAACACATAAAAGTTTTGAAGTTGCTGAAAAAAAATTAGGTTTAGAGGTTATTTCTTTTGATGCAACCACAAGCTCCATCAAAAAAGGAGAAACCTTGTACGATACTTTGTTGACACTTTCAGCTATCGGTGTAGATATAGCGGTTATTCGCCATAGTAAGGAGCGCTACTATGAAGAGTTGCTTAACAGTCCGACGATTTCTTGTCACATTATAAACGGTGGAGATGGTAGTGGTCAGCATCCTAGTCAATGTTTATTAGATCTAATGACAATTTATGAAGAGTTTGGTACGTTTCATGGGTTAAAAGTGGCCATTGTTGGTGATATTAGTCATTCAAGAGTAGCACGATCGAATATGCAATTGCTACAACGCCTGGGCGCTAGTGTTTACTTTTCTGGTCCTAAAGATTGGTATGATTCGTCTTTTGAAACATATGGACACTATTTACCTTTAGATGAATTGGTAAAAATAGCAGATGTCATGATGATGTTAAGGGTTCAACACGAGAGACATCACACAGAGACTAATTTTTCCAAGGAACGTTATCATAAAGAATATGGATTAACGAAACAACGTGCCGGTCAAATGAAAAAAGAAGCGATCATCATGCATCCAGCACCAGTAAACCGCGACGTTGAATTAGCAGGTGAATTAGTAGAGAGCAAACAATCCCGTATCGTTACCCAAATGAGAAATGGCGTTTATATACGAATGGCCGTTCTACAAGCTGTTTTAAACAATAATTAACCCTTTCAATAAATTAGAAAGTGAGGCATTCTTATGCAAACATTAATAAAAAATGGTCAAATCCTGTCCCATGACAATCAATTGATTCCAGCTGCGATTTGGATCAAAGATGACAAGATATATGCGATTGGAGAACAATTTGAGGAAGCTGATTTTGAACAAGTAATCGACGCGAAAAATCAATTTGTTTGTCAAGGGCTTGTTGATGTTCATGTTCATTTTCGAGAACCTGGATTTACCTATAAAGAAACCATTAAGACAGGAAGTCAAGCTGCTGCTAGAGGGGGATTTTCAACGGTTTGCGCCATGCCCAATTTAGATCCTGTACCAGATTCTGTTGAAAATTTTTTAAAAATTCAACAACTAATTGAAAAAGATGCTGTTGTTCATGTGAAACAATATGCCTCGATTACTGAAGAATTAAGAAGTGATGTACTGGTTGATCAAAAAGCATTGCGTCAAGTAGGCGCTTTTGCCTTTACCAACGATGGAGTCGGTGTACAAAGTGCTGGTACCATGTATCAGGCAATGAAAGAGGCAGCTGAAAATGACGTTTCCATTGTTGCACATACAGAAGATGAGTCCTTATTATTTGGTGGTGTCATGCATGAAGGGAAGCGATCAAAAGAATTAGGGTTGCCTGGTATCTTAAGTATAACCGAATCTTCTCAAATCGCCCGTGATTTACTGTTGGCTGAAGCGACAGGGGTTCATTATCATATCTGTCATGTTTCCACAAAAGAAAGTGTTCGCGTCATACGCGAAGCTAAACAGGCTGGTATTCATGTCACGGCTGAAGTTTGCCCCCATCATTTGATCTTATGCGACAATGATATTCCTGAAGATAATGGGTTTTGGAAAATGAATCCTCCTTTAAGAGGAAAAGAAGATCAACAAGCCTTAATTCAAGGTTTAGTGGATGGCACCATTGATTGTATTTCGACAGACCATGCGCCTCATGGCTTTGATGAGAAAAATCAAACATTTATGAAAGCCCCCTTTGGAATCGTGGGTTCAGAATACGCCTTTGCTCTGATTTATACACAATTTGTAAAAACAGGTATCTTTACCTTGGAACAAGTAATCAATTGGATGGCGGTCAAACCTGCTGAAATTTTTGGTATGCCTACTGGACGACTTGAAATTGGTCAAAAGGCAGATATAGCAGTTTTTGATTTAGAGCATCACTATAACGTTGATGACCAACTATTTTTATCAAAAGGTAGCAATACACCTTTTGTGGGTTGGAATCTTTTGGGAAATACCCTTTATACTTTGGTAGATGGCAATATTGTATGGCAATTTTCAGAGTAGAGAATAAGGACATAGATAGGAGATAGGACATGAAACGTTGGTTGATTTTGGAAGATGGCACTTATTTTGAAGGAGAAGGTTTCGGTGCTCATACAAATGTTTTTGGAGAAATCGTTTTTACCACAGCGATGACTGGTTATCAAGAAACGATTACTGACCAAAGTTATAACGGTCAAATCATTACTTTCACTTACCCTATGATAGGCAATTACGGTATTAATAGAGATGATTACGAATCAATTGCTCCAACTTGTAAAGGAATTGTTGTCAAAGAACAGGCTCGTTTGGCTAGTAATTGGCGTAGTCAAATGACGGTAGATGAGTTTTTAAAACAAAAGAATATTCCAGGAATTGCCGGTATAGACACACGTGCACTTGCTCGAAAAATTCGTCAAAAAGGAACGATGAAAGCCAGTATCGTAGACCAAGAAACGGATTTTAATCACGCCTATGATCAATTGAAAGCGGCCGTGCTTCCGACCAATCAAGTGGAACAGGTATCTACGACAAAACCTTATCCTAGTCCTGGGGTTGGACATACTGTCGTTGTGATCGATTTTGGCTTAAAGCATAGTATTATGCGTGAATTATCTAAGCATAATTGTAATTTGATGGTTCTGCCGTATACAACACCAGCTAAAGAAATTTTAGAACTTGCCCCTGATGGCGTGATGTTGACTAATGGACCCGGAGATCCCAAAAGCCTTCCAGAAGCGATCCAAATGATTCGAGAGATTCAAGGCAAACTTCCTATTTTTGGAATTTGTTTAGGCCATCAATTATTCTCACTGGCAAATGGATGTGATACTTATAAAATGCGTTTTGGACATCGGGGATTGAATCATCCAGTTAAAGAAATTGCGACAGGAAAAATTGATTTCACTTCTCAAAATCATGGCTTTGCTGTGAATCCTCAATCAGTAGATCCAGAAAAATTAATGATTACGCATGTAGAAATAAATGATGGCACAATTGAAGGGTTACGCCATCGCCATTATCCAGCTTTCAGTGTCCAATTTCATCCTGATGCTGCTCCAGGCCCTCATGATGCCGCGCATTTATTTGATGAATTTATTGAAATGATGGATGCAGGAAAGGATCGTGAGTAAAAATGGCAAAAAGAATAGATATTCATAAAATATTAGTGATTGGTTCAGGACCTATTGTTATCGGACAAGCCGCAGAATTTGACTATGCGGGAACTCAAGCCTGTCTTTCTTTAAAAGAAGAGGGGTATGAAGTCATTTTAGTTAATTCAAATCCAGCAACAATCATGACCGACAAAGAAATTGCTGATAAAGTTTATATTGAACCAATCACTTTTGAATTTGTTTCACGCATTTTACGAAAAGAAAGACCCAACGCCATTTTACCCACATTAGGTGGACAAACAGGGTTAAATATGGCCATGGAACTTGCGAACTCTGGTATTTTAGACGAACTTAACATTGAACTATTAGGAACAAAGCTTTCGGCAATCGACCAAGCGGAAGATCGCGAATTATTTAAAAAATTAATGGAAGAATTGCACCAACCTATTCCTGAATCAACGATTGTGAATACAACAGATGAAGCTATCGCATTTGCGAATCAAATCGGTTATCCAGTGATTGTAAGACCAGCCTTTACTTTAGGAGGAACTGGTGGGGGAATTTGCGATAATGAAGCTGAATTACGACATATAACCGAAAATGGTCTTTCTCTTTCGCCTGTAACCCAATGTTTAATCGAGCGTAGTATTGCCGGATTTAAAGAAATTGAATATGAAGTGATGCGTGATTCTTCTGATAATGCCATTGTGGTTTGTAATATGGAAAATTTTGATCCAGTGGGAATTCATACCGGAGATTCAATCGTCTTTGCTCCCAGTCAAACATTATCAGACCAAGAATATCAATTATTGCGAGACGCCTCACTAAAAATCATTCGTGCTTTAAAGATTGAAGGAGGATGCAATGTCCAACTCGCACTTGATCCCAAAAGCTTTAATTACTATGTGATTGAAGTCAATCCCAGAGTTTCTCGTTCTTCAGCCTTGGCAAGTAAAGCAACGGGGTATCCGATTGCCAAAATTGCCGCTAAAATTGCTGTTGGTTTAACATTAGATGAGATGAAAAATCCTGTCACCGAAACGACTTATGCTGAATTTGAACCAGCTTTAGATTATGTGGTCGCAAAGATTCCTCGGTGGCCATTTGATAAATTTGAATCTGGGGATCGCCTATTAGGAACTCAAATGAAAGCGACTGGCGAAGTAATGTCCATTGGTAGAAATATCGAGGAATCACTATTAAAAGCTGTACGATCGTTAGAAGTTGGCTGCCATCATTTAGAGATTCCCGAGCTTATTAACATATCGGATAATGACCTTACAGAAAAACTAGTCAAAGCACAAGACGACAGAATTTTTTATGTTGCCCAAGCCTTTCGAAAAGGATATTCTATTGAAGAAATTGCCCAATTAACCAAAATCGATACTTTCTTTTTAGATAAAATCTTACATATTATCGAGATTGAAAAAGAATTAATTGAAAATAAAAGGGACGTTGACCTGTTAAAATTAGCCAAACAAAATGGTTTTACAGATAAAAAAATTGCTGAAATTTGGGGACAATCTAGCCAAGAAATTCGCCAATTGAGAAAAGAACAAAAGCTATTTCCAGTTTATAAAATGGTGGATACTTGTGCAGCTGAGTTTGAATCACAAACGCCTTATTTTTATAGTACTTATGAATTTGAAAATGAAAGTGTAGTGAGCAAAAAACCTTCTGTACTGGTGTTGGGATCAGGTCCTATACGAATCGGTCAAGGGGTTGAATTTGATTATGCGACGGTGCATTCTGTAAAAGCTATTCAAAGCTTGGGGTATGAAGCCATCATCATGAATAGTAATCCTGAAACAGTTTCGACTGATTTTTCAATTTCCGATAAACTTTATTTTGAACCTTTGACTTTAGAAGATGTATTGAACGTGGTGGATCTGGAAAAACCGCTTGGAGTAATTGTTCAATTCGGCGGACAAACAGCCATCAATTTGGCTGCTGGCTTAGATAAAGAAGGTGTCCCTATATTAGGAACCTCTCTAGAAAACTTGGATAGAGCTGAGGATCGTGATTTATTTGAACAAGCTCTAAAAAAATTAAATATTTTACAGCCACTAGGGGATACCGCAACTACTGAAAAAGAAGCAATTAAAATTGCAGAAAAAATTGGTTATCCCGTATTGGTTCGACCTAGCTATGTTTTAGGTGGGCGTGCCATGGAAATTGTGGATAATCAAACAGATCTTGAAGACTATATGAAAAATGCAGTAAAAGCTTCTCCAGAGCATCCAGTTTTAGTTGATCGTTATTTAATTGGTAAAGAATGTGAAGTGGACGCGATTTGTGATGGAACGACCGTTTTGATTCCTGGTATCATGGAACATATTGAACGTGCTGGTGTTCACTCAGGAGATTCTATGGCGGTTTATCCACCACAAAGTTTTTCAGATGAAATTATTGCAACGATTGAAGACTACACTAAAAAGCTTGCTTTGGGATTAAACTGCGTGGGCATCATGAATATTCAATTTGTTATTCACGATGAAAAGGTTTATGTGATAGAAGTTAATCCACGCGCTAGTCGTACCGTTCCATTTTTAAGTAAAGTGACAGGGATTCATATGGCACAATTAGCAACGAAAGTTATTCTGAACGAGAAATTAGTTTCTCTAGGGTACTCAGATGGATTATATAAAACAAATGATAACGTACATGTGAAAGCACCTGTCTTTTCTTTCACAAAATTATTAAAAGTAGATACCTATTTAGGCCCTGAAATGAAATCAACAGGGGAAGTCATGGGCTCTGATAAAAATCTAGAAAAGGCATTATATAAAGCTTTTGAAGCTTCAGGATTACACATTCCGGAATTTGGCTCTGTTTTATTTACAATCGCTGATGAAACAAAAGAAGAAGCTTTAAAACTAGCCCAACGCTTTGAAGAGTTGGGGTTCAGTTTATTAGCTACAAGTGGGACCCAAAAATTCTTTACAAAAAATGGTTTAAATGTCCAAAAAGTGGCAAAACTAAATGATAGCAAGCAAAAGAATGTTTTGGATGTGATTGACGATGGTAGTATCCAATTAGTGATTAATACCATGGATAAAAGTCGGCAACATGTTAAAAAAGATGGCTTTTTGATTCGTCGAGAAGCTGTTGAACATGGCATTGCTTTGCTTACATCTTTGGATACCGTCGATGCAATTTTAAAAGTAATCGAATCTCGTTCTTTTTCAACAATGGCTATTTAACGTGAGGAGAGAAGACTTATGCAACAAGAAATGATGACAGTGTACGAACAAGAGCAAATCGCAACTGACGTTTTTGCTTTAACACTAACCGGTGATCTTGTCGATAGTATGAAGGTTGCCGGGCAATTCTTAAATATTCTTGTTCCTCAAAAAGACTTGTTGCTCAGACGTCCAATCAGTATTAATAAAATTGACACTGAGAAAAAACAATGTCGTTTGATTTATCGAATCGAAGGACAAGGAACAAGCGTCCTATCTCAATTAAAAAAAGGAGCATCATTGGATGTTTTCGGGCCTTTAGGTAACGGCTATAACACGGATAATCTAAAAAAAGGACAAACAGCCTTTTTAATTGGTGGCGGAATTGGGATTCCACCTTTATATGAGTTATCCAGACAATTGAAACAAAAAGGAATTCGGGTGATTCATTTTCTTGGCTTCACAACAAAAACTGTTATGTATTCAGTCGATGAATTTGAAGACTTAGGACCAACAGAAGTCTCAACCGATGATGGAACGTATGGTAGTACTGGCAATGTGGGCAATCTTTTATTAGAAAAAAAGCAAAGACCAGACGCAGTTTTTGCTTGTGGGAGCAACGGCCTTTTAAAAACAGTTGAACAGATCTACGAGCCAACAGTTTCCAATATTCAACTTTCATTAGAAGCTCGTATGGCTTGTGGTATCGGTGCTTGTTATGCTTGTGTGGTTCCTCTAAACGGAAATTCTAAAATAAAAAATGCCAAAGTTTGTGATGAAGGACCGATTTTTCAAGCAGGGAGTGTCGTCTTATGAGTGAAAATAAGTTAGCTGTCAAACTGCCTGGCTTGACCTTAAAAAATCCCATTATGCCTGCCAGTGGTTGCTTTGGTTTTGGTAAAGAATTCGATCGTTATTATCCCATCGATCAGTTAGGTGCCATCATGATTAAAGCGATAACTCCTAAAGCTCGTTATGGGAATCCTACACCAAGAGTAGCTGAGACATCTAGTGGTATGTTAAATGCAATTGGTCTACAAAACCCTGGCCTAGAAGTAGCGGTGACAACTATTTTACCTGATTTAAATCAAAAGTATCCTGAGCTACCCATCATTGCCAATGTTGCAGGAAGTTCAGAAGCAGATTATGTCGAAGTCGCTCGAGAAATCAGCCAGGCAGAAAATGTTAAAGCATTGGAATTAAATATTTCTTGTCCTAATGTCAAGGAAGGCGGGATTTTATTTGGTACCGATCCAAAATTGGCTCAAAAGCTGACTGAAGCGGTAAAAGCTGTCTCTCAAGTACCTGTTTATGTTAAACTATCACCGAATGTCACAGATATTACCGGTATAGCAAGAGCAGTTGAGACAGGAGGGGCTGATGGTTTTTCGTTGATTAATACCCTTTTAGGAATGCGAATCGATTTGAAAACTAGAAAACCGATTTTAGCGAATCAAACAGGTGGTTTGTCAGGGCCGGCGATAAAGCCTGTTGCTATTAAAATGATTCACCAAGTATCAAAAATCAGTACACTTCCTATCATTGGAATGGGTGGCGTCATGACAGTGGATGATGTTCTCGAAATGTATCTAGCCGGAGCCAGTGCAGTAGCTGTAGGGACGGCAAACTTTACAGATCCCTTTATTTGCCCGAAATTGATTGAAGCCTTACCTATTCGTATGAAAGAATTAGGGATACAATCTTTAGAAAAACTGAGAGAAGAAGTAAGGGAGGCTAAAAAAAATGATTAAACGTCCAATCATTGCCTTAGATTTTTCGTCTAAGCAAGAAATAGAGAATTTTTTATTGAAATTTCCTGAAGCTGAATCCTTATATGTAAAAGTAGGAATGGAACTTTTTTATCAAGAAGGTCCTGATATCATTGCCTTTTTAAAAGATTACGGACATGATATATTCTTAGATTTGAAGCTTCACGATATTCCCAATACTGTTGAAAATGCCATGAAAGGATTAGCAAAATTGGGAGTATCCATGACAAATGTACATGCTAGTGGTGGCAAAACGATGATGGAAGCTGCCAAACTTGGACTAGAGTCAGGGGGCCAAAAAACTTGTCCCCAATTAATTGCGGTGACCCAGTTGACATCGACTGGCGAAAAACAGATGCAAGAAGAGCAATTGATTAAATCTTCTTTAATCGATAGTGTCTGTCATTACGCTGTCTTAGCTAAAGAAAGTACTCTTGATGGGGTTGTTTGTTCAGCGTTAGAAGCAAAAGCTATTCATCAAGTGACAACCCCTGATTTTCTTTGTGTGACACCAGGTATCCGGCCTAATTTGGGGAAAGTACAAGATCAAAAACGGGTAGTCACACCTAAAATTGCTAGAGAAATTGGCGCCAACGCTATCGTTGTTGGTCGTCCAATTACCAAAGTAGTAGATCCTTATCATGCCTATCAACGAATCAAACAGGAATGGAGTCAAGAAAATGAATAACCTACAAGAAGAAATTGCCAAAAATTTATTAGATATCCACGCTGTTTTTTTAAATCCTCAAGCTCCTTTCACTTGGGCGAGTGGGATTAAAAGCCCAATTTATTGTGATAATCGAATTACCATGAGTTATCCTAGTGTCCGTAAAAAGATAAGCAAAGGACTTGCCAAAATCATAACTGATCAGTATCCTGAAGTAGAGGTAATTGCCGGAACAGCAACAGCAGGGATTCCTCATGCGGCCTGGGTTTCAGAACTTTTAAATTTGCCAATGGTTTATATTAGAAGTAAACCCAAAGATCATGGCAAAGGAAATCAAATCGAAGGCAAAATTACGTCTGGACAAAAGATCGTCGTGATTGAAGACTTGATTTCTACAGGCGGTAGTGTCTTAGAAGCTTGTCAAGCAGCTGAAAAAGAAGGAGCAATCGTACTTGGTGTTGTCGCGATTTTTAGTTATGAATTACCAAAAGGGGTTGAAAACTTTGCCAAAGCTGGTTTGCCTTTAACGGTGTTAACCAATTATTCAACCTTGATTCAAACCGCACTGAAACAAGAGTACATCAACGAAGCAGAATTATCTTTATTAAAAGACTGGAAAGATGATCCAGAAAACTGGCAAAAATAAATAGAAGAAAGAAGCAATCAAGG
>Ga0079226_10000505_pt1 | contig 27427 bp, 21 predicted proteins | sample Poulit2014_FD_76345 | JGI IMG/M metagenome (GOLD analysis project Ga0079226, IMG submission 76345) | Agricultural soil microbial communities from Georgia to study Nitrogen management - Poultry litter 2014 | ecosystem: Environmental > Terrestrial > Soil > Agricultural land | place: USA: Georgia...
CCAACAGCTGTAACATGCTGATTTTAAAGGGAAATGGCGCACTCGGCGGGATTCGAACCCACGACCCTTGCCTTCGGAGGGCAATACTCTATCCAGCTGAGCTACGAGTGCATTTGAAAAAGTGTAACAGATTTGAAGCTTTTTGACCCTCGCCCTAAATCTGGATTTTCGCCTTGAGTGCCGCCTTCGGAGGGCGGGAGTCATCCATTAAATCAATAATTACAGCTGTGGTCATTTTGTGTATAATGCGCGCCACGCACCCGTAGCTCAGTTGGATAGAGCGCACCCCTCCGAAGGGTGAGGCCACAGGTTCGACCCCTGTCGGGTGCGCCATTTTCAATTGTTTTTACGTCCATTTGATGACCTCATCCCGACTTGGTCACAATCTCTTAATTTTGCCGCGGTGACCAAACGGTGACCAAAGTGTGACCAGATCAAATAAAACCCAGAATTTCCCTTCCCGAATATTGACCACCACCCAAACTTGGTCACCGTTCTATAAGCAGCCGTTTTAAGCTGTAAATTACAAACATATAGCTTACTTTTCTGTGCTGGAATCGTTGTCCGACCTCTGCCGGTCTTCAATATATTCAGCCACCTCATTGGTGTTAACACCAAAATAAGCACACAGCTTATCGAGCACATCCGTATTGGTAACGTAACCTTTAATATTTGCAATCCTAGATAAGGTAGTACGGTGTATTCCCGTCTCTCGTGATATTTCCTCGTAAGTAATATTCCTGCCTTCCTGAAACTCCTTTTCAGCTACGAGTTCTTTAAGTCTAAATCTAATCATTAAGCCCCTCCTAGTATTCACTCTATTCTATCTTGGAAAGTGTTTTTTTACATCAGCAAAACCTCTTGCGAATCTTTTTAGACACCAATGACGCATAAAAGCTGCAAATATACTTGACATGCGCCTTTTAAGGTAATAATGTGCCTTTAACGCTACAAAAGAGCCTCTAAAGGAGTTTGAAATGAAAACCACGTACCTAACCACTGACGAGCTCGCAGCTCGAATTAAATATGATGCACGCACAATTCGTAACCAGCTTAAGGATTCTGTCCTACTGGAAGGTATCCACTATATTCGCCCGTTTGGAGGTCGAAAAATTTTGTACTTATGGGAAAAAATCGAACAAGACATGTTCAAGCCACCAGCGCTAGATCTAACAACGGGTTTACAGTAACTAAAAGGAGAGAGACATGGCTTCTATCAATGTAAGAAACGGCAAACTACAAGCGGACTTCCGTTACAAAGGTCGTCGCTGTCGTGAGCAAACTCGCTATACAGATACTGCAGCTAATCGTAGAAGACTGATGAAAATTCTAGAGCGTATGGAAGCGGAGATATTACTAGGTACGTTTCAATATCGTAATTATTTTCCTAAGAGCGCTAGAGCGGATTATTTCGACGAACTCGAAAAAAATGAATTAGTCATGCAGCAAGGTGGAGAAAAGGACACCCCAACTTTTGCTGATTTTGCTGAAATTTGGCTTTCAGAAAAACGAGTAGAGTGGCGGGAAAGCCATTACAAATCTGTCTTGGAAAGACTCCAAAGCTACCTTCTCCCAGAATTTGGGGAAAGAAAACTCAGCGACATCACCAAAGCTGACATCCTTCAGTTTCGTAGCACTCTCGCCAAAGAACCGCTACGAAAAAAAGGGCCGCTGAAAGCCTCAACCATTAATAAGACGATGAATCCTATAATAATGATTATGAATGAAGCCGCTGAGCGATATGAGTTTAACTCGCCCGCCACCGGAATTAAATCACTAAAAGTTCAAAGAACTGATATTCAGCCATTCACCTTAGAAGAGGTGAATCTTTTCTTGCAGCACATAAGAGAAGACTTCAAATCGTATTACACCGTTCTTTTCTTTACTGGCATGCGGCCCGCAGAAATTAATGGGCTGAAGTGGAAGTACATTGATTTTGAGCGCCGAGAAATACTTATTAGGGAAACGTGGGTTGGTGGGAAGATAACCTACACAAAAACAGACGGCTCGCAACGTGAAATTCACATGTCTCCACTTGTTTACGAAGCATTACAAGAACAATACAAAGTGACGGGACAGCGTAGTGAGTTTGTTTTTTGTAATAGCAATGGAGAGCCTCTCAATCGTAATAATGTTTCTCGACGAGTATGGCATCCAGCATTGAGGCGTTTAGGACTAAAAAAGCGCCCTCCTTACCAAACAAGGCATACCACAGCGACATTGTGGCTCGCTGCTGGAGAAACTCCAGAGTGGATCGCACGCCAGATGGGACACACCACCACTGAAATGCTGTTCAGGGTGTACTCGCGTTACGTTCCCAATTTAACAAGACGTGATGGCTCCGCTTTCGACAAGCTATTAGATAAAAACATTTTCATTGGGGAGGAGAAGTGATATGCAGCAGCTCATCCATAACTCCGATGTGCACCCACCTATAACGCCGCGAAACGTAACTATTTGGCTTATCAATTTTTACCGGATAAGCCGAGGATATGATCTGTCTCTTTATTGGGGGCTTCCTTATTGGATAGATAATTACGAAGCGATCTTAATGTGGGTCGACAACCTGATGAAACAGACAGATCGAACAGCAAAAACGCTTGGTGAATTACGTTTAATGTTCGAAGAAATTTTACCCATTTAAGGCATTGAGCCTACGTCTTTCTTAATAGAAAGGCGTAGGACTCTTTGTATTTGAAGGTGTTTGTATGCAAAACATAACTACACAAATCGCGGCCGTATCCAAAATAGACTCTTATAACCACATTTGGCTTTTACAAGGCCATAACTGCCAGTGGCGCACCAGAAACGATAAAAATCAACTACCGAATCCCAAGGATGGGGAATACGCAGCTGTAGTGGAATTTGAAGCGGAAACCGGCAAGCCTATTTCTGTCTCGGCACCATTGGCGTTGGACGTAAGTTCAAAAACAATACATGCCCACATTGCCTGGAGCCTTCCTAAACAGCACCAAGCGCAATTCAACATGTGGACCGAAGCAGCGGCGATAACAGATCCGGTGCTAAAGCAATTTCTGACAGATGTGCTGTCTGATTCAAAAATCATGCATGCTTTTTATCAAGCTAAAGCAAGCAAAGATTTTCATCACTGCGACAACGGGGATTTGCTTATCCACAGCGTCCAAGTCGCTATGCTCGCCAAAAACTTGGCCAATGACATTGGGCTAGTTAAACGCAGTCAGGACTGTGTGTTCGTTGCAGGGCTATTGCACGACATAGGTAAAATCATGATGTTTTATAACTCTGGAAGGCACAAAGAGGACAAAGGGGTAAATGGACAGCATGAGTCATTTAACTTCCTGGTTCTAGCAGAACATTTAAACAACCTAAAACGTCAGGATAAGGGATTGTTTGAAGTCCTTTCCGCAATACTTTCATCGAGGCCCTCAAACAGAAGGTACTTCGAGTACATTGAAGAAAGTATTGTGCGATCTGCAGATCATCTTTCCGCGCAAAAGGACGAAATGGAGCGCACTTTTAGGGCTCGGCATCGTTCCCAACAATTATATGCAAAAGCTAAAAGCGGGAGAAGACTAAAGCGGCTAAATATCCCCCGAGCAAACGATTAGTAACACAGCCCCTTATCACGCATTAAGAAAACGATTTTATTACGACAAAAGGTTAATCAATTATGAAGACAGAACTCAAAAAAGCGCTCCAGAATATAGACGATCAACTTCTTGGAATTAAAGAAGCCACCCGTGCATTGGATACCATTTCTCGGCTTCCCATCCAGACAGACGACACGAACAAGCTTCTGAACGCGGTCACTATCGAAGGTTATACAGCGACGTTGCAGTTGGTGGTAGAAAAGTTAGAGCGTTGCCATTCTGAAGCGTCGGATGCGCTATTAGATTGTATGCTCCAAATAAGGAAAGACTAGGTATAAAGATTACTTCTCTGTGTGCTGATATCCTTTTCAGCATAGGTGGTGTTGTGTTGGAGTAGCCGATTGAGGGTATCCATTCACTTTGATGGCTACGAAAACACGCCCCATAACCACATTATTCCAACAGTTTTCACAGGTGCTGTTTATATAGCACGCTGCCGTATTGCGCACTTTGATTAGAGTGAAACATTAAGCCTTGTGGTGACCTTCACCCAAGCTTGGTACCACAGCTAGGATGAGACTTTTGCGTTATGCCGCCTTCCTCGCATATGTGGAAGGTGGCATATAGTTTAATGAGCTGTGAGGTGGGTGATGAGTTATGTGGTAGGATTTGTAGGTTAAAAAGGTGTGTGAAAATGAGGCGACTTCAGTCTATCAAAGCATTTCTGGGAACGTTTTCTGGCAATCTTTGGAAGGACGGGCGGGAGCCATTTTTGACGGAGTTAAGCGCGTTTTCCCATTTATGGTTGAGATTGGTGGAAAGTGTGTGGGTTGCTTACTCTTGATTCCTTTGGATTTGTTCGACGGACAAGGAGATGTTGCTTCCATTATGTATATAAGAAGCCTTGAGCAGGACACAGGCCATGGAACAGCGATGGTGAAACTATTGTGCTAATTTGCAGATGTGAGGCAAGTGGATCTGCATTTAGAGCCGTTTGAAGCTGAAGATAGTTTATTAAAGGGCGGGAGTTTGAGAGGCTGGTATCAGCGTTTGGGATTTTCGTTCATCAAAGGTACCGCGCTGAAGAGGAGCGCAAAGTTACCTTGAAGAGGGAGGTAAATAGGAAATATTGAAAACTAAGTGATTTTAATTTTGCAGAAATATATCTGAAAGCAGCTGTGTAATTTAAAAGGCATTGGGTGTCAGGTGCACGGGCATTAAATGTTTGAAAAGAGAAAGCTTATTATACGAAGTATCCTGGCGGCAAGTTAGGTTATGAATTACGTTGGTCATGTGCCTCAAGCAGCAGAATGAACGTGAGAAATTTAGAAAATATAGATAGCAGAGGTTATGCAGTGAATATATCGAATAGCTTTGACTTGGGCTTTGACCCTAAATTATTGCCTGTGGAGTTGACTGACAAAAGCTATGGGAATGATGTGTCTCCCTCTTTTTATTTTCGAGCAAAAGAGAGTTACTTTGTGCTTTGGGTTGAAGAAAAGGACAAAAATTTACGGGAGCTTGAGGGGAGCGCACGTTACACTTTAGTGCATGGGGTTAACTTAGGCGATGAAGAATCTCCTGAAATTTATGATGATCACAACAAAGGCGTCGTTCTTAGTACAGAAAGTTTTTTTGAATTAGAGGAAGAAATTAATAGACTTATTTCCTGAGTGCTGCACTGAGAGAATTACTTTTGGTGCCTAGGAGATGTTTTTTTGGATTGGTTGCGGTAACCTGGCTTCGTTGTTTCATTGGCCGCACAACTCTATTTAGTCCGATCTAAAAGTCCTTTTAAACTTTAAGTAAAGTAGGTTTATTTTTGAGCTTTTCCTTCATAGATTTATTTGCAGGTATCGGCGGGTTAAGGATTCCCTTTGATGAACTCGGGGGGCGTTGTGTTTTTTCCTCTGAAATAGATAGGTTTGCCAAGCAGACATATCATGCAAATTTTGGTGAAGAGCCGCATGGAGATATCACAGAGATAAATGTTGCCTCAATCCCTAAGTTTGACCTTTTGCTAGCTGGTTTCCCCTGCCAACCGTTTTCGCAAGCAGGACTGCAGCGCGGCTTTGAGGATACTAGGGGGACTTTGTTTTTCTACATTGCTGAAATTATTAAGTACCATAAGCCGAAGGCTGTATTGCTTGAGAATGTAAAGAGGCTGAGAACCCATGATAAAGGCAAAACATTTCAGGTTATTAAAAAAACTTTAGAGAATTTAGGGTACGAGGTTTCCACAAAGATTCTTGCGGCTAAAGATTTCGGGATTCCGCAAATACGAGAGCGTATTTATATAGTTGCTCTGCTTAATTCTAATAAGCCATTCGAATGGCCAGTCCCGCCTCGCACAGAAACTAGAGTTGGAGATATTTTAGAAAAAGAGGTAGATGAAAAATATACTATTTCTAACAGACTTTGGGATGGACATAAAAGAAGAAAAAAAGCTCATAGAAAAGCAGGAAACGGGTTTGGTTATAGCTTGTTTACCGAGCAGTCTCCTTATACAAGCACTATCTCAGCTAGGTATTATAAAGATGGGTCTGAGATCCTGATTTGCCAAGGTGATGAAAAAAATCCTAGAAAAATAACACCAAGGGAAGCCGCTAGGCTTCAAGGCTTCCCCGAGAGTTATAAGATCGTTGTTAGCGATACTCAGAGTTACAGGCAGTTTGGAAATAGCGTCTGTGTCCCAGTAATCAGGGCAATTGCTGAGCCACTAGCTGCCCAGCTTCGCTAAGTTTAAAATACTTTTTGCTAGCTGTGAGGATCTTTTGGCTGTTGCTCTAATGCTAGCTCTAAACAATCGTGCATTCGCTTAAGGATTTCCTCTTCGCTAAGTACTTCGAAAACGATGCCCGCGCCTAGTAGGTTAAGCTCTCGCATGAAAGCTCTAAAAACGCTTTCTCTTTTTAAGACTTCGTTGTTTTCGATAGTGAGAACAACAGCCTTAGTAACAATTGGCCTAGCCGCAAGGCTAGAGCGTTCGACTATGCCTTGGCGTATTTCTTGGCTAGCAATCAATGTTTTGAGAGCGCGTTCAGGCTCATCAGGCATGGTTTGCTTAGCAATATGATAGTTCCACCAAAGCCGCGATAATGCATGGTCATCCCTACAAGCTTGTATGCCGGTAGCAAAAAAATGCGTATCAATGCTTTTAATAAGAACTTCATCAGATGAATTATCTTTTAGCCATCTTTTTTTAGAGTATTTAAAGCCTTCTAAGTGGCTTAGCCTACTCCAAAATCTATTTTCTCTTGCCAATACAGGTGTGAGATTGCTCAGTGTTTTTCCTATGACTAATGAATTGTGATAGTCATACTTTGGATCATCCGAGCAAACTAAGTCTTGTAATGCCTCTAGGTCTCCATCAATGGAAAGTTTTAAATTCCAGTTGGGTGCCTCAGCATGTTCTGCAAAACCTTCACTGCTCTTATAAAGATCTAGGTTATTAGCTATGTTTTCGCGAAGACTGTCAGCCACATCTTGGCTGAGATAGGGTAGCTTGTTCACGATGAAAGCTCCTTAACCACCTTGTTTAATTCTCCTAGCGGTTGATTCAAAATTTTTTGTGCTTCAATTGCCAAGTTGGTGGAGGGGCCAAGAGTGATACCAAGGTTTTCGCACTTTGCTTTTAAAACGGTAAACCAGCGCCTCGATGAAAATGTTTCGTCTCTCATGAAATCAAGAGCTGCTATTAATACTGGGAGAAATAGTGAAGAAACTAAAAGGCGCCTAATGTTGGGTAGTCCTCTAATATGATAGATAGAAGCATAGGTTTCTGGGCCCACGTAAATCTTAATTGTTTCTCCTTCCACATCTATATCGAAAATACCTTCATCCATAGAAGAGTGCTCTGCTAAGCTTAATATTGAGCTCATAGGCGCTAGTTTTTCAAAACCAGCAACAAATGAGTACTCTTCGCTTAAAGCTAGTATTTGACCTGCATCTATTTCGAGCTCTACTTCTTGAAACTCTTCATTTAGACGTGGTGATTCTAAAAGCACTCTCTGCTTGGTAGCGATAATGGCTCTAACGTAGGTGCGTCCCCGAAGAGTGCCATCTTCAAAAACGTGCTCGTATTTACCAAAGGGTACTTCGATAAATTCGTCGTAAAAAGTGTCTAGGCAGTTGACCATTATAGCAAGGGCCACTTCGTCATTATCGTAAAGTTTTTTTATTCCCGGTTCGTCAAGGCTCAGCTCCGTGTGCAGTTGGATAGAAGATGAATCGACTTGCTCAGAAACGGTGATCTCTAGTATGAAGCTAGAGTCTTGATAATCACTACTTTCTTCTGACAGCAGCGGATGTGGGAAGCTAATGTTTCTTCTAACCCTCATCTTCTTCTCCATTCTTTGGTGTTAATACCACTGTAATTGGGCCGGTGTAATTTTTGTCGAACTCTATTTCTAGAGAGAGTCTTTCGCCTTCTATTAAGTTGATAGTGGGGTTTTTTCGTGTTTTCTCCCCGTTTATTCTTTTAATAGCCAAAGATTCACTATAAGAAAGCCCGATGGCGCTAACCTCTAAAAAAGCTTCGCTAGATGAAAGTGGTGTTAGGTAAATCCTTCTTATGTTCGAGCTTTTATTTCCAGAGGCGACAACAATGTTTCTTAAGTCGCTGTATTCAATGCTGCGGCCACCTCTGCCACCACTTAAACCACGCCCCTTTCCCTTTCTATCTCCCGTTGTAGCACCACTACTGCTACCCTTTTGGCCTTCTTGTTGGCCGCCTGAAGAGCCGCTTTCTCCACTCTTACCTGCGCCTACTTTTGGTTTGCTTCTCGTGAGACTGATCGGGCTTATTGTGCGAGATTCTGGGTTGTTGTCTTTACTAGCAGAATTTGGCATGTCACCTGTTTCTTTTACATCTGCAAAAAACTCTGCCGTTTCGTCTAAAGAAATTTCTTTTTCAGCAACCTCTCTAGTGGAGCTTCTAATTATTTCTCTAGCCCAACGCGCTAAGCTGCGCATGTCTCTTCTTATCGCCGCCCTTCGTGAGTTGTCAGAAATCCTTTCGGCTGAGAACTCGTCGTGGCTAGGGTTCTCCATTTCACGAAGAATTTTGTTTGATTGCAAGCAAAGAGGCTCAATTACGGCTACAAAATCGCGCGACATTGGGAAGCGAGCGAATTGTTCCTGAAAATTTTTTAAATTATCAGTAATAAACATGCCGTTGCGTAGAATGCCGACTTTTCTTGGTAACTCGTCAGCTTCTAGCAGGCTGAGTTGTATTTCACCTAAGTTTTCAAAAGTTTTAATATGCTTATCGCCTTCGTGCAGAGCTCTGTACATAGAGCTGCTAAAAAACAAAGAGTCTTTTATATCGATAGCTTCAGCTGCTTGCATGACATTTTCGTCTGTAAATAAACTTTCGATTGTTGCTGAGTTTATACTTTGACCATTATTTTCTTCGTCAATGACCTCGAACTCTACTTTTTCCTCTTTTATGGCAGCAAAAAAATTCAGAATTAATGTTGCAATGATTTGGTAGTTCCAGTCTGAGCCTTGGTTAAAGCCTAAGCTAGCGACAGTGGTTCCTTGTTGTGTTCTTAATAGCCAGTTAGGTATATCCATAGGGCTAGTAACTGGCTCATACCCCGATTCTCCCCAGTAGCCTTTTGCGCGAAGAGGCTTGGTTACGCCGTTTACTGGTTCGTCGCGGGAAACTAGAATACTTTTGCCTTGAACTAAATGAGTCTCTTTTTGGTTAGAGTGATAAAAAGTAGAATAAAAAACTGTTCTTATATCGGAGATAGCAAAGGCTGCATTTTTTCCAATCCCGAAGGATCCACCAGCTCCTTCGCTACTTTTTTGGCTAATACCGCTTGCTCTTACTAGAGCGTGAAAGGGATTCCCTGGCTCAGCAGGACCTCTTAAACCCGTAGTTCCATAGTCTTCAACAAGCAATACTGGGATTGTTTCCTTTTTTATCGTTTCAAGAGCTTTCTCAAAAAATATTTTTTCATTAGAAAGACTTCTGCTTGTGGCTTTTTGCAGACAGGCGTTTAGTGAGCTAGCTAGTTCGTTTATATTTGGAATATCTTTACGCGCAATATTTTTTAGCCGATAAATTACCTTAACCTTATTTTCCTCAGCCGCATCGATACTATTTTGGGAGCTTTCTCTTGCTATGCTAGTAAGCGGTGCGCTCCTAAATGTTTCGATACCTGCGTCCGCCAAGCCTTCTTCTTCTTTGCTATCATTGGTGGGGAATTGCCAACCCAGCATTACGTCTTCCTCTATGTTAAATTACGCGGGACATTAAATTTTTTGTGCGCTTTTTTGTCCAAAAGCTAGCTTTAGTATTACTAATATGAGCTCTTTTATCTTATAGCTAAAATAGCCTGTCACTATTACAAATAATTTTTTTAGTTGCGAATATTTAATGGATGGCTTCCAAATGTATTGCTTTAATTTTAGTGGGTAAAATGCAGGAAAAAAAATATCTCGTAGATTTGTTTTCAGGCTGTGGTGGTCTGTCTTTTGGTTTTGAGCAAGCAGGGTTTGAAAGTGTTTTAGGTGTAGATGTGGACGCACCTGCGCTTAAAACATTTGCAAAGAATCATCCGCATGCTAAGACGCTAGAGCTAGATCTTTCTAAAGATGAAAGTGTCTGTGAAATTGTTAATGTTCTTGGCGATAAAAAAATTGAAATTATCGTAGCAGGGCCGCCGTGCCAAGGCTTTTCATTGACAGGTACGCGACAGGAGAACGATAAAAGAAACAAACTTTTTTACTCCGTTTTTAAGTTGGCAGAACGAATCAAGCCTACTTATATAGTGATCGAAAATGTTCCTGGTATCTCAACTCTATACGGTGGTCGAGCAAGGGATGCTATATATTCTGAGTTTGAAAGGCTAGGTTACAGAACAACATCGCAGCTTTTATACGCTCCCGACTATGGGGTTCCCCAAATCAGAAGACGCAAATTCTTTGTAGGCGTAAAAAATGATACGCCCTTTGTTTTTCCGGATCCAACCCACACCCAAAGTGAATATATTACATGCGAAGAAGCTATTAGTGATCTGCCAAGTTTAGAAGATGGTATTGGCGATGAAGTTAGTCTGTACGAAGCATTCCCATTAAATGATTATCAAAATGAAATGAGGGAAAAGTCTTCAGAGCTTTTTAATCATGTTGGGACTAGGCATAGACCTCACGTTATCGAAGTAATTAAACAGGTGCCTGATGGTGGTAATCATAAAGACTTACCACCTGGCGTTGGTACATCTAGAAAATTTAATGAAGCTTGGACTAGATACCATAGTAAATCTCCGTCAAAAACAATTGATACGGGGCATAGGAATCACTTCCACTATAAATGGAATAGAGTTCCAACAGTCCGAGAAAATGCCCGTTTACAGTCCTTCCCAGATCATTTTGTTTTTTTAGGAACAAAAACCCAACAATATAAGCAGGTTGGTAATGCTGTGCCTCCAAAATGGGGGTATGTGCTCGGGAAAAAAATAATGGACGATTTAAATGTTTAATACGATAGATCTTTTTTCTGGTTGCGGGGGGCTAACAGAAGGATTTAAGCAGTCTAAAAAATATAGATTAGTTGCGGCTTTAGATTGGGAGTTAGACACTGTAACAACGTTGAAGCAGCGTTTGGCGACACGTTGGGGCGTTAAAGATGCAGACCAGCTCGTTTTGCATTTTGACATTCAAAGAACAGATGAGCTGATAGGCGGCTATAGCAATGATCCTGTGTACGGTACTTCTGCAGGTTTAGAATCACTAGCTAAAGGCGGTGCAGTTGATGTTGTGATTGGTGGGCCACCATGCCAAGCGTACTCTATAGCGGGAAGGATCAGTGATAAAAATAATATGGAGGATGATTATAGGAACTATCTTTTTGAATCTTATTTAGAGGTGATTAAGCACTTTCGGCCCAAAGCATGCGTGTTTGAAAACGTAACAGGGATGCTCAGCGCTAAGCCTGGCGGAGTTCAAATTATAGATAGAATTGCAAAAGCGTTTAAAGAAGTTGGCTATGTAATAGCAGAAAATATTGCAAGAGATGCGACTTTTGATCTGTCTGAATTTTCCGTACCTCAAAAACGAAAGCGAGTGATCATTGCTGCTTTTTGTGAGAAGCAATTTAGCGATCCGTATAAAAAGATTGAAAGCTTTTACAGCAAGCTCAACAGCTATAAAAATCTTGCGCCTAAAACGGTGGAACAAGCAATTTTAGATCTGCCGGCAATATATCCACTCGACAATCCAGAGCGCAGAAAATCGCATTACTTAGCGTGCGAAAAAACACCTTTCGAGTTCGATCATAACCCTAGATATCACAATCCACGGGACGTTGAAATTTTTAAGCTGCTAGCGGCTGATATTGAGTCCGAGCAATATAAATATGCTTCCACGGAAGCGTTAAAACAGCTTTATACGGAGAAGACAGGACGAACATCCTCTGTACATAAGTATCATGTGTTAAGAACAAATGAGCCTAGTAACACGATACCTGCCCACTTAAGCAAAGATGGGCTTAGGCATATCCACCCATCTTCAAAGCAAGCTCGTAGTATCACAGTAAGAGAAGCCGCAAGACTTCAAACGTTTCCTGATGACTTCATGTTTTATGGCTCAAATGGTAGTAAATACAGAATGATTGGTAACGCAGTGCCACCATTGTTTTCAAAATATATAGCGAAGTCGCTTGCGGGCATCCTGAATAATTAATGCTAGCCACTAATTCCTTCTTCATAGGCCCTTTGGAGAATGCTTAATAACACTATAGACTGGGCCTCTGTTGGTAGTTTGTTAGGTAATTGTGAGGCAATTTTTAAAATGTCTGCCTCCTTTGCCGAAAGTAGCCCTTTGCTTGCTAATAACTGAGAAAGCTTTTTCCAACGTGGCCCTGGTATTTCTACGACTTTAGCTTGCGCTTTAATACCATCATCTATGCGCTGCGTTTGCCTAGCTTGCTTCACATTTGTTTTTATATTTTCTTCAGACTCTAAGATGCGCTCGAAGCCGCTAGAGAGAAGGTCTGATATTTTTTTTGCTTGGGCTTTTAAGCGATCCCAACATTCCTTTTTCTTACACCATTCTGAAATGTTGGAAATGCCCGTAGGCGGACTCATTATGTCGTTGTGAACGTATTTTGCGATTGATTCTAAGGCATGCTCAAGTTCAATTGGGATTTCTTGTGCGTTCCAAATCTTTAAGAGATTTACGTCACTTTTCCTCAACCTCACTATTTCAGACAGCATGGCAATTGTATAAGCAACAATGTTCGCTCTATAGCCTCCGCTATACCATTCTGCTGCTGAAACTATTTGTTCAGTGCTTTTGAATATTATTGCTCGCGCTATAGCGTTTTTAAAATAAAGTTCACTGAATTTTTCAGAGTCAGCTTCCCACTCTTTACCTATTCTTTTTGCGTATTCAGCAAAGTTTCTTTGAGCACCTCGGTTAACCCACATTGGATGATCGTCCCAAACGTTTTCGAACTTGGCTAAATCTGTTTTAGTGAATTTCTGATTTGTTGGACTTAGGGATCTAAAGCGTTTTTTCTCGCTAGGAGTCATAGTGGATTGGCGGTCGGCGTACTGGCCGCGTGCGCGCTCGTAGAACCATTGCGTTTCTCTTTGGGCACCTTGTTTGGCTGGAGCCCATAAGCGTCTAGAAAACTCTTCCATTCGTATATGGAAGGGGTGGTTAGAGAAAAAATCTGCGGCGTTAACTCTGTTTTGCGTATTTGCATACTCAGAGATTCTCGGCACAATCTCTTCAGCTAGCTCCGGCTCAATAACGGACAGTTTCATTTGAACGAATACTTTGGATAAATCAGCTTTATCTCTTCTTCTAGTGTGAAAAAGAGAGGCTGTGGTTTGGCCACCATTAACGATTTGTAGATCTTTAATTCTTGTTATAATTAGTCCATCGTCAGTCTTTTGGGCTTCAACCTCTTTCGCTGTAGCTGTGATTCCGTTGTTATACGCGAAGAACATTTCTGGCTCATTTAAAATAGTCGCTCTGATCCCGCGGTTTACATTTCCACGCGCTTGCAAGAATGTCCTGACGTTTTGTTCTAGTAGCCTTGCACCGTACTCTTCATACAAATCTGCTAGATAGTCACCAGGCATTACTAACAAGTAAGATTCATACTGTTCTGTACCCACGTAAGCAGGAAGTCCAGGTATTCCTTTGCCAAAAATATCGATAAAGTCAAAATCTAAAGCTTCTTTTTGGCTTTTGGAGCTGCGAACTCTATGTAGGCGTGTTATATCCCAGACATGCTTTGAGGCTGGCTTGCCTAAAATAGATAGATCTTTTAAGTCGCTATCTTTTACGCGTCCGCTTACTGCTCTCTCTGAAATTAGTATTAATCTAATTTTATAAATTGAGTTTAGTCTTTGCTCAATCTGGGAGGCTAGATCATAGCTTGGGGATGTTAGTTCGAGGTTGTCAGCTAAGCCTTTCGTTGCACTAGCTTCAAAGAAGTTGATTAGACGTGTAAAAGCCTTGTCTATTTCAGTTTTTGTGAGGGTAGCTAGATGGTCTAAGGACTCAAAGTCTGCAAGATAAAGGTCTAGGCTACCTTCCTCATCAAACCAGTAACCATCTAAGCGGATACCTCGTGACTGATAATAAGCAAGCTCAAAGCCTTCACTAAACTCATTTTCTTGGAGTTCCTTTGCTACCTCTTCAACAAAATAGCTTCTAGTAAAGGTTTTGCTCTCTTCTGCTCCCGCAGCAATGGTGAGCTGAAATTCTTTAAAAAAATCTTCAACACTAAGCATTGGCACTCTCAAAAATTTTATTGTTATCGCACGTGAACTCTTGGATTTTTTCTAAATTGATATGGTATTTAACTCGGCTGATCCCATCAGGAAGGTTGTGCTTTATTATTCTTGGAAAGCTCTCTTCAACGATATAACTGTTAATCTTTCTTACAGTGAAGATGGACTTGTCATATTCGACATCTGGGTAGTAGCCGTACTCGTTTAGCTTCTGTAAATAGGAGTCGCTTACATCAGTGCTAGATAGTTTCTTGTTAATATTGTTAACTAGTTGATTTAAGCTTATGCCTACAGAGGTATCGGGTTGTTTGCCTAACATATACAGCCTCAGATAGAGCTTCTCATTTAATGAAAAAAGCTGATCTTCGGAAGATATCTCGACACTATTTCTTTCGGTTCCGCTCAGCGCCTTAATCTCAATATCAATATTGTAGAAGCTAAAATCATGTTGGGACATTTCTGGTCCAAGCCAACTATCGATAGCTACTTGATCATCATAAACATCGATGAGCTCGTTTAAAAAAGTAAGTTCAGCATAAAGTCCCCTGATCCTTTGCGGGGACATAAGTGTTTTATTGCCAGCTAAAAATAGTTTCCAACGGTTAAGATGTGCAAAAACAACCTCTAGCGCAATATTTGGCGCTTTTACTTTGGATAGAGCTCGGATGAGAGCTGTGCAAAAGCTTTCAAAGATATCTGCATCAACTTGTTTTTGTAGGCTCAACACAATCACTTGTTTGCTAGCTGATAACCCCCTAAGAGCAATGTCCACACCTCTAATTTTTATAAGGTTTTGACTAAAAGCTTTTTGGTGGTCACCATCAAGCTCAATTAAAAAGAGTAAAGCACCATGTATATCTTTAGCCCAATGGCATGGGATAGCCATTGTAGGATCAACAAGTATTTTGTGGAAAATATCGTTGCGAGGAATGGAAATTTCATCCCAAGGAGAGTTAAATTTATTCATCTTCATCTTGTTGCTCCAATAATTCTTCCCTAGCAAGATTTAATTCGTTTTGAAGCCAAATACGGTTGGCTACGACATCAACGGTGCATAAGCCACTTGCCTTTTCTGACTTTGAATCTTGCTTAGGAAAAGCAATTCCAAAAGCAGCAACTGGTTCGTCAAGATTGACTGGTTCGTCATCTATAGTAGGCATCAAACTGTGAAGCATTAGTAGCACTCGGTTTCGAGCGTTCCTATAATGGTAGTCACTGATTGATTTAGGTTTTTTCTCTTTAGTCTTGGCCTCTTCTTTGAAATATTGTTCTGCTTGCTTTTTCTCATCGGGAGTTAGCCCCCATTGTTCGTCCCCAACACCAGCGACTCTAGAGCGGCTTAGTGTCCATAGATCGTTATCTTTATATTGAGACTCTTCTATTCTTCTATTTTGATTTCTCATGGTGTAAGGCTCATGGCCACCGCTACCACCTTTAGGAGAAATTAGAAGTACATCCGCTTGATCCGAAAAAACTCCTCTCTTACGAACTTCTTTTAAATATTGCAAAACAAATGAAAATGAGTCTTGATGCCTACGATGGACTATGAATTTCTCAAGGAACTCCTCGATGACGCTGAGTGGAATATTAGTATAGAACTCACCCTTGTGCGGTTGTAGGAAATCGGGCTTGCTTAGAGGGTGATTACTGTAAAAGTTATTTCTCCAGTATTCACGGATAAGCTCAAAGTTTTTTTTATTGATGCTCGGATCTAGAGATACTCGATAGGTTTCAAATAACCTGCCACTATAGCTTTGTTTCATAGTGATCTGTTCAGCGTTCAGCATTTTATTGGGAGCAGTAATTTTCAAGCTACTAGGGTGGGTTCTAACAACAAGACCGAAGTCAGACGGGGTTTGTCCTTGTCTGCTCATCTCATGCACTTGCTGTATAAGCTCTTCTGAGGCCTCTGCAATATGCGTATACCAATTATATGAGTCGTTAGATAGATAAACCCTACATAAGCTTTCATAATTTGGCCGATAGCCGAACCAGCGCCCCATCTGCATTAAGGTGTCGTACATCTGAGTATTTCGATAAAGATAACTAATGGTTAGTCCTTCAATGGTTAATCCACGAGATAAGCTTAAGCCACCTACAGCTAGCGCGGTTAAACCGACATTTTCTTGGTCGTATTGGCTAAAATTTAAAGCCTCTCCGCTAGCGCTATTAATTAAAAATGTACGAAAGTTATTAAATACTTTTGGTAACTCGGCTTTTATAGTATCCCAACTAAATCCTTCTTCGCTGTACTCAATATCAAAAGTGGCTTTTAGTTCTAGCATGTGTTGATCTTTTAAAGCTAAGGTATCGGGTAAACCACTATTACTGAGTACGGCAATTTTTATTTCGTTTACAGAAAGGCTTAGTTTCGCTCTTACTTCTCGTTGATAGTTAACAAATCTGGATACGTTTACCATCATTGAGCAGTGTTGGTTTCTTTGACCCTTTAAGTTCCTGATTGCTCGAGCAAGAATAAAGCTATTAAGTGCACGATAAAGTGAGGGTGGGAGTTCATGAATTTCATCGTCTTTTTTATGTGATAACGGGATATACTCTTCGGCATCATTTATGAAGCGGATGTGAGTGTCGCTGCTTTCATCATCCTCACCGAACACTTTGTTAGGCCCAAAGTAGTTTGTCGGTGCGTCGAGACAATAAATGAAATCTCTAGGGAACAAGTCGTCTTCAAGCTCTCCACCATTTATGAAAGGATCAATAAAGATATTTGCAAACGGCGTGGCGGTATAACCAATATAAGCACTCTTAGAAAATAGGTTTAAGATGGATCTGATCCCAGCATTTGTTCGCGTTGGATCGCTCTCTTCTTTGTTTGTATTGATAGAGGCATTGTCAGCTTCGTCGTCAATCATAAGGAGCGGTACATCAGTTATTTGGCTATTGTTCTGTACGTTCATTTCTTTAAGCCATTCATACAAAGCTTCAAGAATGTGGACATTCTTTTTGATTACAAAGATTATCGGTCTAGAAAAATCACCCAGTTTCCAGCCAGAAGCTCTTGCTGCACTTTTATTAAAATCATCGTGAATATTAGTTACGGTGTAAGGGTTGTTATAGTTTTCCTGTCGTAAGGCGACACCGATCATTTCTTGGCGTTTTCCTGGCGCACTGCTATGACCAACAAAGCTTTCGTCGATTCTAGCTTGTGTTTGGCTTCTCAGAGTGTTGTGGATCCCTGCGATAACAATAATAAACTTGTAACCAACGTCTGCAGCTCTCGCAATCAGGCCAGTATAGTTCGCAGTTTTTCCTGATTGGACATGTCCAACAACAAGTCCACGCCTACTCCAAGAACCCTCATCACTAGGATTTTGTAAGTGCGTGAGGATTTGCTTTGTTGTATCTGAAAGAGAATTTACTACTTGGGCTGGCCATCCTTCTGACTGAAGAAAGCTCGAGTAAGCATTATTGTAATTCCATTCGAATGTATTTTTATCTAGCCATAGAGGATCGTGTTGGGCGTTTTGGGAGACCAGCATAACCCCTGTGCCCATACTTGTATTTATTAATGCTTTTACTTCATTAATGATGTTGCTTAGATCTTCAGTGTATTCAAGTGAACTAGCAAAAAGTTCGGCTTTTTTTTCCACTTCTTCATCGGTGGGAGGTGTTGGTAGAAGCTGTAAAGCGCTTAAAAGCATATTTCTAAAAAGTTGACTCTTTTGCATTTGTAAATCTCTAGTTAGATTTCGCTTAAAATTTCTTTAATGATGTCTTTGTAGTTTTTATACTTTGGCATCATTAGGAGTAGATTCAGAACTGCGTCGTTGTCGATAGCTTGGTTGCCAAAAAAACCATGCTTGAAGTCCTTTATTTCCTCTCTTAATTCTGATTTTTTTGCAGGCGTAAATTGTTTTAAGTCTCTGGGGGAGGTAGATAAGTCGGAGTAAATCATTTCAACGGGGAGCGTTGATGAAGCAGCTTCTAAGATAATATGTACAGCCTTTGTGGCTTCCTCACCAAAGCGTTCTTGAAATGAGACAATGAAAGGGTGTTCAGTATTGATGGAGTATCTAATACCATGTTCTCGATCTGGGTATCGGTCCCATAAAGGCTCTTGCTCTTCTTGGAAGTATTTCTCGCCTCTGCCGCGATGAACTCTGATGCTTGCTTCGGAAATTTGGTTAAGAATTTGCCGCAAACCTTCTCTTACTTGACGAGGAGGTTGCGCTCTCGATTTTTTTATATCAATTGTCCAAGCTTCATCAAGCTCATTGCTGAAATCAATCTGCACCCTAGCTAGCTTTGTAGCTTCGCCTTTGGGAACAAGCCTAAACCAATCCCCCCAAGCCATTAAGCGCCCGTTTCGGTATACGTACGCCCCTTGATTGGACAAAAAGTCGCTTCTATCTTGGTAATATTCATACTCAGATGCTTTGAGGCGACTATGGTGTGGCAGTATATATGGTTTCAGCGTAACCCTTGAATTATTTACACGAACAACTTGCTCTGGGTAAATTTGGGTTGCAAGATTGCTTCGGCAAAAGGGGTCAAACGCATCTATTTCAATATTGTTGAGTTTTAGCGTGAGCTTACTGAAACCTAGATGTTTAAGCTCACCACCCAAGAATCTGTGGAAGACTAGGGCTAGATGCCTTCGTACAGTTTCAAGTTTGCTATTAACTAGGTCAGCTCGCTTCTGGCCTTCTTCAGTCTCGAACAACCTGTCTAGCTTATGCCATAAAACAATGGTGCCTTGCTTAGCGATACTTGAAATATGTGGAATTAAAGCAATTTCCTCGCTACTTAGTCGCCGTACAAGCCAGTCATTTTTTTTAGCAACGACATCTAGGTCCCAAGCTAGGCCAGTGAGATCTCCATTTTCTTTCTTGCTGATAACAGTAAGTGAACGGCACTGAGAGAATGAGGCTGTTTTTAACCCTAAACCAAACCTACCTAAATCTTTTTTTGTTCTTGTAGTACTAGTAGAAATTCCACCATGTTGCATAGCAAGAAAAAGCTCGTTTTCATCCATCCCATGGCCATCGTCAATGATTGCTACATAGGGTAAATCGGTGGCTGTTATGCAAAAAACCTTTACTGTACTAGCGTTTGCAGAGATGCTGTTGTCAATTAAGTCAGCCAACGCTGTTTCTAGCGAGTAACCAATATCGCGCATGGATTCAAGTAGGCTTGTGGCGCTAGGAGGATTTCTTAAAAAGTCGCTCATTTAACTTCCCTGTACTGATCAACTAATTTCGGGCACTCTTAGTATGTAGTTATTCTATTTTTAATATGATGCATACATAGCCTTTATAAGCCTACTTTAATATATAAATAACCCCTTTAGAACCAACTAACGTACGACCCTAGTGAGCAATGGTCAAATATGGTGTATGAGCATCAGGCGGTTTCATCGCTTTTGCGCTAGATTGCAGCAATTTACAAACCACTGCTAGGGTTGCGTTTCTTGGTTCGCAGTTGCGGGTCTTACGCGTTCTTAAGCGTCCTGTAGAGAAGGTAGACTCAATCGGATTGATGGTGCGTATGCTCACTCAGTGCTCGGCTGGGAAGTCGTAAAAAGTCAACATGCTTTCACGGTCTTTGGCCAAGCATTCCATAGCTTTGGGGTACTTTGCACTAAACCTTGCCAGTGCCGTATCAAAGGCTTTATGGGCGTTTTCACGCGTCTCAGCCATCCAGATATCATGCAATGCCTCCTTCACTTTAGGCTGTACTGCTTTGGGTAATTTCTGGCTTTGGACTCGCGATAGCCTTCCTCAACAGCAACCAGCTCCTTACGGCCATGCTCTGTCACGCCCATGACCACCAGCAAGCACAGGCGGTCATCGAGGCGAAAATTGCTGTAAATGCCGTCAACCTAAAGGTACACGTAGCGCTTGTCGCTCAAGTCGCGCTGCCGCCACTCGCGGTGCTCATTAATCCAGCGCTATTTAAGCCTGGAAATGCTGTTAGCTGACAGCTCTCTTTCGTTAAGAAATCATCATCTAAGTGGTCTTGCCTTTTTATAGAGCGAGGCATTTATTTATATAAAGGATTAAAATTCCGGTGGGTCAATGGGAAATACACTAAACCGTGGTGTCATTAGAAGTATAACTAGGGATTTAATCTATTACGTATATGCTAGTCGTAATGCATAGCATAGCACCTGGGTAACGCATTACACTAAAGGATGTATGAACAACAGCTTATTGTCTGCAAAACATATGCTAAAGATAACAGAGCACGTGGGACCAAAAAACTGGATGCTTATAAATCCTCTTCAATGGGTAGCAGCTACTACCTAAACTGGGCTTCAACAAGTCACGAAATTTCACGACAGGGAATAGACAATCTTTATCAAAACGGGGAGCTCTCTTCTTTTCAAGTCGAAGAGTCAGAACTGATCTGAACTAATCCATATTAACCCCAATCATTATCGCCAACATATGAAACACGTATCTCAGCAATGTCGATGAGTACTGATTCATGTTTTTGCTGTGGCGAGCAAGGATGCTCTTCTCATCCACGTGCCGTAACGTCAAATACGCTTGGATGGCTCTGCCAGTTTTGACGGGTTGTTCAACGAGGTTAACTATCTCTTGGAATCGCCATCGTCCCAAATCCGACAAAGTAGATTGAGGCGTAAGTAGCAATTTAAGATGCCAACGACTGTAAGGAATGACGCTATGAAGAGTCTTTATAAAGTAATGTAGATCTGTAGGGTCTGTAAAGCGAACTCCAGCTCTAGATTGGCTACTGTTATATATCCAGTAATTAATGCACCAAAGCGTCCCCTCACGGTTGTCTATATAGAGCTGCCTAAGTCGATTAATTGTCTTGTCTACTTCATTAGCCGTTGTTTTGTCTAGCACTTTAGCCGGTAACAGAGGGATTCCGATCGCTGTTGCTTTTAAACTTTTGGGAAACAAGCGACGATTACCACGGCTGGTTTTTAAACTTTGCAGCCACTCTGCAGCTTCTAGCCAGTCTATGATCTGGCTTTCTTTTAATGCATAGCGAATAGCAACCACAGCGACAGAATCACCATCTTCAATGTCTTTTAAGGCGCTATAACAATCAGCGACAGTCGCCTTGCGACCCTTTATGTTTTCGTCAGTGACGGTGTTTGCAGGTTCAAAATCGACCTTTATGGCGCGTATGGCAGTGGATAACCTATTTATAATTTCAGGCCTTAATGTAGAAAGCTTTAATTGCTCGTCTGCCCGTGCCACATGCTTATTGAGGTACTCAGTAGATAACCCACTGAAATATCTAGCTTCAGTGAGGTTTAGCTCTGGATCGTGCTTATTTACACGTTCCCATAGCAGTAAGCTCGTTTCATGGATGTAATGTAGAAACGTTGTCTCTGGAGTTAAATGGCCTGCAAGCCCTGCAATTGCAGTATAAATATCACGATGGCTAGACGGATTGGCGCAATAAAGTTCTGCACGAATTTGTGCAGCATGATTTAAAGTGTATCCCGTTAACTGCGACGTAAGAGTATCGTTGCCGTGTAGAGCCACCATTAAATTGGTCAGCGCACTATGCCTAAGATGGTGAAAGGTTAAATCCCCAAGACCGTAAAGCGACAACAAATACTTAATTAAATTGCTCACCATCGTTCCACTATGGGGAGTGGTCACTGCATGCGGCTCAGAAAAAAGAAGTGTATTAGTGGCATGCTCGTTCTGACTACGACGACGACCAACATAGTGTTGAAACTGCCTGAACTCCTCTTCTAACAAGAGCAGGTAAGTCGGTATTTTTCGCCTAGCAGAGTCCGTTTTATTGTTGCCATATCGATTGTTTACGACGTAAATCCAGGCTTCGGGTGATTCCTCAATATCGGACAGCCTAAGCTTCAACAACTCACCGCGACGCATGCCTGTGCGGTATGCCAATATCAGTAACACTTTAAGGCCGTTGATGGTGTCGTGCTCCAAACCAACCAAGGAGTTAAGGCTTGCCAACATGGCCTGGTAAAAACTTTCTGGTATATAACCCACTCGCACCTGTGTTTGATTCGATGTGGCAGTTGTGGCTAAGAAGAAATTGTTGAGTGAAATTAGCCCGTAATGCTCACTGGCAAACTGATGTAAGTCACGCAAGCGACCTTGTAAATAGTTTCTAGATTTAGCGTTAGTTTTGCTCGCTAGTATTTGCTCGTAAACATGCTCTAATTCACCTTCATCCAGCTCATCTAGCTCTTGCCCACCCAGCAATTGTTCGTTTGTATGGTAAAGCCACAAGCTAGACACTTCGATGTGATATCGATAGACAGAAGAGAGCTTTAAAGCACCAAGAGAATTAATGAGCCAGTGAATAAGGATTTGTGCGTTTAAAGAGGTGCAACTAGCCATCAAGTCCTTGAGTTCATTCAGGGCTGACGCAGAGGAGCGTTTTAATCCGTTCTCTTCTAGACGCAGTGCGTGGTTGATCCCTTTAACGAGTGAATCAGTAATACTGCCTGACTTTTCACGAGGAGATTTTGTGGTGCTTGATTCACCAGCGGTTTTCGTCGAAGCAGCGATGCTGCTTGCTATCGTTTGGAAATCAAATTGTCCTATTTGCTGCACTGGTTGTATTTGTAGTAGCCAATTTTTCTGCTGATTTGGCAGCAGTGAAGTACTTGAAACACGTCCAGCGGCACACTCTAAAAGCGCTTGTGGAATATCTACATTTTGCAGCATTTCAGTGACAGACTGTGCACCATTACAAAAAGCACGAAGGCTATTAATGGTGGTTGCTTGGCCACTGTCGAGCAATCTTTCTTTCATCAATGACCATGTTTTGTTGTTGTCTAGTGGTTCGTTATGAGCTGCCAAGTATTCATTTTTGTTTTTATGCCTATGCAGTGACAAGATGAGACCAAGCGTCCGATTGTCAGGATAAAATCGATATAAAGTACACCAATTCACTTCGCCATCTTTTTGAATTCTATAGTTCAAAGGGTCTCGGCCACCGCTCCATGTTAATTCAAGCCAAACACTATCATCATATTTTTTTAGGGGGCGCTTATTAGCATTCAGTAAATTCGCCAAACTCGTTAATGCCTGAGGGTTTGCTAAACCACCGTAGTAAGCAGCTGAGATAAGCACGTCTGCTAGTCGAGCTTGATAGGATTTTGGGGGGCGGATGTTGTTATTAACCGTACCTAACCAGTTACTGTGTAGCCTTCCGGCCTCTGTGCCCACTTTAAATGATTGGTAATTACGGCTGCTTTTTGTTCTTGGCACGCTCACAATAGTGGGTGGAATATCTAAAGACCAACGTCCTTCTTCATTGCCTCGTGCAATTAGGCGCGCAAGATATTCGAACGCAAGCCTCTGGCGAGGCAGGTCATTGTATTGCTCTCTAAGAAAAGCCCTAAATTGACTAGCTTGGTATAAAAAAACTTGGTTGTCCGCATCCATTCCTTCTGACAAAACAGGTAAATGCGTAGTCACCCAAGATTGCATTTGTTGACGAACTTGCTTCGAATAATTTTTGTGCCCAGTCTTATTCTCTTTAGCACGCAGCGCCGATCCGTAGAGTTTTTCTTTTTTACTCATGATTTGTAGCCTCTCCCCAGCCAGGCAGGGGTTTAACTTCCAGTGTTTCTATAATCTGATCAATTATCTCTGCGGTGCTTTCTAGGCCTTGCATACTCAGACCGCTATATCTGCTGTAGCCTTCTTGTCCTATTTTGGCGTGACCCATCCATGAATCAATAATTTCACCAGGCACACCATGCCTAGCTAATGAGGTACGTAAAAAATGGCGGTGCCAGTTCGTAGGAATATCAAATAAAGATCCTAAGTAGTTTTTAACACCGCTAGGCGAAAGGGGCTTTGTTTCGTAACCGCCGTGCTCTTTTTCTATTAATAAAAATAAAAGCCTGTTTTTTCCAGCCAAGGTCATTTCAACCTCTTCGGCCAACTGAGGTCCCAAGCTGTGCAAGAGAATCTGAATGTTTTCTAGATGTTTTACGTATAGTTTGAGCTGCCGTACCGCTATTTCAGGCAGCACAAGCGTTCGGGCAGAAGAAGCGGTTTGCCGCGACTCTTTGTCAGAAATGAATATTTTTTTATTTATAAGGTCGACATGGTCCAGGTCATCGAAAGGGTCTCGTACAGGTCTGTGCCCAGTCGCTAAGTTGAGTAGATGTAAAACGTAGTATGTATACGCATTATGGTATTCAGCTATACCTTTGCTAGAGTCCACCTTCACTGACAAATGGGCAAACAGTGCCGTTACAGCTTTCTGCTTAACAAATAACTGAGAGCCTCCACCTTCAAGGTTTATAAGGTTTTTCTCTATTACTTCAGGCAAATAATTTGAAAAAAATTCGTTGGTGAAAAGCTGATAGTTCCTAATGATGGTTTCATGGTCATACTGATAATAATACGTACCAGCTTCTTGAATGCTTGGATTGCCTGTTATAAGAGCGCTCAGTACATCGTCGACACCATGGCGATGCAGGTGGCTGCTTAAAAAATCTGCAATGCGATTAGCAGTCAGTTTGGTTTTATGTAAACCATTTAAGTCATTCAGATATTCCGTAACGGCCTGACGTAACTCTTTAGATGGCTCTGGTAATTCAGTTGCCCCGCTTGTCGAAGGGAAGAAAGGCAATGGTAAAATAACGGGACTTTTAGGTTGATGAACTAATGAATCTAACGGACCGGCCAACTCATGCTTTGGAAGGTCAGGGCGATACATCCAAAAGAACTCACCATTATCATGGAAGACTATTGCATCACCTGGTTCATTTAGCTCGCTTGAATGTTTTATTACTTTTGCTTGTAAAACTTGCTCCAGCCGTCGCCCAGTTGTGAGCATGAGATGCAAAACGAGCATTACCTCGGGATGACTAGGTGGGTGTGCCTGCAAAGCCTCTATTAAGCTAGTGACGTCATGCCGCGTCAGCTGGTTGATCATTGTCACTGGCTTTTTTTCATTTCTTTCAAGGTGGCTAGCGACCTTTTTAGCACGTATCGCACTCAGCATAAAAGAACGCTTGAGGCTGGGCGGGGTGTCTGTTTCCGGTACAAGAGTTATGTAAGAACGTTCCGGAGCGTTATCATGTTTGAACTCGAGATCGTCTATCGTCTCGTTAGTTTTGTCTGAATATTCGTGTACCTGGGTGTGATTTACCTCACCATCATCAACTCTCGCTCGTTGGCTAAGAGTACTGAAATTTCCTTCTTTAATAGGTTCTTGCGGAATTTCAGGCTGCTTTGCTTCAGGCTGTTTTACTTCTGGTCGCTTTACTACTGGTTGTTTTGCTTCAGGCTGTTTTACTTCTGGTCGCTTTACTACTGGCTTTATTTTTTTGGACTTACCCTCGTTACTTCTTGTTCGCTTACGCAAATGTTTTTGTTCTTCTTCTGAAACATCAGCCACTAATCTGCGAAGAGGTAAAAGCCGTTGTGTTATATATGCTTTTTGTTTTTTTGGTAAATCGTCTAAGGAGTTTAAATAATGCGTAAGCGACTTCTCGATTTGGTCTAATCGTAATGACGGGTTTGGAAGGCTTCCCTCTATCGCAGCGACTATATAGGCGTTTTTGTTTTTTTGTTTATCTTGCAGCAAAAATCTAAAGGACGACATCGCACGTAAACTGCGTTCTTTCTCTCCAAATAAGCGCCTGTGCTCGAGTGATAAAGATAAGATTAAGGCTTGCCAATCAGCCAGTTTTCCATCAGGTAATAAGCAAAGAAAAGCTTCTGCCTGTGCTGCAGTAAGTTTCCGTTCTTTTCTTAAGTGAAATAATATTGCTTCAAGAGTTCGTTTGCTTGGACTAGTGGGGGAAGACTCTTTACCAGCTACATAGTGGCGTCGATAAATGCTGTTTTTGAAGCTTTCATCTTTGCTGAAATCTAAGAATTTTCTGACTAGTTGGGTCGCTCTTACTTCTAAAGTATTTAAAATTATTGGATCGTATTTGAGAGCTATGAAAGGCTTAATCATTACCTGCTCCCTGTTCAGCTGCTAATAAGAGCTCTAATGGGCTCGGTGGTGACTCTTTAGGAGTGCTCTTTGTTTTAACACCTCGAGCTTCTCCACGGCTTAAATCACATAGTCTCTGCAAGGCCGCAACAACTGATCTTGGTTTAGGCCGGGCGAAAATCTCCTTCCAAAGTGGTTTGCTGTTGTTGAGTAGATCATAAAAGTATTGACGTTTAAGACTGGAGTTTTCTCGTATATAAAGAGCTTGGCCGAGCTCGTTTTGTAGCGCCCATAACTCAATTTTCTCCGGCTCTTTTTCATGCACGACAACCCAAGCAGTTTCAATATTTCTGTGTCTTAGCTCACTAAGTAGCTCCCATCCTGCGAAAAAAACAGCGCAATTATCGTTGTTTTTTATGGCATGAATAGGCCTGCTTTTTTGCATCAGCAACAGCATTTCATCACTCAAAAAAGAGTAATTTTCAGGACGATAAGTGGCCAAAGATTTAGCCAATATTTGTTTGATATCAGGGTGTGGAACTAGATGTTTAATTGCTATAGAAGCATACGCGCCAGCCATTTAAATCGCCTCCTAAAACTCGATTTAGAGTATGCAATTAGCTTGGGCGGTAGTCAAAAGTGGTTGCTATTGTAACCACTCCATTGTGACAAAATTTAATAGTGGCCTGCTTAAATTGTTTAAAATGGCATAAATGCGCATTAATGGCGCATAGGAAAAAATGCTCTTAAAGCTTTGATATATAATAGGATGTAGATTAGTGCAGGATAAGATATTTTAGAGAAATTAGGCGGTACCGCCTTCGGAGGGCAACGCTCTATCCAACTGAGCTATGGGTGCTTTACAAATTATGACCTCAACCTTACGCGACCAACTTCCATATGGCCTTTGCTCTCCGATGGCAGTGGCCCATTCCGCTAGGCAGCTGGTGCGTGGCGCGCATTATACACAAAATGGCACCCCCTGTAAGTGCTATCTACGGCGAGTTATAAGCGCTTAAGTGGTGGCAAAACCTGCTTTAAGTGCATCTGTTTTGCAGTGTAAAGCGAGTGTTACGAACCAGGCGCCCTCACTTCCACACGTATATCCCCCATGGAGCTAGAGCCGTACTCAATAACATCGCCCACTTGAAGGAAGTGGCCAGATTTAATTTGGCTCTGTAAGAAGTGCTCTTTAACGGC
>Ga0079226_10000506_pt1 | contig 27389 bp, 27 predicted proteins | sample Poulit2014_FD_76345 | JGI IMG/M metagenome (GOLD analysis project Ga0079226, IMG submission 76345) | Agricultural soil microbial communities from Georgia to study Nitrogen management - Poultry litter 2014 | ecosystem: Environmental > Terrestrial > Soil > Agricultural land | place: USA: Georgia...
CTCCCGGACCCGAACTGATCCGCGAGGTGTCCGCGCTGAACACAGCACGGCCCTGGTTCGCCATCGGCGGTATCGACCAACAGCGGATCGGCGAGGTGGTAGGTGCGGGCGCATCCCGGGCTGTCGTGGTCCGGGCGATCACCGACGCCGAGGATCCGGCGGCAGCAGCTGCCGCACTGAAGAGGCGCCTGCCGGCGGCGCCCCACTAGGTCACTGGTCTCGTCCGGGCATGGTCACACGGCGCGGGAACGTCTCCCCCGACCGCGGTCACGGACGGTTGAGGGTGGTCACGAACTTGTAGCGATCGCCACGGTAGATGGAACGAACGTACTCGAGGGGCTGACCCTCGACATCGAAGGAGTGTCGGGACAGCAGCAACATCGGTACGCCGACATCGGCGCCGAGCAACTCGGCCTCGTGCGGACCGCACAGTTCGGTCTCGATCGTCTCCTCGGCGCGTTGCGGCTGGACGCCGTAGTGTTCGCGCAGTACTGCGTAGAGAGATCCGCCATCGGCGAGGACTTCACGCAGGCCATGGAAGCGTGCGTAGGGTAGGTGCGTGGTCTCGAGCGCCATCGGTTCCTCGTCCGCGAGCCGCAGCCGATTCAGGCGCAGCATCTTCGCGCCGGAGCGGATACCGAGCAGCTTCGCGATGTCATCATCCGCGGTGGTTTCGACGAGTTCGAGAAGTCGCGAGGATGGTTCACGTCCCTGTGCCCGCATGTCCTCGGTGTACGAGGAGAGCTGCAGGCGCTGCGCCAACTTCGGTTCGGCAACGAACGTTCCCTTGCCCTGCACTCGGTGCAGTCTGCCCTCGGCGGTGAGGTCGGCAAGCGCCTGCCGCACCGTCGTTCGGGAGACAGTGAACTGTTCGGCCAGCACGCGCTCCGTGGGGATCGGTGTCCCCGGCGGAGCGCTCTCCAACATGTCCAGCAGGTGTTGTTTCAGGGCCCAGTACTTCGGTGTCCGGCCGGCCGAACCGTCGCCATCCGAAGCGGTTTCTTTCGTGTTCACCGTCGTAACGTTCCCCATAAGCGACTCCTCGGGCATGTGCACCACCTGGGTGCATCATACGCAGCCGGTCCCGCCGTTGCCGATCGACTGCTATAATTGGTCTAGACCGCTAGTTCAGGAGTAAGATGACCACTGACGACAACGCCCCCGGTGCGCGGATGGCCGCAGAGATCGCCGAACAACCCGGCCTGCTCGCCGGGATCATCAACGAGCGACAGGAGATCACCGACATCGCGGCCGAGATCACGGTCGAACCACCGCGGTTCGTCCTGCTCGCAGCACGAGGATCGAGCGACCACGCCGCGATGTATGCCAAGTACCTCATCGAGGTACTCCTGGAACTACCAGTCGGGTTGGTCTCGCCCTCCGTGACAACACTCTACGAAGCACAAGTGAACCTACACGGCGTACTGCTGGTCACCGTGAGTCAGAGCGGCGCCTCTCCCGACCTCCTGCGGGTCACGGAGACAGCACGCGAACGGGGCGCGCGGACGCTGGCGCTGACCAACACCCCCGGATCACCGCTGACCGAGGCCAGTGAGCTGACAGTACTCATTCGGGCCGGTGAAGAGCGCGCCGTGGCGGCCACCAAGAGCTACACCTGCACGCTGCTGGCGCTGTACCTCCTGGTGGACGCGATGCGCGGCGGTGACGCACGCCACGTCCGCGAGATCGCGGCGACAGCGGAGGACACACTCTCCCGCTGCGGCGGTACCGTCGAACACCTCGTCGACAGGTATCGCTTCGTGGACAGGGTCGTCACCACCGCCAGGGGATATTCGTATCCCAGCGCCTCCGAAGCGGCTCTCAAACTCTCCGAGACCAGCTACCTCGCCGTCCGCGCCTACAGCGGAGCGGACCTGCTGCACGGCCCGGTGGCCACGATCGATCCCGAGACCGCGGTGTTGTCGCTGGCCAGCGAAGGGAACGGGGCCCGGGCCATGCATCAGGTACTGGACACGGTCGCCACGCGCGGTGCGGACATTCTGGCGATCGGCTCCGGCGCCTCCGAAGTCCCCGCGAACAACCGAATCCACCTCGACCGGACCGCGGAAGAGGTTGCGCCACTACTGGAGATACTACCGGTGCAACGCTTGGCACTGGATCTGGCGATCGCGCGCGGTGAGGACCCGGATCAACCCCGGGGATTGGCCAAGATCACCAAGACGCTCTGACTGCCGGCCGTTCACCACCTGCCGTTCACTGCCGCCCCGACGTGTCCCGCACGATAAGATCACACCAGCCGTACCAGGCCGGCGGGATTGCACAGCACGAACCATACGTTGGTCGGTGTGCCCCCGCGGGGGTCCATCATCGCTGATACGGCGGTCCGGGCGATGCCCCGGACAGTCCGCCCACGGGTGCGAACGGAGGGAGATACGACGTGTACGAGGCGGAACGGCGAATCCACAGCTACGTCGCGATCGGGGACAGTTTCACGGAGGGACTCAACGACGAGCTGCCGGACGGCAGCTTCCGTGGTTGGGCGGACCGGCTCGCCGAGATCCTCGGACGGGGTCAGGACGACTTTCGCTACGCCAATCTCGCTCTACGCGGCAAGATGCTCGACGAGATCATCGACGAGCAGATACCGGCGGCACTGGAACAGCGTCCCGACCTCGTCACACTGTGTGCGGGTGGTAACGACATCATTGTGCCCGGTGTCGATGTCGATGAGGCCGCTGCGCGTCTCGAGGCAGGAGTGACCGCACTGCGTGAAGCAGGTATTACCGTGCTGCTGTTCACGGGCCCGGACACGAAGCAGATGTCGTTGATGAGCATCCTGCGCGGCAAGGTCGCGATCTACAACACGCATCTGTGGGCGATGGCCAGTAGGAACGGCGCGACGATCGTGGACCTGTGGGCGATGGACCCGTTGCATGACCGGCGGGCGTGGAGCGACGACCGACTCCACTTCACACCGGACGCACACCGGCGAATCGCCCTGCGTGCCGCGGAGGTGCTGGGGGTCGCCACTGACGACGACTGGCGTCGGCCGTGGCCGGAAGTCGACGCGGACAACTGGATCGACCTCCGCCGTTCCGACCTCGAGTGGACGCGCACGCACCTGTTGCCGTGGATCCGGAGACAGCTGCGGGGTGAGTCGCTCGGTGACGGCCTCGCTCCGAAACGGCCCAGCCTGGCCCCGTTGGCGGGTGACGGGACGACCCGACGGCGCGATTCCTCCCGCGTCGAGTCCTCCGAGTTGCGGTGAACGGTCGCCGATACCTGGCCCCGAGTCGCCCCAGAACGCGAGTGATAGATTCACCGAGACCGCGTGCGTTAGGAAGGTAGATGCCGCTCCCGCATTGGACCTCGGAGAGCGTGCTCCCACCAGGGTGTCACCCTGCTGATCTTTCGGATATTTACGAACGGTTCGTCTGGGACGCGCCACACCGCAACGAAAGGGAGTTGCCGTTCAGCGCGCTGAACGGGTACATCGGCACGCTCGCCAAGATCATCCCGGCGGGACGTGCCTGGGTCGGTGGAGGGTTCACCACCCGGATCGACGGCCTCGCGCACGACGTGGACGTGGTGGTGCTACCGGAAGAGTGGGGTGTGCTCAAGCGTATGCCCGCCCGACACCGCGCGGCGCTCTACGGAATGATGACCCTACGGGGTGTCATCGTGGAGCAACCGGTGATGCATCTGGAACAGGTGCAGCCGGTCGGCGGCCTGCTGGACGGTTTCCTCTGCCGCCCCGGTGACGAGGACGCCTGGCACCAGGCCTGGTCCACCGTCACCGGCCCCCACGGACGAGTGGAGGGTCTCGTGAAGGGATTTGCCGAGTTGACGTGGGGACACGACACATGAGTTTCCGGCAGATCGCCGAGGACATCCCCGGCGGCACATGGTTGGACGACCTCGCGCGAGCTTCTGCGCTCGCGGCCCACGCCAAGTTCGAACGGTCGATCCGCTCACCACTGCTACGTGTAGCGGTGTTCGGATCCACCCAGTTGGATGCCTACACGTTCTCCGAGATCAGCAAGGCGCTACAGGACGCGACCGCCAAGGTCGGACACATCGTTCGCAACCCGCAGGACGAGGTCACTTCGGTCCAGCAGACCGACCGGGAGAAGGCTCCGTTGATTCAACGTGGCCAGGCGGGCAACACGATGTTCTTCGGTTTCCCGGAGACCACCGAGCCCACGGCGCTGATCGACGAGGGAATCGAAACACTGTCCGAACGGGCCGTGAAGGAACTCTGCGACTTCCTGCCTGCCAACGGTTCGGACGACGGCGCACTCGATGCCGTACTACTCCAGCGGGACACGGTCCGTAACGCCATCTCCGACATCGTCGGTGCGGTCGGCAGGCACGCGGGGATCAACCTCACGCTGGACCCGACCGGCGGGGAGGAACTCACCCGCAGTCTGACCATCGATCAGGCACGTGTGCTGCAGCACAGCTTGCGGGAGTCTCGTGAGGACGTCGGCTACGAGACGGTCAGCGGCAGACTCGACGGGGTTCGCACCCGGCGGCGGATCTTCTACCTGGAACGCGACACGGGCGCTTCCATCAAGGGAGCTGTTGCCGACGATCTCCTCGACGAGATCAAGGTGAACCTGGACTGTCCGGTCACGGCGAAGCTACGCGTGGTACGGACCACCACGATCGATGGCCGTCGCGGTCGTCCGGTCTACGAACTGTTGAAGATCCATTCCGAGCCCGGTCTGTTCGACTGACCACACCGCACGACCACACCCGTGCTGACCGGGATACGGCCGGCACTCCCCCACGGAGCTTCTCCGCCCCTTGTGAACTGCGAATACATTAATACTGCAGGACACACGTGGTCCCCGTCGTTCGTATGGATCAGTAACGAACTCTGTGATCGACCCGATACCCAGGTATGAGAACGGCCATACGAACCACAGCCGTCGCGGTTGCCGCCTGCAGCCTCGGCCTCGCAGGCTGCAGGACCACCGGAGAAGCCGAACCCGCAGCGGTAGACCGCTCGTCGAACAACACCGCCCCCTCGCGGGAGCAGACCTCCGAGTCGGGCGCCGCAACCCCGACGGCCGGGCCTGGGCCGGATACCAACAACCGGGGTTACATCGAGATGTCTATGGGCGACTCGGCTGGTGTCGGCCCCGGCCACGACTCGCCGGATTCCTCCACATTCTCGATCGAAAGCGTGGAGGTCGATCCCCCGTGTGTCTCGCACGGTTCTCCACCCGTCTCCGGGCACACTCTGCTGCTGCACATTACGGTCTCAACGGGGGACGACCCGACAATCGCGAGTAAACTCGACAGGATCGTCAACCCGTTCAGCTTCTCCGAAGTCGCAGATGGCGGAATCGTCGACGATGGGGGGCTCCCTCGCAATTTAGAGTGGGGCATCTGCACCGACCCTGACGACAAACTCGATACCAATTACGGCCCGAACCAGGAATATGAAGGCACCGTGGAAGTGATCGTCCCGCACGCCAGCGGCACACTGTTTCAGCACACCGCAATGGCCAACGCCAAGGGTTGGGAGTGGAGCTACTGAGTAGCCCGCCACTCATATAGGAGAACGGCCATGCGCAAAACCCTTATCGCCGCCACGGCAGCCATCACCCTCGCCCTCGCCGGCTGCGGAGCCGCCGACAGCAGCACAGACAAACCCGAGAAGACCGAGATCTCGGCTGCTCGGACAGCGCCTGCAGATGACAACAGGCCGGAAACAACTACGTCACAGAAAAACGTCCCGCCCTACGCGCAACTTCGAGTTCCGGCCCGACAAGCCCAGGTAGGGATCGACTCGTGCTCAGTGACTGCGACTGATGGGTGCGCGAAAGAGTTCACTGACCTAGTGCGTGCCGCTGAGGACATCGCCGAGCTCGCTGCCGAGCGCGGGGAGGTAGCCGTTGAAAACCAGGCGCAGGACATCATCGATGCCAAGAAAACTTGGGGCATGAATGGGTGTTCACAAGGCTATACGCCTGACATCGACGTCAGCAGTGACGGTGAGATTCTCGGCGCATCAACATGCAGCGGCACCGAAGGAGAGATGCGGCTCGGGTGGCTCAACCTCACTATGCAAATCGATATCGTCTGCCTACGAACCACACCAGCGGACGACTGCACGTTCGTGGGCTGACTGTCGAATCAACAACACGAAAGCCCCTTCCCTCAATATCAGTTACAGACGAGGGCTGACGGGACAACGGGATCACCCACATCGACGACAACCTGTAGACACTCGCTAATTGGACTGAACATCGCAGGCGGGCCGTTAAACCGGGATGTGCACCGCCGAGTACGTCCAAGCCTCCTCCGGTCTCGCAGGAGAAGGACCGGGCCGCGCTCGCGGGATACTTCGCTGACCAGTCGTTCCGAGATGCTCCGAAAGCAACTCCGCGAAGCCCCGATGAACTGCTGAGACAAGACTCAGAACGACCAGACACTACGACACGTTCCCAGTGACGTTTTCCCAGGTCACGGTACGGCCGGCACTCCCCCACGGTGCCGGCCGTACTCCACAGGTCGTCCTGCGACCCACCGGAACCATTGACAATTCCCTCACCTCGGGATCCGTGACCAAGGCTGCGCGTACACCGGGTTCACCGGCGGCCTCATGGCTCCGCGCGGAGCATACGGTTGTGGCGGTAGTGTCCACTAAGTCTCGGCTAAACTCTGCGTGTCGGGCAGCGTGCGGAGCTCCTCGCGGATCGCGGCGACACCCGTCGCACCGACTCGCTCGTGCCGTTCGATGGCGATTTTCAGCTGTTCACCGGCTTGATCGGCGAACCCCGCAGCACGCAACACCGCACCCAGTGTGCGGCGTACCACACCCTCCTGCAGAGTGAACTCGTGCGCCGCGGTCAACTCGACGGCTTCGCGCGCATAGCCCTCGGCGAGATCGACGTCGCCCGCCGCGAGGTACAGCTCGGCGAGATTGTTCAACGACACGACGATGTACCCCTCGTCACCGAGTGTCCGGTCGATCTCCAGTGCCTCGGTCTGATGCGCGATCGCGTCATCGATCCTGCCCGCATGTTTCTCCGCCTCGGCACAGTTGTTCAACGTCTGCCCGTGCAGCGACGGGTCACCCAACCGCTGGGTGTCCTCCAGCGCCCGGTGCAACGTTTCGACCGACGCAGCCAACTGACCGCACATCTGCAGTGCGCATCCGAGATGGATGGTCGCCGAGATCACCAGTCGGTCCTCGTCGAGTTCGGTGGCCAGCCGCAGCGCCTGCTCACCGTCGACGCGGCTGCGTTCGGGGAGATTGAACAGCAGCCCGGCCGAACAGCTCGACAACCGTAACCAATACTGCCCTGTGGGGCTTTCCGCCCGGTCGGCCGCACGCAGTCCCAGCTCGATCAACCGGTTCCACTGGTCCCACCAGGGGTGCACGACCCGGTAGGTGTGCGCGACCCGCGCGAGTTGCCACACCTGCTCGTAGCGGCCCGTCGCCAAGCCGTGTTCGAGCGTGGTCATCATGTTGTCCCACTCGCACTCGAACCACTCCGTGGCAGCATCCGTGGTATCCAGGATGGGTAATGCGGCTGCGGACACCATGTCCGCGAAGTCCAGTGGGTCGACGATGCGCAACAGTCGGCGCCGTGCGATGTCTCCTGCCGCCAGGTAGAACCGCAGTGAAGCGGCCACCACCGCGTCCCGGTCGCTCGGAGTGAGTGCCTCCAGGGCCACGTCACGGACGTACAGCCTGACGAGGTCGTGCGCAGTGAACACGTCCCGCCTGGTTTCGGTGAGCAGGTGCTGCGCCGCAAGGATCCGCAAACGTTTGCGTGCGGTCGGTACGTCGATCGCGCACAGCGCGGCAACGTGACACGGGCCGACCGAGTACACGTTGAGCACACCGATGGACCGCAACGTCGTCGCGAGTTCGGGAGCCAGACCCCGATAGGAAACATCCAACGCGGCGTGCACGCTGGTGTCCGATCCTGCGACCTCCAGAGCGCTCAGCCGGGTCCGCTCGTCGGCCAACTCCCGAACCAGCTCGTCGGCGCTCCACTGTGCCTCCGCCGCCAGCCGCGCACCCGCCAGCCGCAACGCCAGTGGCAGGCGACCACACAACTCGGCGATCCGCCCGCTACGACCACGCGGATCGGGACCTGCCACCTCCTCCACGAGCCGCACCGCCGAACTCTGATCCAGGGTGCCGAGGACCCGGTGGCGTGCGGCGTGTGAGACCACCAGATCGTCCATTCGGCGTCGGCTGGTGATGACGGTCATGCTGTGCGCGCCCGGTAGCAACAACGGCTCCACCTGCGCGGAACTCGCCGCATCGTCGAGCAGGATCAACATACTCCGGTCCGCCAACAAGGAACGATACAGCGCGGTTCGTTCCCGCAACGCCTCCGGCAGTTCGCCCGCGGGAACACCGAGCCCCCGTAGGAACTGGTGCAGCACCTCGCCCGCATCCAACGGCGGTTGACCGGGGTCGGCGCCGTGCAGCGAAGCGAACAGCACCCCATGCGGGAATTCGGCAGCGACCCCGTGTGCCCAGGAAACCGCCAGCGCGCTCTTCCCGACGCCCGCGGGCCCGCTCAGTACCGCCACCGTCGAGACCCCCTGCCGGGCGGCACCGTGCATCGCATTGAGCCACCCGAGGTCGGCTCTGCGCCCCGCGAGTTTCGGCACGGCTGCCGGTAGTTGGCACGGTGCGCCGGCGGCCGCCTCCGAGGCATCGGGGTCCGCCCCGGCCCCGCCGCGGCGCTGCGGCATTGCGTCGCGGAGAATCCGTTCGTGCAGCTCCACCAGTTCCGGTCCCGGATCGATACCGAGCTCGGCCGAGAACCGGCGAGCGGCACGTCGGTACACCTCCAGCGCGTCCCCACGTCTACCGGAGTAGTACAAGGCACGCATCAACTGTCCGACGGTGCGCTCCACCGTCGGATCGTCCTCGACCAAGCGGGTCAGTTCGCCCACCAACTCCGCGTGACGTCCCAGTTCGAGATCGGCGTCCACCCTGGCCTGATGAACAGCGTGCCACAGCTCCCGCAGATCGGTACTGGGGATCGACGCGGGTGCCCCACCGAGAGCGGGACCCCGCCACAAGCCTGCTGCCTCGTGCAACAACTCGGCGCGTCGGGCGGCGGGCAACGTGAGTGCCTGCTCCAGCAGCGCACGAGCTCGGAAAACATCGATTCGCTCCGCGGACACCTGGAGCCGGTAACCAAGGTCGGTCGTCTCCACCCACGCCTGCTCCACAAGGGCCTGCCCGTTTCCGCATGTGGTGTCGCGCAACACTCTGCGAAGCGCGGACACATTGCCGTGCACGATCGTGCGGGCGCTCACCGGCGGATCGTGATCCCAGAGAGTATCTATGATCTCACTGAGTGCTACCGACCGGTTGGCGTACAACGCCAGCATCGCAAGCAGCCCCCGAGAGCCCGCACCTCCGATCGGGACCACGTCGCCATCCACAACGACCTGAACCGGGCCGAGCAACTGGAACCGGATGTCCACGGCGTGTTCGATCCCTCCCACTGTTTACCGCTCACACGCGTATCGGCTGACGAAGCTACCCCGCAGCAACGGATGATGAGAGCGGTACCGAGCAACTCAACGGCTGACGGCCACGGTTTCACCCTTATGGCCCAACGATCCGGTCAGTACGTGGACAGCCGTGCAACGAGCACGAGGAGGAGTAGAGAGGGGAGGAGAGGGGCGCAGAGCGGAAAGACTGTGACCCTGGTACACCAGTCCCGATCTCTGGCATGCCAAGGTCACAGTCCGTTCACTGCGATGAGCCAGAAGAACGCTCATCGCATGTCCGGCGCCAACGGCACGGGATTCACCCCGAGCGTGGAACCCGAACCGCTGTCGACGTGACACGTAAAACATATCAGGACGCGCACTGTGCTTGGCAAGCGCCCTTACCAACTTGTTATTCAACCAGACCATCCGCAACGATACTCGGACCGGGCATGCATCCGCATCACGCACTCGGGTGGTTCCTCGCCGGCATGCCCACCCACACACATCAGCGCGAGTATCAGGAGCTCACGGCCTTGCCCGTCGGGTCGCACGCCGCCCAGAAACGAGTCCCGAGCTGGGACAGACGTACACTCCGCCGAATCGCCCGGGGCCGTTTCACCGAGTCCTGCGCATCACGCACGGTCGAGTCGGTCATGAGGATCTCGTACTGCGTTTCCATCTCCGGGACCTCCTCACCGACGTCGAGCAGGCCCAATCCGGCCAAACGGGTCAGGTACGCCGGGACCGCTTCGAGTAACGACACTCCCGCGGACTTGCCCACGGTCGAGGCGTTGCGCAGTACGACTCTGCCCGTCCCACCGAACGCGGCGCGCTCTGCGACGTCCACGGACGGGTAGATCGCCCCACCCGCCAGTGCCGCGACAACCCGGGCCTCATCCGGGGTGAGTTGCCGCAGAATCACGGCATACAGGTACTCACGGGCTCGATCGGCACCGAAATCGATCGAGTGATTCAACAGCTCACCCATCGCGGCACGCAGCGGTTCGTCCTCCGCTCCCACGTCTCCCATGGTCACCGTGTCGGGTATCTCCCGCGGCGTCGAGCCGTCGCCGGAAGCACCGTTCACGTTGTGCCGGGTCATGGCCGACGCCTGACTGAGTGCCGCACGATAAGGGTCGTCGACCTGATCCAGCCTGCGATGCAACTCCGTCAACGCGAGCCGTTCCGCGGACCGCAACCCGCGTTCCGCAGCACGTATCCCCGGCACACGCTTGCCCACTGAATAGCCACTGCGAACCGCACGGTTCGCCAGCCTGCCCGCCCGATGGATCAGATCGTCGTCACTCACGCACACTCCCATTCCGCGTCGATCCATTGATGCTACTTAGGAGTAAGAACGGCGTCACATCCGCACCCACCCGCAGGGACCCAAGCAACCGACGCGATTCAGCGTGACATCAGTGCTTACCGGAACGGCCGGGGCGGGCAGCACGCCGCAGCTGGATCATCCGGGCGATAGCGAGCAACCCCACCAGGCCGGCGCCACCGATGGCGGAGAACAACATGGCCACGGCGAGCGGGAGACTTCCGGAAAATCCGAGGAAGTCCACCCGAGTGGAATCCAAATTCTGCAGGATGAAGACCAGCAGGAAGGCCAGTACGACCAGTCCGACCAGCGTCGTGACCCACATGATGCTCGTGCGGGTGCGGTGCAGCTTACTGACACTACCCTGGCTCTTACTGCCCTGGCTCCCCGAATCCGAGTGTCGCGGACCAGAGTGCCCCTGTGACTGCCCGGAACCGGCGGGCGGTCCGTCGACCTGATCACCCTGCTCACGCTTCATGTCCCGATTGTGGCTGCACACCCCGATGCACGCAGCGTGAGAGCACGTCTCAGGAGTCGTAATCCACCGTGAGTTCCTCGGACACCGGCAACGACTGACAGGTCAGCACGAAGCCCTCATCCACTTCCGAACGTTCCAACGCGAAGTTCCGTCGCATCCGCACCTCGCCACTGGTCACCTTTGCCCGGCAGGTGCCGCAGACTCCGCCCTTACAGGCGAACGGCAGGTCGGGCCGGTAGTGTTGCGCCCCCTCCAGAACGGAACCCTCGCGCGAGAGGGTGGCGGTCGTGGAACGCCCGTCCAGAAGCACCGTCACCTCGCTGCTCGCTCCGGACACTCCCGGCTCCTCGTGCCGCACCGGTTCCGGAGGGACATCGTCGACGTAGAACAACTCCTGATGCACCCGAGCGGGATCCACTCCGAACTCGTCGAGCACCTCCTGGGTGTCGGTCACCATGCCGAACGGACCACACAACCACCAGTGCGCCACCTCGCTCACCGGTAACAGTGAGGAACACAGCGCACGCAGCTTGTCGGCATCGAGTCGGCCGGTGAACAGTTCGGCCTCGCGCGGCTCGCGCGAGAGCACGTGCGCCAGCACGAACCGACTGCCGTAACGGTCCTTGAGATCAGCCAGTTCGTCCGCGAACATCACCGTGGCACTGCGGCGGTTGCCGTACAGCAGTGTGACGGTGACCTCGGGGTTGGCCAGCAACGACGCCGCCATCGACAGCACCGGAGTGATCCCCGAACCCGCGGCGACGAGCACGTGGTGGGCCGGTTGGTCCAGATCCGGGGTGAACCGTCCGGTCGGTGGCTGTACCTCGATCTCGTCCCCCGGCCGCACCTCGTGAACCAACCAGGTGGAGAACAGCCCGTCCGGAACCTCCCGCACACCGATGCGGGGCGCGGTTCCGGCGGCCGCACAGATGGAGTAGTTCCTGCGTTCCTCACGTCCGTCCACGAACCTGCGCAACACCAACGACTGGCCCGGGCTGAAGTCGTAATTCCTCTCCAACTCGTCCGGCACGTCGAACGTCACCGCCACAGCGTCGTCGCAGAGAGTCTCCACGGCTGCGACACGTAACGTGTGGAACGGCGCGCGGAGTCCGGAACGCGCGCTGGATGTAGCGGGAGCGGCCACCTATATCTCCTTGAAGTGTTCGAACGGCTCCTGACAGCCACGACAACGACGCAGTGCCTTACAAGCCGTGGCACTGAACCGGGACAACTGCTCCGTGTCCGCGGAGTCACACTGCGGACAACGCACCGCACGCACCGAGGGTCCCAACGTGAGCGGTACCGGCCCGGGAGCCTGTGCGGGCACGTCACCCGGCGGGGCGATGCCGTGCTCAGCCAGCTTGCGTCTCCCGGCCGCACTGATCCAGTCGGAGCTCCACGCGGGCGACAACACCGTCCGAACCTCGACGTCGACGTATCCGGCGGCTTCGAGAACCCGAACCAGATCGTCACGCATCGTGTCCATCGCGGGACAACCGGTATAGGTCGGTGTGATCGACACGACGAGATGTCCGTCCTCGTACCGGACCTCACGCAGCACGCCCAGATCCGCCAAGGTCAGCATCGGCAGTTCGGGATCCGTCACGGTCGCCGCGATCCGCCAGGCCTGCCCCTGGACACTCTCCGACACGAGTGCTCTCTGTTCGGTCACCATGTGCCCTCCGGGTGCTCGCGGGCGACGCTCTGCAGTTCCGCCAGTAGGTAGCCCATCGCCTCCGTGTGCACGCCGTTGCGACCGGTCCATCCCGAAACCCCGGCCCGCGGAGGCGTCTCGGGCAACTGCAGGCCGGCCGCTGTGAGCACCTGCGCCACAACGTCGTCGAACTCCGCCCGGACCGTTGTCGGGTCGACCCCGACACCGGCCGCTGCCAAGCGCGACTCGGTTCCGTGCGTGGCGAACAACTCGTCGACCAGGGGCCACACCGCGGCCAGTCCGTCACGCATCCGCGCGTACGAGTACTCGGTGCCGTCGCCGAGACGAACCACCCACTGTGCGGCGTAGTCACGGTGGTAGGTAACCTCCTTGACTCCCTTGCCGCCGATCGCACACAGCACCGGATCGGCCGACGACTCGAGCGCACGCAACAGTGCCAGCCGCCATGTCGAGAACACCAACAGTCGCGCCATGCTGAACGCGAAGTCGTCGCTGGCCTGCTCCGGCAGTCGGACGTTACGGAACTCGCGCTCCGGGCGGAAGTAGGCCAACTCGTCCTCGCCGCGTTCCGGCAGCCCCGCCGATGCCTCGGCCCGGCCACTACGCGCCAACAGCAACCGCGCCTGTCCGAGCAGGTCGAGTGCGATATTGGCGATGGCGACCTCGTCCTCGAGTTCGGGAGCGTTGGTACACCACTCCTGCAGTCGATGCGACATGACGAGCGCGTCATCACCGAGCATCAGACAGTACGCGGCGAGATCCGCCGGGTCGACGCCGTCCGGGACCGTAGTGTCCACACCGGACAAAGGGTCGTCGAAACCGGTACCGAACGCCCACTGCGAGACATCATTGTCCTCGATGATGGCTTCGTAAGCATTATCGAAGCTCATGTGTACTGCCTCCTCCGTACTGCTTCGACAGCACGACTCCACTCACATGTGTGGGACATCGTCGGGAATTTCGTAGAATGTCGGGTGTCGGTAAACCTTGTCTCCGTTCGGTTCGAAGAACGGATCCTTCTCGTCCGGACTGGACGCGGTGATATCGGTGGCCCTGACCACCCAGATGCTCACGCCCTCGTTACGTCTGGTGTAGACATCCCGAGCGTTGTGCAGTGCCATCGTGTCATCAGCTGCACGCAGCGATCCGACGTGTACGTGGTTGAGTCCACGTTTCCCACGCACGAACACCTCGTACAACGGCCAGCGCGTCTCGGTCATGCCGCCTTCTTTCCCGCGTGTGCCGCCGCTGCGTCGCGGATCCACGCGTTGTCCTCATGGGCACGGCGCCGATGCTCGACACGCTGCGCGTTGCACGGTCCGTTGCCCTTCAACACATTCTTGAACTCGGACCAGTCGATCTCGCCGAAGTCGTGCTGTTCACGCTCGGCGTTCCATGCCAGGTCCGGGTCCGGAAGTGTCACACCGAGTTTCTCGGCCTGCGGCACCGTCATGTCCACGAATCGTTGCCGAAGTTCGTCGTTGGTGTGCCGTTTGATCTTCCAGGCCATGGACTGCGCGGTATTCGGCGAGTCCCCGTCCGGCGGCCCGAACATCATCAGCGACGGCCACCACCAACGATTCGTCGCTTCCTGCACCATCTCCCGCTGTTCCTCGGTGCCCTGCATCATCGCCATCAACAGCTCGTAACCCTGCCGTTGGTGGAACGACTCCTCCTTGCAGATGCGGATCATCGCGCGGGCATACGGGCCGTAGGAGCTACGGCACAGCGGCACCTGGTTACAGATCGCAGCACCGTCCACCAACCAACCGATCACGCCGACATCGGCAAACGTCAACGTCGGGTAGTTGAAGATCGAGGAATACTTCTGTTTCCCCGCGATCAGTCGTTCGGTCAGATCGGTACGGTCCGCGCCGAGTGTCTCGGTGGCGGAATACAGGTACAACCCGTGGCCCGCTTCGTCCTGCACCTTGGCAAGCAGGATCGCCTTGCGCCGCAACGAGGGCGCCCGAGTGATCCAGTTGCCCTCCGGTTGCATACCGATGATCTCGGAGTGGGCGTGTTGGGCCACCTGCCGGACCATGGTCTTGCGGTAGGCATCCGGCAGCCAGTCGCGGGGCTCGAGCCGCTGGTCCCGTTCGATCGTCCGGTCGAAGTGCTCCTGTAATTCCTGTTCGGATGGTTGTTCGGTCAGTGTCGCGGTCATCGCCTGCACCTCGTTCCTGCTCTGGGAGGGCTGCTGCGAACCAACAGCGCCCGTCGCTACTGCGTCTCCTTGGCGACCAGGGTCAACACGTCGTACTTGGCCACCGATTCACCGTCGGCGTTGGTGACATCGGTGTCCCAACGGACCTCACCGTAGTCCGCATCCTCCCGCGGGGTGATCCGCTTGGCCGTCAGCGTCACCGTCATCTCATCCCCGGGTTTGACCGGCGTGAGGAACCGCAGGTTCTCCAGCCCGTAGTTCGCCAACACCGGGCCGGGTTCGGGGGAGACGAACAGTCCCGCGGCAAACGAGACCACGAGATAACCGTGGGCGACAATGCCGCCGAAGAGTTCGTTGCGGGCGGCGGCTTCCTCGTTCGTGTGGGCGTAGAACGTGTCGCCGCTGAACTCGGCGAAGTGATCGACATCGGCCCGGGTCACGGTACGCGGTCCTGCCACGACCGTATCGCCGACGCGGAGTTCCGCCAGCGACTTCCGGAACGGGTGCACCTCGGTCCTGTTACGCTGCGATCCCTGAGTCCACTGGCCGGTGACGGCGGTGAGCACATCCGGTGTCGCCTGCACGGCGGTACGTTGCATGTGGTGCAGGACGCCGCGCATGCCGGCCATCTCCTCGCCGCCACCGGCCCGCCCTGGTCCACCATGGACCAGGCCAGGCAACGGCGAGCCGTGTCCGGTCGACTCTTTCGCGTCCGTGGAGTTCAAGACCAGCATCCTGCCGTGCCAGGCGGCGGTGCCGAGCACGACATCACGTGCGAACTCGTTGTCGGCGGTAACCACGGATCCCACCAGACTGCCCTGGCCACGTGCGGCGAGTTCGACCACTTCAGCGGTGGAAGTGTACGGCAGCAGTGTCGACACCGGACCGAACGCCTCAACCTCGTGTACCTCGGCGCGGGAGGCGTCGTCGGCGCGCAGCAGGATGGGACCGAGGAACGCACCGTGCTCGGCACTGGCACCGGTAGTGGCGACCTCGTCCGGGTCGCCGTGGACGATCCGTGCGACATCGGTGAGTGTCTTCAGCGAACGGCGCACCTCTTCACGCTGTTCCAGGCTCGCCAGCGGACCCATCCGTACTCCCTCGGCCGTCGGATGGCCGACGGTGATGCGGCCGAGCCGTTCGCGCACGGCACGTTCGACATCGTCCATGAGTTCGGTGGGGACGAACGCGCGACGGATCGCGGTGCACTTCTGTCCCGCCTTCACCGTCATCTCGGTGACCAACTGCTTCACGAACAGATCGAATTCCTCCGTCCCCGAGACGGCATCCGGGCCGAGGATCGAACAGTTCAGCGAATCGGCTTCGGCGTTGAACCGCACCGAGTTCCGCACGATCGCGGGATGGGTGCGCAGTTGCTGCGCAGTCGCTGCCGACCCGGTGAACGAGACGACGTCCTGCGGTGTCACGTGATCGAGTAGGTCGCCGGCACTGCCGCACACGAACTGTAGGCTGCCCTCGGGAAGCAGTCCCGATTCCACGATCAACTCGACCAGCCGTTCCGTGAGGTAGGCCGTCTGACTCGCCGGTTTGATCAGGCTCGGCATGCCCGCGAGGAAAGCCGGCGCGAGCTTCTCCAACGGGCCCCACACCGGGAAGTTGAAGGCGTTGATCTGCACGGCGACGCCCCGCAGTGAGGTGGCGATGTGCTGTCCCAGGAATGTGCCGCCCTTGCCCAGTGGTTCGACCCCACCGTCGACATACACTGTGTCGTTGGGCAGTTCACGCTTGGCCTTACTGGCATAGCCGAGCAAGGCGCCGAAACCGCCGTCGATGTCGAACTTGGAGTCGCCGAGCGTGGCTCCGGTGCGGGCGGAGAGTTCGTAGAGCTCCTCGCGGTGCTCGCGCAGGTAGGAACCGAGCGCCTTGAGCAACGCGGCCCGCTGGTGGAACGTCAGCTCCCGCAGCGCGGGGCCGCCGACACGGCGCCCGTAGTCGAGGGTCGCGGCCATGTCGATGCCTGTCGAGGAGATCTGGGCGACCTCCTCCCCGGTCACCGCATCGTACAGCGGCGCCCCCTGCGCGCTCGGCGTGTGCCATCCACCCGAGACGTAACTCGGTAGTACCGCCATGCCTCGACCTCCTGCCAAAATTACCTACCATGCGTTCAGGAATTCATGGTAGCGCGCATCACTACCGATGCAAAGTGGGGTCACACACCGACATCCGACCCCGAGGCACTCGTCACCCACGAGTCGAACGGAGGAAACGCGAGTGGATCGCAACGCCGCGCACGAGATGTTCGACGACGACCAGGCGTCCCGGGCACTCGGCATCGAGCTGCTCGAGGCCGAGGACGGCCACGCTCGCACGCGCATGAACGTCACCGAAGGGATGGTGAACGGACACAAGATCGCCCACGGCGGTTACGTGTTCCTGCTCGCCGACACCACGTTCGCGTGCGCGTGCAACAGTCACGGCCCGGTCACAGTCGCATCCGGCGCGGAAGTTTCCTTCGTGACAGCCGCCCGACTGGGCGACACACTCACCGCCATCGCGACCGAACGCACCCGATACGGCCGCAACGGCATCTATGACGTGACCGTTACTCGTCAAGACGCGGAAGGACCCGCCGTCATCGCCGAGTTCCGGGGACGTAGCCGCACGATCAAATCCTGACGCCAGAAAGGATCCATGATGGCCGACGAATTCGAACCCACCGAGAGGATCAGCACCGACGAGCTGCGTGCCCGTCAACTCTCCCGACTGCAGTGGAGTCTGCGACACGCCTACGACAATGTGCCGCTCTACCGCAGGAAGTTCGACCACGCAGGCGTCCACCCCGACGACTGTCGCAGCCTGGATGATCTGGCCAAATTCCCGACCACGACCAAGGACGACCTGCGCGAGAGTTACCCGTTCGGCATGCTCGCCGTTCCGCAGGAGGACCTGTCCCGTATCCACGCGTCCAGCGGAACAACCGGCCAGCCGACCGTGGTCGCCTACACCCAGTCCGATGTGGATGTCTGGGCCACAGTGATGGCACGCTCCATCCGCGCCGCGGGTGGGCGACCCGAACACAAGGTGCACGTCTCGTACGGCTACGGCCTGTTCACCGGAGGTCTCGGCGCACACTACGGTGCCGAGAAACTCGGCGCCACGGTCATCCCGGCCTCCGGGGGGATGACCACCCGGCAGGTGCGGCTGATCAACGACCTGCGTCCGGAGGTGATCATGTTGACGCCGTCGTACATGCTCACCCTGTTGGACGAGTTCGAGCGCCAGGGAATCGACCCCCGTGCCAGCTCACTACGCGTCGGCATCTTCGGCGCCGAACCGTGGACCGAACAGATGCGGGCGGAGATCGAAGAGCGCGCGGGCATCGACGCTGTCGACATCTACGGCCTGTCCGAGGTGATGGGGCCGGGCGTGGCGCAGGAGAGCGCGGCGACCAAGGACGGGCTGCACATCTGGGAGGATCACTTCTATCCGGAAGTGATCGACCCGATCGACGGCAACGCCCTCGGTGAGGGCAACGGCGGCGAGCTGGTGTTCACCTCGCTGACCAAGCAGGCACTACCGATCATCCGGTACCGCACGAAGGATCTGACGACCCTACGCCCCGGCACCGCACACCCGGCTTTCCGTAGGATGGACAAGGTCACCGGTCGCAGCGACGACCTGATCATCCTGCGAGGAGTGAACGTTTACCCGACGCAAATCGAGGAGATCGTGCTGGGAACCGAGGGAGTCGCACCCCATTTCCAACTGCGGTTGTCCAACCCGAACCGCAGGGACGAGTTGGCGGTGTTGGTCGAGGCGCGGGACGGCACGGCCCCCCACGAGTGCGGCAGTGCGGCGAACCGGATCACGACCAGGATCAAGGAGGCTGTTGGCATCAGTGCGGAGGTCACCATCTGCGAGTCGCAGACACTCGAACGTTCCGTCGGCAAACTGAATCGAATCATCGACGAGCGGATCCGGTGATCGCGGGGTGAACACCACGGCACAGCCCCGCCGTGCCCGGAGGGGGCGGCCCGGACACGACCTCGAATCGGTCCTGCGGGTGGCGGTCGGCCTGTTCAACGAGCGCGGCTATGAGGGAACCAGCGTCGATGAGCTGGCATCGCGACTCGGGGTCACGAAATCGGCGATCTACCACCATGTCAGCAGCAAGGAGGAATTGCTGCGGATGGCTGTTGACCGGGCACTCGACGGTCTCTTTGCCGTGTTGGCGGCCGCCGGCGAACAGGCGGGCCCGGCGATCGACGCCCTGGAACATCTGGTGCGTGGCAGCGTAGAGGTACTGGTCGAGCAGTTGCCGTTCGTCACCCTGCTGCTACGGGTACGCGGCAACACCGTGGTGGAACGCAACGCGCTGGCGCGTCGGCGGGAATTCGACCATGCGGTGACGGAACTGGTACGACGCGCGGAACGCGAGGGGGACGTTCGACCGGACGTGAACCCAGCCGTCACCAGCCGTCTGCTCTTCGGCATGGTCAACTCGTTGATCGAGTGGTACCAGCCCCGGGACGGCAGCAACAACGGCGAGTTGGCCGATGCGGTCTGCGCCATCGCGTTCGACGGGCTGCGCACCCGCTGAGGCGGGCGCTTCCGCAGCGTCCGCGGGCAGCGGACGCGCCCACTCGCGATCACTGCCGAGTCGCGCACGGGCTGTCACACTGAGAACATGACATCGCCGGATCCACAGTACGGTAACGAGGCGTCCGGGGGGTCCCACTACTACCCCGACCGCCCCGACGCGACGCGGCAGTATTCCGCGTACGACCACCGGGCCGGCCGCGACGACGAGGCCGCACGTGCCGAGGCCCAGCGGCGTGCGCGCCGCGACGCGGCCGAGCGCGACCGGAAGCAGTTCATCGCCGCACGCGGTGCGAGCACCGTCGTCCAGGTGGTCTGTTACCTGTTTGCGGTCGTATTGGCCATCCACGTGTTCCTGGTCATCGGTGAAGCGAACCCCGGAAACGGTTTCTATCAGTTCATCGACAGCTGGCGCGGTGGGATCACGCTGGGCCTCGGGGACCTGTTCCTGCCCGAGAACTACAAGTTCCGCATCGCACTGAACGAGGGGCTCGCGGCGCTCGTGTGGATCATTATCGGCATCGTGCTCAATACCCTGATCCGGCGGCTGCTCACGCCGGCACCGCGCAACGCACGGGAATGGTAGGTTCCCCGGTATTCTTGTACGGACTCAACGGGCGAGACCATCGAACCCGTAATCGACGCCGGTGAGCTCCGCAGAGAGGTTCCAGAGTTCACGCTGTGTCCGGCTGTCACGTGCCGCGGCGCTGCAGCCCACCAAGCGCGGGTGTCCCCATAGTTCACCGGGCTGGCCGGGCCCGACGTACGCCCCACCCGCCAGTTCCGGAACGGTCGCGGCGTACAGCGTCGGTAATGCCCCCTTCTCCGCGGACTGGGCGACGAACCGGTTGGCGAGCGTGGTGGGAACATCCAGAATCGACTCGGTCCGCCCCTGGAGGTTGGTGGCGGCGTAGCCGGGGTGGGCGGCCATCGCCCGCACCGCCGAGCCCGTTTCACTGAGCCTGCGCTGCAGTTCGAAGACGAACATCAGGTTCGCCAGTTTCGACTGGCCGTACGCCGCCCAGCGTCGGTAGCCACGAGTGAAATTGGGGTCGTTGAGCCGAATGGCACCTATTCGGTGCATGAAACTGGACAGTGTCACCACCCGGTCGGTGATGCGGTCCCGTAACAGTCCGGTCAGCGCGAAGTGGCCGAGGTGGTTCACTCCGAACTGCATTTCGAACCCGTCGGCGGTGCGTTTCTCCGGGAGGGCCATCAGGCCCGCATTGTTGATCAACACATCCACCCGGGTGTCGATTCCCGCAGCGAAGGAACGGACCGACGACAGGTCCGCGAGATCCAACGCCCGTACCTCGACGTCGCCGGGCATGGTCGCCGCAGCCTTCTCCCCCTTCCCGACGTCGCGGCAGGCGAGCACCACGCTCGCACCCGCCCGGGACAGTTCGGTCGCGACCACCCTGCCGAGCCCGCTGTTCGCTCCGGTTACCACAATGGTCCGCCCGTGTTGGGAGGGGATGTCCGCAGTCGTCCACTTACTCATGAGGCCACCCGGTCGCAGTCGTAGTCATCGGCGCCAGTCTACTGGCCTCGTGCAGTAAGCAACCCGACGAGCATGTCGATGGTCTCGTCGACGGGCGCGGCGCTCTCCGCCTCGGTCACCTCCGAATCACGCTCCCAATCAGCCAGCAGCGCGAACAGCACCGTACTCATTGAGGTCAACCTGCCCCTCGTCCGCTCGACGGGAAACCCGTACGACGCGTGCAGCACCCTGCCGAGCCGCGTGACGAGCATCCGCACCGTCGGCCAGTGTTCCAGGTCGAACTTGGCAGCGCTGATCACCGGATGCACCCTGATCTGTTCCAGAAACCGTGCGTAGTGCGTGGCCCCCTGTTCGTAGGGGACGTGGAACAGTGGGCGAACCAACACGTGCAACAGACCCGGCACATCGTCGGTCGGGACCCGTTGTTCGTACGCGGCGAGCAGTTCCAGCTGCCGGGTTTCCAACGCGGCCATGCGCCGCTGCACGATAACCTGGATCAGCTCGTCGCGGGAACCGAAGTGATAGTGCACCGCTGAATTGTTGCGCTGCCCCGCTTCCACTGCGATCTCACGGAGTGGAATCTGTGGCCCGCGCTCGGCGATGAGCCTTTCGGCCACCACGAGTATCCGCTCGCGTGCTGCCACCCGTCGATCCCTTCAGCTTGGTCCGCACGGCGGTTCAGCGGGACCGTCGCGCGGCGTGTTTGCCCGCCTGTCTCCCGAAGAACGATCCCTCACCGAGTTGGGTACCGCTGGCGTAGCCCTTCCCGTCCTGCGCGATGTTGGCTGCCCCGGCGCCCGCCGCGTACAAGCCCGGGACCGACGCGCCATCGGTGTCGAGTACCTCGCCGTGGACCGACGTGGCCAGCCCCCCGAGTGTGAATCCAGCGTACACGGCCTTCCCCAGACTCAGGTTGAACGCACCCCACGGTCCGGTGTCCTGCGCAGCGAGCCACTCCGCCGACTTGTGGAAATCGGGGTCCTCGCCACGTGCCGCGTTGTGGTTGTAACGCCGCAGGGTGTGTTCGAGCGCGTCCGGGTCGATTCCGAGTGCCTGCGCCATTTCCGGGACGGTCTCCCATCCGTCGATGAACGGCGCGAGCGGGAACTGTGGGTGTTCGATGTGTTCGGAGTCGACGATCAGGTAGGCCTCGGCACCGGGCTGGTCGAGTACGAACCCGGAGGTCCGCGCATGGTACGAGTCCTCGGAAACGAACCGCCGTCCCGCATTGTTGACAATGAGTCCGGTGAGTAACCGTGCGGGCGGGTACACGGGCGCGGTCACGAATGCTCGGTCCATGTTGCGCGTGGCCGCTCCGACAGACTGGCCGAGTCGGATGCCCAAACCGTCGTCATGGGTGTTGCCCAGCACGAAGGGCTTCTCGGACAGCTGGGGGGCGTGTTCGGCCACCATCTCCTCGTTCATCACGAAGCCGCCCGCGGCCAGCACGACGGCCCGTGCCCGCAGCACCCCCGTCTCCGCGAAGTGACGCCAGCTGGCCCCGTGTACCGCTCCGTCCTCGGTCGCCAACCCCGTCACGGCGGTCTCGTAGCGAACCTCGACGCCCAGCTCGTCCAGTCGTTGCCGAAGTCGCTCTATCACGAGGGCAGCACCCCCGGTGTCGCCCGCCACGGGCACCTTGTGTCCACGTGGTGCGGGTGTGGCACGTTCCACGAACGGCCACACCTGTTCGTTACCCGTGTACATCAGCCCCTCGGTACCGGGTTGGATCACCGCCTTCTCCGGGTAGAAGCTGCGCTCGAACTCGACGCCGAGACTCTCCAGCCAGTCGAAATGGGAGGCGCTGGCCTCACAGTAGGCCCGGATTTTCTCCGGTTCGGGGTCCGGCGAAACCGCCATCAGATACTCGTACATGGCCTCCGGGCTGTCCTCGTGCCCGGTGGCACGTTGCACCGCGGTACCACCGCCCAGGTAGAAGTGTCCGCCCGCCAACGCGGTGGTACCTCCCGCGTCGCCGGCACGCTCCAACACCAGCACCCTGGCCCCGGCCGCCGCAGCCTCCACGGCGGCACAACCACCGGCGATTCCGAACCCGACCACGAGGACATCCACGTCGTCGGAGACCGCGCTCGATTCGGACATGGACACCGTCGCTGGTACCGCCGTGTTGTTCGACATACCCGCCGAGGTTAAGCACATATGCTTAAAACAGCAAGCCAGCTAGATGAGACGCCCCCGGGGGAGGTGGATTCGAGTGCTCGTCGCAACGCGGTCACTAGTGATGGTGCTCTGGAGGATAGTGCAGTCGTGGCTCGTAGACCGTCAGGATTCGGCCTGCGGTGGCAGGTCGGTCGTGCCGTGAGCCGGGTGGATGTGCCGGACGTGGATGATGGCGTCGAAGGCCTGCCGGGGGTCGAGGTCGATGAGCGTGGTTTGCCCGGACATGGCGGTGGCCGCTGCGAGGGCCTGTGGCTGGCGTCGACGCAGGTCGACAAGGTGGTGGGGGTGGTCGACGCTGTCGAGGAGGGCATCGAGTGAGTGGGGTGGTGGGCTGAATTCACCAGCCGGGGTAGCGAAGCGTCGGCTCGGTTGTGCGTCGCGGTCGAGGTTGGGCACGATTCCGGCGCCGCGGGTTGTGCCGATGAGGACGAGGTCGCTGCCGAGTTCGGGTGTCAGGAGGGCACCGATTGGGGCTGTCCCGTCGAACGACGGTGCGCGTTGCAGGTGGACATTGTGGCCGCCAACGAGGACTTTGTGTTCACGTTGCAGGAGCCAGCGTAGATTCTCGGTCATGGCCTCGTTACGGAGATTGCGGCCCGTTTCCGGGTAGAGTCCGTTGTTGAGGACGTCGCAGACGTACTGAGCGCCACGCGCGCACTGGACCGCGATGTCGTCGTTCGCCGCCCGCGCCCGTGTGACCAGCGCAGCGACCCCCTCCGAGAGGCCAGTTGGCACAGCAACCGCGTCGCCCTCCGGAGATGGGCTCATGGAGCCGCCCAGGTCGACACGAGCCAGCAGCTCCCGGTCACCCGGCTGTGACGGGATGCGTTCGAGACAGGCCGCGACGCCAGCAGCAGGGTTGCCGCACCAGCCGGGTACATCCATGCCGTAGAAGCCGACCTGGTGCTCGTGCGTGCTGTTCCACTCGCGCATCCATTGCAACTGAGCATGCATCTCCGCGCATCGGCCGAAGTCATACGTGATTTCCCGACGAGCGATCTCGGCCAGGTCGCCGCGTCCGCCGCGCACCCAGTCGTCAACCATCAGCCCTTCCGGCAGGCCGGATTCCAGCACGAACGCGGAAAATCCCAGCTCGCGCACCAAGAACCGCAGCAGCCGGTCGCGCAGCCGCGTCAACTCCGAGGTGAAATGGGCGCTCTCGCCGAGACACACCACCCGCGCGTCACCGACCACGCGACGCACGGCGTCGAGGTCGGAGTCATCGGCTGAGGCAGGATCCAGAGTGCGCAACGGCTCAGCCGCTTCCTGGATCGATGCTGTCGACATGGGCGTGAACTCCAAGAATGGCGGTGCAGCGACCGGGCAGTTGCTGGTCGCTAGCCTAGATCAGACTGCTCGGCTACCGCCGTGATGGGATGCGTGCAGGGCGGTAAAGCGTTCGGCGGGGCTGTCCCAGCCAAGCGTTTTGCGTGGACGCGCGTTGAGTTCAACCGCCACAGCATCCAGACTCCGGCGGTCATGCCCTGATAGGTCGCTGCCTTTGGGAAAGTATTGGCGTAGCAGCCCGTTGGTGTTTTCGTTGGAGCCGCGTTGCCACGGGCTGGCGGGATCGCAGAAGTAGATCGGTATCCCGGTGGCCGCGTGGAACTCGTGGTGCCGACCCATCTCGGCGCCCTGATCCCAGGTCACCGAGCGACACACGTGCGCGAGCAGATCGGCCACGGCGTCGATGAGCGCATCGCGGAACACGGTCGCTGACCGCCCGTGCGGCAGATGGATAAGCTTGACGAACCGGGTGGCGCGTTCGACCAGGGTGCCGATGGCCGAGGCCCCGTCCTTGCCGATGATCAGGTCCCCTTGCCAGTGTCCGGGCACCGTCCGGTCCTCCACCTCGGCGGGCCGCTGGCTGATCAGCGTCATGGGATGGTGATAGCGCGGTTGACGGCGTTGTGCCTGGCGACGAGGCTTGCGCACCGCGCGGCCCGTGCGCAGCGCCTTCACGAGTCCGCGCCGCAGGCCACTGTGCACGTGGTCGTAGACAGCCTGATAGATCGTTTCGTGGCAGACGTGCTTGTCCCGATCGTGGGGAACGTCCCGACGCAGCCGCGCGGCGATCTGCTCGGGACTCAACCGACGGTCCAGCTGTTGCTGGATGAGCCAGCGAAGCTGGTCGTCGCCGACAATCTTCCGTGTTTTCGGCCGAGCCCGCCGGGCCACGGCCCGATCGTGGGCAGCATAGGGCCGATACTGCCCGTTGCTCGGATGTCGGTTCCGGCGCACCTCCCTACTGATCGTCGACGGGTCGCGGCCCAACTCATCTGCGATCACACGGATCCCGGCGTTTTCACGATAGCGATCCGCGATCCAGATCCGCTCCTGCTGACTCAGATACCGCGAGCACGGCTCGGGACGCTCCGTCAGTCGTGGCTGCCAGTCCCTCCTCTGCGGCCCATTGCCCGTTGCTGTCGTGCCGTTACGCCATCGCTTACCGGTTCGAGGGTTCACACCCACGATCCGGCAGGCCTGCTTGCAGCTGTATCCCTGTGCCACAAGATCAAAATAGGCGGCCCGTTCCCGTGCCAACTTCTGACGCCCCTGCGGCGCCCTGTCCCCGCGGATCTCGAACATCCCGCTCCTTGCGCTCGGGTGTTGCGACAACCACTAGAACCCAAGCCGCCGGTGTCGGGAGGGGCTTTTTGTGTGTCTGGCGTGTCGTCGGCGCTGCCTAGGCGGGCATTACCCCGCCTGGTCGACGCGGTCGCGCAGCTCGTCGGCCAGCTCGGCCAACTTCCGCCGCTGCTCGGCCAACCCGCCGTCCTCGCGGGCGGTCTGCTGGCGTTCGTCGCTGGCGTAGCGCTGCAGCGCCTCACTGAGCACGGTGTAGGTATCCAGGTCCAGGCTGAACCGGACACTGTGCTCGTCCTGACTGGCTGGTTCGTACTCGCCCAGCGGGCGGATCGTCGGCTCACTCATGCGGGATGGTCCTTTCTCGATGGTGGATGGTTCGCGGTCGGGTTACTGAGCGCCGGTGGCGGTGTGCAGGGCCTCGCGGAACAGGCCACGCAGGCTACGCCCCAGCGCAGTGAGCTCGTAGCGATCCTCACCCAGTGCGGTGGCGAAGTCCAGGGTGGCCAGTTCACTGGTCGAGGAGCGCGGGCCAGAATCGACGAACTCGCGGGCGCCTGCCCAGAAGATGATGGCGGCGTCCTCCTCTATCGCGGTCTTCGACGGTGTGCCGCCCGGCGACGCAGTGGACTTCGTGCGCGAGCACTACAGCCCTCGGGCAGTGGAAACGCCCTGGCAGCGGCGATACGTCATCCACTTCGCAGCAGGCTGAACCGTGCTCCACTCGCCCATCCCTGGCTGAGAGCGCTGCAGCTTGACTGGAGGGGACGCCGGTACGGTGAGCTTGACGTTGACACTAATGTCAGGGTTCTAGCTTTGGCATCATGGCTGCTGAGATCAACGGCTGGAACGAGCGGATCATCGCCGAATTCCGAGCGAATGCGGGGTACGTGGCGTGGAGTAGCCCAGCGGATCTTGCCGCCGGGCGGCCCGTCCCACCCCTTCTTCCGTCCTTTCGGGAACGTGCGGGCGTTCCGATCATCTTGGTGCACCATGTCGGGATCAAGACTCAACGCGAGCGGGTCAATCCGATGATGTACCAACCACTCGAACACGGCGTTGCCGTGTTCGCCACCTACGGTGGAAGTACGCATCACCCCGCGTGGTATCGCAACCTGATGGCGCATCCACAGACCACGATCGAGGTGGGCACCGACAAGCTCTCGGTCATAGCACGAGCCGCCGAGGGGGCCGAGCGCGAGCGCATCTGGACGAAACAGGTCGCGCTCATGCCGACGTTCGCCGAGTTCGAGACAGCCGCCGGCCGGCAGATCCCCGTCGTGGTGTTGGAATGTGCTCACCACAACCCCATCATGCCCGCGCCCGAACAGTGACTGCGATGCCCCTGCCGCTCGGCCACGGCAGACTAACGTCATGAACTCCGACAACCACGAGGACAGCGGCCTGCTGATCGGCGAGCTCGCCCAGCGCACCGGGGCCAGCACCCGCTCGCTGCGATACTAC
>Ga0079226_10000507_pt1 | contig 27366 bp, 21 predicted proteins | sample Poulit2014_FD_76345 | JGI IMG/M metagenome (GOLD analysis project Ga0079226, IMG submission 76345) | Agricultural soil microbial communities from Georgia to study Nitrogen management - Poultry litter 2014 | ecosystem: Environmental > Terrestrial > Soil > Agricultural land | place: USA: Georgia...
AAAAATGTCTTTGTTGTCAATCTCAACGAGTTCAACCTGGGCCGCCTGCAGTCGATTCGGGATGCGGAAAACTACAACTTCCTGAAACTGCTCGATGGCAGCGACGTGCTGGAGCAGGAGCACTACGACATCGAGCATATTTTGACCAAGGCGCGCAACGAACTGGAGCGCTTTCCCGGCCCGGTGGATGGGTTGATCCACTACATCGATTTCCCCGTGTCGACCACGGTACCGATCCTGTGCCAGCAATTCGGCCTACCCTCGGCTTCATTGGAAGCCGTGCTCAAGTGCGAGCACAAGTTCTGGTCGCGCTATGAACAGCGCCAGTGCATCCCCGAGCATATCCCCCAATTTGCCGCATTTGATCCCTTTGATGATGCGGCGCTGGCCCGGCTGGGCCTGAACTTTCCGTTTTGGGTGAAGCCGATCAAGTCGTTTTCTTCCTATCTCGGCTTTCGCATCGACAACGAAGCCGATTGGGCGCGCGCCATTGACGAAATCCGCGCTCACATCGCGCGTTTCGAAGGGCCGTTCGACAATCTTCTGCAACGGGTCGACATGCCGAGCGCGGTCGCCAGCATTGGCGGTGGCTACTGCATTGCCGAAGCAATCATTAGCGGCCGCCAGTGCACCCTCGAAGGATTCGTGCACAAGGGCAAGATGCGGGTCTACGGCACCGTCGATTCGCTCAGGGAACCGAATGGTACATCCTTTGCCAGCTACCAATATCCGTCGCGGCTGCCGGCACGCGTGCGCAGGCGCATGGCCGAAATCACTGAAATCTTCATGACCCGCATTGGCTACGACAACGCACCGTTCAATGCCGAATTTTTCTGGGATGCCGATGCTGACCAAATCTGGCTGCTGGAGATCAACCCGCGCATCTCCGAATCACATGCTGACCTGTTCCGCAAGGTCGACGGCGCCTCGCATCACGAAATAGCAACTGATTTATCCTTGGGTGTGCGCCCGCGCCTGCCCTATCGCGACGGCGAATTCGCCTGTGCCGGCAAATTCTTCATCCGCAGCTACCGCGATGCCATTGTCAAGGCCGTGCCCGGACCGGAGGCGATTGCCGCAGTCGCACGCCTGATCCCGGATACGATCGTAAGCGTGACGGCGCAACCAGGGCAGCGCCTGTCAGAGCTGATGGACCAGGACAGCTACAGCTATACGCTGGCCATGTTGTGGATCGGCGCAATCTCGCGCAGCAAATTGCAGCAGCGCTACGAGCAGGCCGTGGCCATGCTCGAATTCGAACTCGAGCCGGTGTGATCTGCACTGCATTATCCGTGCTTATGTTTTGTGCATCCAGAGGCTTTTTCGCATCATGTCCAGCTTAGGCACGCAGCTGTTCAGGGTCGCAGTCAAGCAGTGTTTCAGTCGCGGCCACCAGCGTACGTGCGACACGTTCGGTATTGGCCAGCGAGACCCATTCATTGGGGCTGTGCGCCTGCTCGATGGCGCCGGGGCCGTAAACCACGGTCGGTACGTTGCCCACGCGTACCCAGGCGGACATGTCGCAACCATAGGGCGCGGCTGCAAGCGTGGGCGGGCGGCCAAAAACATGCTCACCGGCGCTGCTGATGGCCCCGATCAAGGGATGGTCGCTGCGCGTGGCTGCCGAGCCAAAGCCGGCAGCGCGCCAGTGGATGGCCGGCGGGTGTGCGGACAGCCATTCGTTGGCAGCCAGCCCTTTGCTCAAGCTCTGTTCGAAGCGCTGCTTGGCCTCGCCTGTGGTTTCCGCCAGGGCGACGCCGATACGTATCTCCACGGCCAGTTTTTCCATCACGCTTGACGGCCATTCGCCGCCATGGATTGTACCGACGCTGGTGGCATAAGGCAGCGGCAAGTTGCGCATCAAGGGATGCTGTTCGGCCCTGTTGAGCGTGCTTTCCGCCTCGCGCAGTATCTGATGCACAGCGAGATAATGATCGAGTGCGTTCTCGCCCATCAGCCGCCGGCTGGCATGCGCGGAGCGGCCGGTGATCTCGATGCGACAGGACATGGCCCCGGCATGCGCTATGATCAGCTCGGGATAACCATTTTTTTCCGTGGGCTCGGTGATGATTGCGGCATCGGCCACCCAGCCACGGCGGATGGCCGCCAGCGTGCCCAGGCCGCTGTCCTCTTCCGCCGGCACGGCGACGAAAACCACTCGGCCGGCGAAATCGCGCGGCCCGCGTGCGAAGGCCTCGAAGGCTTCCAGCGCGGCCACGATGCCGGCTTTCATGTCGGCCGCGCCGCGTCCATAGAGACGGTCGTTCTCGATCACGCCGGCGAATGGCTCGTGCGTCCACTGCGCGTAATCGCCCGGCGGCACTACATCCACATGGCCGGTCAGCAGGATGGACGGCCCCGGCCGGCTGCCGCGGATCATGCCGGCCACCACCGGCACCCAGGCGCGCTCCACCTCATGCCCCGGATAGTCGGGATCGGCAATCATCTTGCCGATGCCGTCAAACCAGTAATCCACTTCGGCGTCGGCCTCGGACAGCCAGTCCGCGACGCGGCGAATGGCGGCTTCCTCATCACCGGTCACCGACGGGATGCGCACCAGATCCACCAGCCGCTCGCGCAGCCGCTGGCCGTCGATCCAATCAGCACGGCCGGCCATTTTTGTGCACCATTGTCCAATCAGACCTGATCCCGCGGGATCGTGATGTGCCATTCGTCTTCGTAGACAGGCGCGCCGCTCTCCAGCGCCTCCAGGGTGGCGTGAATATGGAAGTTGTCTTTGTCGACTGTCATTCTCGTGCGCGTGTGGGTGGCCACATCCCAGTCCCCGCGCTTGAAGCCCAGCGTCCAATGGGTTTCGCCAGCACAGGAACAGGGATCGTTGGCCACTGCCGTGTAGCGCTCGTGACCGCGTTTTTCGAGGGTTGTATTGGTCGCCTCGAGCCGGTAGACACCGTCCGAGCCTACACTGTCGACCGTGAACCGCTGACTGGCCAGATCATGAATAATGCGGCTTTCATTGACTGCCGGTTCGATTTCGGTGCTGGAAGCCGGCATGGATGCGGTAGGCTGCGGCAGTGCCGGCAGGTCGGCATCCTCGCTGCGCGGCGGGCGCAGCGGCAGAATCAGCGTGCTGTCCTGCGGATACACTGTCAGTGTCACCGGCTCTGGTGATGGCCAGACCAGCGGCCAATAACTCGACGACAAGGCCAGGCGGATGCGATGCCCGGCCGGGAAGTGCTGAGCGATATCATTGAGCTGCAGGCGCACGCGATAGCGCTTGCCGGGCTCCAGTGGCTGCGGCGCGGCATGAGAGTCGCGATGGCTCAGGTTGAGCACCGTATAGGTGACGCGGGTGACGCGGCCGTCAGGACGCACGTCGTTGAGACGCGCTGCAATCATCGCCACCGGGCGGTCCACGGCCAAGCTTAAATCGATTTCTACCGCACCCATTATCTCGAGCGGCACCTCCAGGGGGGCTGTATCAAACACCAGCGAGCCGGCATCGTCGCTACGTTGATCGCCAGGCAGATCCGGCCCCTCGGCATAGGAGCACCACTTGCCTGCCTGCAAACCCGTGCGCAACGGCGAACAGATGGAGCGCGCGGCAACCGTCGCCCCGCTGCGCCTTGCATCGAGCGTGCCGGCGCCAAGCGCCAATTGGCGCGCCTCGAGGTGCGGCGACGGCCAGGCCGGCTCACCGACCCAGCGCCCCGGGCGCAGGTCGTACTGGCGCTGCGGCGCCGCGGACTCGAGCATCCAGGCGCGCAGCGCCGGTTCGTCCATGATGCCCGTGTCCTCGTCCTTGAGCCAGTGATCCCACCAGCGCAGCGCCTCCTCCAGAAAACCGATGGCCGGCCCCGGCTCGCCCATGTGTGGATAACGATGGCCCCACGGCCCGATCAAGCCTTTGGTCGGCACATCGAGATTGGCGAGCAGCCGGAATACTGCATTGGAATAGCCATCCGCCCAGCCGGACACGGCATAGACAGGGCATTTGATTTGCGAAAAATCCTCGCAGATCGAGGCATGCCGCCAGAACGCATCGCGATGTTGATGGCGCGTCCACTGATCCAGCCACAGACCCGAACCCTTGAGGCGCGCCAACCACAATTCGCGCCAATTATCACCCACAATGGCCGGATCAGGCGGCGAGGAGTTGCCGGCGAACATGACCGAGGCCCAGGACAGATTATCGAGCAGCATGCAGCCGCCCATGTAATGCACATCATCGGCGTAGCGATCGTCGGTCGAGCAGACCGTGATCACGGCCTTGAGCGCCTGGGGCTGCAGGGCCGCGATCTGCAGCCCATTGAAGCCGCCCCAGGAAATGCCGATCATGCCGACGTTGCCGTCGCACCACGGTTGTGCGGCCAACCAGTTGATGATGGCGACACCGTCATCCAGTTCGGTGGCGGTGTATTCATCCTTGAGCACGCCTTCGGAATCGCCGGAGCCGCGGATGTCGACCCGAATGGATGCGTAACCATGGCCGGCAAAATAGGGGTGATTGAGATCGTCACGTTCGCGCGTGTGATCGGATTTGCGATACGGAATGTATTCCAGGATTGCCGGTACGGGATTGCTTGGCGCGTCCTCGGGCAGCCACAGCCGTGCCGCCAGGCGCACCCCGTCCGCCATGGGGATCCAGATGTCTTCGGGCTCACCCACCGAATTGGGGAAAAGAGTCGTATGGCGCATGAGTGAATCCTCGTCAATCCACGGGCCTGATATCGAAATCCAACCGCTCCCGGCACAGCTGGTAGCAAGAGCGGATTTGATCAGGATTATCGCCCCCAAGATAAAGCACCGCCAGCGCATAACTGTAGCTCTCTTGATGCGAGAGCTCCGCCAGGCGCGTGCCGGGCTGCACGTGTGGCTCGAAGATTATACCCGGTACTTGCGCGGCCAGGGTGGCAATATCGTCGGCACTGGGCAGGCGTCCGACGATGCCGTCTTGATAGGCGCGCAGAAAACAGCAGGCGGCATATTTGAAGCGGCCGCCATTCTCGGGAAATTGTGGTCGCCGGCCCAGAGCGACATTCACCGCAGCCTCGTGATTGGACACGCCGTTGACCTTTTCGAACAAGTCCGAATGGTGCTGCGCCACTCGCGTGTTGATCTCCAGCAACCAGGCGGTGTCACGCTCCGCGTCCCAGAAGAATTCGATATTGAAGGCCGATTGATTGAAGTCGATGTGGGCCAGCAGCCGTCGGCTGACGGCCTCCATTTGCTGGCGCGCCTGCTCGGGCAGAGAAGATGGGTACTGGTAGCGCAGGAACGTCGACCGCCCCTTGGCGCGGATCGAGTCGATCAAGCCGTGAAAATGGACTTCGCCATTGTAAACATAGCCCTCCAGCGTGCATTGCTGCCCTGTGATCAGCGCTTCGGCCAGGCAGAAATGGCCGCCTGCGGCGGCGATTTCCGCCGGTAGCTCGGCGCGCGCCAGGATGCGGTCGAACGGCTTGGCAAAAATACCGATATGGGCCCGGATTGTGGCCAGGGCCTGCTCGAACTGGTCAGCATTGTCGATGCGAAAACCCAAATACGAGCCGGCCGATTTCACCGGCTTGAGCCAAAAAGGGTAGGCGATTTTGCATTTGCCCACGGGGTCATCGCCATAGGGATCGACCAACTCAAACTGCGGAATATGCCCCGGCACCACTTCACGCTGAACCAGGCGGCTCCAGTATTTGTGCTCGCACTTGAGCAGCGCTTCCAGCGACGCCGAGCGCAGCCCGAAGCGCCCGGCCAGGATCGGCAGCATGGTAGAGACCGGGAAATCGACATAGCCGATGATGGCGGCGGGAATGCCGTCGAAGGCGTTGATCTCGGCCTCGGCGCGAGCCAGCATGTCGTCGATGGGAAAATACTCCGCCTCCAGCACTTCCGCCGGATCGATCAGACCGATGAAGCGGCATTGAGCCGCAATCGGCAGCCGCTCCAGCTTGCGCTGGTTGAACTCGTCCATGCCGAGAACGAATACGTTATGACGTGCCATGAGCGGATCTCCTGAATCAGGTCCTGCACGGGCCGGCAACTGCGGCGCGGGACAAGCATGGCCTACCCTGTTTGCTCAGCCTGGTACACACAGCGACCCGCGACGAAGGTGCGCTGCGGGTTGAGTTCACTATCAAGCAACGTGATATCGGCATCGAAACCTGCCGCCAGTCGCCCTTTGCGCTGCTCCAGCCCGAGTACCCGCGCCACATTGCCGGAGATCAAGCCCAGCGCCTGCTCGAGCGGCAACACCGCCTCGTGCACCAGCTGTTGCCAGTCGGCGAGCAGCGTGGTGTTGCCAGCGACGCGCATGCCGCTGTAGCGGCCGCGCGCATCAAAGGTGGGCAAACTGCCGTTGCAATCCGAACTAAGCGTAATCTGTGTTGCCGGCACACCGCGCGCCAGCAACCGCGAAACCGCATTAAAAGCCGAAAACTCATGCTCGCCCGGGCAGTCGTCAAACGCGGTTACATCCACTGTCGCGCCGAACTCGAGGGCAAGCTCGGCTGCTTCGGCAAGCAGCGGATGACGGCGATTGACGTGAGTCGGCAATATCTGATCGGCGGGTATTTCGGTGTCGCTGAGCAGGCGCCGCAGCGGTTCCAGCCCGCGTTTGCCGTCGCCGACATGAAAATGGCAAATGCCATGTTTACCCGCCAGCATGGCACCGACGCGGGTCTCGGCCACCAGGCGCTCGATCTCGCTTTGCTGCGGCTGGCTGGAGCGATGATCCGAGATCGCCACTTCGCCGACACCCAGCACTTCCGGGATCCAGGCCAGATCGCGCTGCAGGTCACCGGTCAGGGTTGGCGGCGGCACACGATAGGCGCCCGTGTACATATACGCGGCAATGCCTTGTGTGCGCAGGCCGCGCACCTTGGCCAACAGCGCGGCGAGGCTGCGGCTGACGCTGTCGGTGCCGAGCACTCCGACTACCGTGCCAATCCCCTGGGAGGCGATTGCATCCGCCGTGATCTCCGGGCAACGCGTGCCGCAGCCGCCTTCACCGCCGCCACCAATGATGTGTGCATGCTGATCCATGAATGCGGGCACGGCCGTCAACTCGTCGGCCTCGATCAGTTCCACCGGCCATTCAGCGGGGATTGGCAGCTCGCGGCCAAGGGCTGCGATGCGCCCGTCTGCAATCAGAATATCGGTTTCGTCACGCGGTTCCGGCGCGAATATTCTGGCCACTCGCAACAAGCTAATCAATGCTGTATTCCTATGCTATGAAGGTGTGCTTCCAGTTACACTTCGATGATGGGCGTACCACTCGAGCTCCATTGCCTGAGCTGCTCGATGACGGCATCGACATCATCCACCAGCAGAATCAACAAATCGCTCGGGTCGGCTTCTTCCAGCGCGCGCGCCACCGCCTCTTGTTCGTCCAGCACGAGCTCGACGCGGCAGGCGCCATCGGCCAGCGCACCGGTTCGCAGCAGTTCCGCCGCCTCTGCAAACTCGCGCCCGCGCGGCTGCGTCTCGCAGATGAACAGCAGGTCGTGCATGCGCGCGAGCTGGCCGCCGAGCGCTTGAATATCCTCATCGCGGCGATTGCCGGCTGCGCTGGCCACCCCTATGCGGCGCTTGGCCGCCAGGCTGCGCACCAGCTCGTCCAGCGCTTTCAATGCCGGCACGTTGTGGCCGTCGTCGAGCAATACGCGCACACCGTCGACCTCGATGAGGTTGGTGCGACCGCGATTCTGGCCGAGCGTGGGGTGGAAAGTCTGCAAGCCCATCTGGATATCAGCCAGCGTCAGGCCAAGCGCGTGGGCTGCGGCCGCCGCCGCCAGCGCGTTGGCGACATTGAAGCGGGCGTGACCGCCAAAGCTCAGCGGCACATCGGCCACTGCAATGACTTCGGCTTTTATTTGACCATGGCGCATGACGATGTTGCCGTCATGCAGCGTAAACGCAACCCCTTGTTTGCGCACATGTTCGCGCACCACCGGTGAGTCGGGCTCCAGGCTGAAGAGAACCACGGGGCCGCGGGCCCATTGCCGGCCTTCGTACACGCGTGGATCATCGGCATTGAGCACGGCCGTGCCGCCCTCGCGCACGGCGTCGATTATCACGGTTTTGCACCGCGCCATCTCGTCGAGCGTATAAATGTCGTGCTCGCCCAAATGATCGCTGGCAATATTGAGCAGCACGCCGACTTCGCATTCATCGAAACCCAGGCCACGGCGCATGATGCCGCCGCGCGCGGCTTCCAGGACGGCATGTTCCACCGTCGGCTCGCGCAACACCGTCGCGGCCGCCTGTGGGCCGCTGTAATCGCCACGCATGATGACATGATTGTCGATCTCGATCGCTCCCGTGCAGGCCATGCCCACCTTGCGCCCGGCCTGGCGCAGCAGGTGAGCGATCAGGCGCACGGTGGTCGTCTTGCCGTTGGTGCCGGATACGGCGGTAATCGGAATGCGCCCATTGGCTTCGGCAGCGGGAAACAACATATCGATGACGTGGCGTCCGACGGCGCGCGCCGGGCCGTGCGTGGGCGCCAGGTGCATGCGAAAACCCGGCCCCGCATTGACTTCGACCACCGCCGCGGATTGCCCCTCCAGCGGCTTTGTCAGCGTCTCAGCCAACAGATCGATGCCGATGATGTCGAGCCCGATCAGCCGTGCGATGCGCTCGGCCATGTAGCGGACTTCGGGATGCACGCCGTCGGTGACATCCGTGGCGGTGCCGCCGGTGCTCAGATTGGCAGCAGATTTCAGCCAGACGATTTGGCCGGCGGGGACAACGCTTTGCAGGGTGAGCCCCTGCTGGCAAATCAACCGTTGTGAATGCGCATCGAGATCAATCCGCGTCAGCAGATTTTCATGGCCAATGCCGCGCCGCGGGTCCTGATTTTCCTTGTCGACCAAGGCCTGCAACGTGGCGCGGCCGTCGCCGATCACATGCGCCGGCTGGCGCCGGGCCGCGGCGACCAACTGGCCATTGATCACCAGCAGACGATGATCGTCACCCTTGATGTATTGCTCGACGATGATTGAATCGTGGCATTGGCAAGCGGCCGCATAAGCCGCGCGCAGCGCCGCGGCATTGCCGATATCGGCGCTCACCCCGCGGCCGTGATTGCCCACCAGCGGCTTGACGACCACGGGGTAGCCCATGGCTTCGGCGGCGGCAAGCGCTGCGGGCAGCGAATCGCACACAACGCCGTCGGGCACCGGAATGCCGGCCTCGCCGAGCACCTGCTTGGTCCAGTTCTTGTCGTCGGCAATGCCGTAGCCGATCAACTGGGTGCGCCAGGTCACCGTGGCCTGGATGCGTTGCTGCAAATAACCGTGTCCCAGCTGCACATAGCTGCTGTCTTCATCCAAGCGCATGACGGGAATATCCCGGCGCTTGGCCGCCGCGACAATGGCGGCGGTCGAAGGACCGAGCATGTGCGCATCGCGAACCTCCTTGAGCTGCGCGACAATCGCCTCCAGATCGATCGCGTCGCCGCTGAACAGACAGGTCACCATCGCAACCGCTGCGGTGCCTGCGGCCAGGCCGCAGGCCTCGTCGCGATAGCGGTAGACGACGTTGTAAATGCCGGTTTCGTAGGAGTCAACCGTCTTGCCATAGCCGACCGAAAAACCGATCAGGTTCTGCAGCTCCAGCGCCACGTGTTCGACAATATGGCCGGCCCAGGTGCCGCGCCGCAGCCGTTGCAGGAATCCGCCCGGCTGGCCCACCGAGCAACGGTGTTGCTCGATGGTAGGCATGAGTTGCTGCAGCCGCTCTGCCATGCCGGGCACGGTATCGCTCGGGCGCTGCTCGAGAGCGCCGATGTCCAGGCGCATCAGGATCGCTGGATAGCGGCTGTAGTAGTTGGGTCCGCGCAGGGCACGATGCTCGAGGATGTTCATGCTGTCCGCCCGAGGCCCATTTTCGTCTGCAGTTCATCCGGCACGAGATAGCGGCGCTGGTCGATATCATAACCATGGCCACTGATGAGCGCGTGCATGGTCATGTTCTCGATCGCCACCGCGTTGCCGGCCGACAACTCGGCGATGTTCGAGCGCACCAGGCCGCGGCTGTCGAGCAGAATGACATGTTCCGGACCCACCGCCTCGAGCACGCGATTGGGATGGACGATAACCGCCGTGTTCTCGTCGAGCCCCACCCCCAGGTCCTGCGGATTGGTGGCACCCGCTGCCATCAGGCGCGTGAAGCGCCCGCGTGCCAGAAAATGCGTATCAATGATCAAGCCCCCGACGAAGCCAAGTCCCGAGCTCATGTTCACGGCACCTTTATGCAAGGCGTTCGCCGCGTCGCCGTTGTAAATCATGGTGGTGGCCAACACCATGGCACCGGCGCTGGTGCCCGCGACCACGGCACCCGCCATGAAACGCGCCTGGATGGCCTGGAGCAGGCGGGAGCCGCCGAGCAAATTGGTCAATCGCAGCTGATCACCGCCGGTAAAGAAAATCACGCTGCTCGCGGCCACCGCGGACAGGCTCTGCGCATCCTCGGCGTCACCCCGCGCGCGCATGGCCAGCAAATGCACGCGCTCCGCCCCCAGCTGCGCAAACACTTGCTCGTAGGTCGGCAACACCTCGTTTGGAATGCTGCTGGCGGCAGCAATGACGGTTATTTCCTTTTTTTGCTCGGGCGCCAGCGCAACAACCGCCGACAACACGTCCGAGGCGCAGGTCTTGTCCTCGGCGCCACCGATGGCGACCAGACAGCCGCGGGAATCAACAGAACTCAAGACCATGGTTTTGCTCGTCGCGCCGATAACCATCCACTATCGTACGGCCTGTCGCACAGCTTCCAGGGCAGCCGCTTCAGAGCTACGGATAATGCGCAAAAACAGCCGACAGCCCGTCTCGATAGTATATGAGCTTAAGCCAAAAAAAGCTGCGCCGCGGATGACTCAAGGCGAGGCGGCGCTTGCCAATACGCTTTCGGAAGCGGCGCAGAATAATTCGGCGCTGGGCATGGCCACTGCTGCACCTTGGATTGCCTGCTGTCCGGACACGCCCTGCGATGCAGACGAAAACCGCCCAAGGCCGGTAGAATGGAGTGGCGACCCATACGACATTTCGGCTGCACGCCACTTCATCCGCCACAACCGTTAAGGAGCATGCATTGTTGCACGGCTGCTTTCTCGATACCGGAACCCTGGGCGAGGGCATTGACTGGTCGCCACTGCGTGAGTTGCCGCTGCGCTGGCAGTGGCATCACAACACCGCTGCCGCGGAGGTCGCCGCGCGCATCGGCCGCGCTGCCGTCGTGATCACCAACAAGGTCGTGCTCGATGCGGCCACGATTGCCGCGGCGCCGAACCTGCGTTTGATCTGCATCGCCGCCACCGGCACCAACAACGTGGATCTGGCGGCCGCGGCCGAGCACGGCATCACGGTGAGCAACGTGCGCGACTACGCCACACCAGCAGTGGCGCAATATGTCATGGCCATGATCCTCGCCCATGCCACGCGCTGGCAGGCTTACGCCCGCGACACCGCCGCCGGCGCCTGGACGCGCAGCCCGTTCTTCTGCCGCCTGGATCATCCAATCGAGGAACTGGCCGAAGCCACGCTCGGCATCATTGGCTACGGCGCCCTGGGCCAGGCTGTGGCGCGGCTGGCGCGCGCCTTCGACATGCGCGTGCTGGTAGCCGAGCGCGCCGGCAGCGCCAGCCTGCGTGCCGGCAGGACACCGCTGGAGCAGGTGCTCGCAGAGGCCGATTTCGTCAGCCTGCACTGCCCGCTGACCGAAGCCACGCACCACTTGCTTGATGCCGAGGCTCTGCGCCGCATGAAATCCAGCGCCTATTTGATCAATACCGCCCGCGGCCCGATCGTCAATGAGCAGGCGCTGGCCGCGGCCCTGCGCACTGGCGCCATTGCCGGCGCCGCGCTCGATGTGCTGACCAGCGAACCGCCGCCGGCGGATCATCCCTTGTTGGCGCCGGACATCCCCGGCCTGAGCATCACACCGCATTGCTCCTGGGCCAGCCGCAGTGCGCGCCAGCGGGCCCTCGCTGGTGTGGCGGCCAATATCCGCGCCTTCATCGACGCTACGCCAGCAAACCAAGTGAATTGAGCGCCGCCAGCTGCCTGCTGGCAAGCGCTCAGGCCAAGGCCCAGACCAGCAGCCGATTGTTGGCCGGCATCGCCCAATCGTGGCACAGGTCGAAGCCATTGTCCGCGGCCAGCTCATGCACGGCCTGCAGCGAGCGCAGGCCCATGGCCGGATCGCGGCTGCGCAGCAGCTGATCGAACTCCAGATTGCTTGGCGCAGTCGCCTGCTGCGCATCGAAAAACGGCCCGTACAGGCACAGCAACCCACCCGGCGCCAGCACCCGCGCGCTGCCGGCAACCATTGCCGCAACGGCCGGCCAGGCCATGATATGGGCCACGTTGGCGGCATAGACCGCCGCGAACGGCCCCTCGGGCCAGGCACCAGTGACATCCAGCGCCACGGGCGCCGGCAGTCGTGGTTGCGCCGCCAGCGCCTGCGTGAGTTCGGCCATGCGCGCCGGATGCTCGGTCGCCTGCCAATGCACCTGCGCCAGGCAGGCCAGCGCGTGGCGGGCATGGGCGCCATTGCCGGCGCCGATCTCCAGCACGTGGTCTGCCCGGTGCAGCAATGGCGCTAGGCGCGCAAAAATCGGCTGCTTGTTGCGCTCGGCGGGAGCGGTGGCATTGATGCGGTTCATGCTGTCCTGGACCCTCGGTTGCCATTTATCTGCCGTGGCCGGATCATGTGGCACTGTTTCCTGTCCTGCAAAATCAAACCATGTGCCGCCCTCTGAAGCTGATCCAGATCACCGATATGCATCTGCGTGGCGAGGCCGATGCGATCGTGCATGGCTGGCACGTCAACCGCGCCTGGCGGCGCATCCGCGATGATGCCATACAACGCCATGCCGACGCCGCTCTGTGGGTGCTCACCGGTGATCTGGTGGAAGATGAAAGCGTCCGCGGTTACGCGCGCCTGGACGCGGATCTGGCGGCATTGCCGGCGCCGATACTGGCATTGGCCGGCAATCACGATGACCCGGCCGCCATGCAGAAGCATTTGCGCCATGCCCGCGTGCATGCCGATTACCACCTCGGCGGCTGGCACTTGTACGCGCTCAACAGCCATGTTGCGGGCACGGATGGCGGCTGCCTCGACACAGGCCAGCTTGAGTGGCTGCAGCAGGCGCTGACGCGCCGGCCCGAGCCCAGCGTGCTGTTTCTGCATCATCCGCCCGTGGCGCTCGCCAGCCGCTGGCTGGATGCAATCAGTCTGCAGAATGGTGCCGCCTTCCGCCAACTGGTGCAGAGCCAGCCACAAATCGCCGCGGTGATCTGCGGCCACGCGCACCAGGCTTTCGCCACGCACATCGGCAGCGCCCACTGTTGGGGCACGCCTGCAACCATGCGCCAGTTCAAGCCGCGCGCAACCGAGTTTGCGCTGGACACGGTTGCGCCCGGCTATCGCGTGATTCATTTGTACCCGAACGGACGCATACGCAGCCATGTTCAGCGGCTCACGCCAGCCTGTGAGTAAACTTGTGGACAAATATGCAGGCAGCCAGTTGGCGCGATTACAAGTAGGCGCGAGCGCCATCAGCATACGCCGGAAAAATGGCCATGGCTTGCATCACAAGGCGTTACCGCTGGTGGCCAGCGGGTCGCATGAGCAATACCAGATGTCTCGTGGTGCGACAAGCGCGACGACTTGTGCTCTGTACCCGGCAAATTGCAGGTAATTGTTCAGCATTGGCTGCTAACCGATTGAACAATTTGCCAAAAGCCAAGTCTTGCACAGATCCTGTGGATAACTCTGTGGAAAGGCGCTGAGGAATTGCCCCTACGCCTAGTGCAATCAGGCTTTGGCGCAAACCGGTGAAATTATAACCAAGAGATAATGCACAAACAAAAACAATAGGTTACAATTTTTATTCAATTCCGTTTCAGTAACTGTCCGGGTCTTCCCGCAATCTCTGGCCGCATGGCGGCGCGTTGTGCATAACAGCAAGCACGAGGCTAAACTAACGCACCATGGAGTATCCCAATATTCTGGTCCTGGCCGGCCATGAACCCAGCGGCGGAGCCGGGTTGCAGGCAGACATCGAAGCCATCGCGGCCCAGGATGCGCATGCCGCCACCGTCGCCACGATGCTGGTTTGCCATGACACCCACAGCCTGTACGATGTGTCGCCAGTGGCCGACGGTTTCTTTCAAGCCTGCATTGAACGCCTGCTGGCGGACATGCGCTTTGCCGCCATCAAGATTGGCGCTGTCGCCAATGGCGCGCAGATCCGCATCATCCATCAGGCGCTGGCGCAGCTGGCCGACGTGCCGCTGGTGATCGACCCGGTGCTCAACGCCAACGACGGCGGCCGCCTCGGCGATGATCCGATCGCACAGGCGCTGGTCGCGGAGTTGTTCGACCAGGCCACGGTAATCACGCCCAATGCCGCCGAGGCACGCTTGTTATGCGACGGCGAGACCGATCTCGCCGCCTGTGGCGAACGCTTGGCACAAAGTGCCGGCCATGTGTTGATCACCGGCGGCGACGAGCCGGGCGACAATGTCACCAATACGCTCTACAGTCGCAACGACAGCCCGCGCACTTGGCGCTGGCCGCGCCTGGAGGGCCGCTATCTGGGCGCCGGCTGCACCCTGGCCTCGACCCTGGCGGCGCGGCTGGCGCACGGCGACAGCCCGGCCGCTGCCATCGCTGGTGCCCAGCAGGTCACCTGGGATGCATTGGCCGCCGGCATGGCAGTTGGTACTGGCCAGCCCATCCCGCGGCGCATACGCGTGCAGGCAAAGGCGCAGCCATGAGCACTGATTCGTAATTGAACATTCGCGCCGCGCCGGCAGGCATGGCGCGCTTTGACTTCCATGCCTGCCCGTTGCGGGCGGCCTCAAGGAGATTTCGCATGCCCAGACAAACATCCTCTTCCACACAATCCTTTGCCGCCGCCAACCGTGTCATTCCCGGCGGCGTCAATTCTCCCGTGCGTGCCTTTGCCGCAGTCGGCGGCACGCCGCTGTTCATCGAGCACGCCAAGGGCGCCCATGTCTACGACCTCGACGGCAACGAATACATTGATTACGTCGGCTCCTATGGCCCCATGATTCTTGGCCACGCCAACCAGCGCGTGGTCGAAGCAGTGCAGCAACAGGCCGCCAAGGGACTTTCCTACGGCGCGCCGACGCTGCTGGAGACCGAGCTGGCGGAGTTGATATGCAGCATGATCGAGTCGCTCGAATGCGTGCGCATGGTCAATTCCGGCACCGAAGCGGCGATGACGGCCCTGCGCCTCGCGCGTGGCCATACCGGGCGCAGCAAGGTGCTGAAATTCGCCGGCTGCTATCACGGCCACGTCGACGCATTGCTGGTGGAGGCCGGCTCGGGCGCGCTCACGCTTGGCATTCCCGGCTCGCCCGGCGTACCGGTCGGCGTCACCGAAGACACGCTGGTCGCGCACTATAATGATCTCGACTCCGTGGCTCAGGCATTCGCGCAATATGGCGACGACATCGCCTGCATCATCGTTGAGCCGGTGGCCGGCAACATGAACTGCGTGCCGCCGGTGGCGGGGTTTCTCGAGGGTCTGCGCGAGCTGTGCGACGCGCACGGCGCGCTGCTGATTTTCGACGAAGTCATGACCGGCTTTCGCGTCGGCCCGACCGGCGCCCAGGGCGCATTCGCCATCCGCCCGGACCTGACCATGCTGGGCAAGGTCGTCGGTGGTGGCCTGCCGGTGGCCGCGGTGGGCGGCCCGAGCGCGCTCATGCACACGCTGGCGCCGATCGGCTCCGTGTACCAGGCCGGCACTCTGTCCGGCAATCCGCTCGGCATGGCCGCCGGCATCGCCACGCTGAAGCAGTTGCAGCATGGCGATTTCTATCGCCATATCGAGGAGCATCTCGGGCACTTGCTCGACGGCCTGGAGGCGCGCGCCAAGGCCCATGGCATTCCATTCACGACCCAGCGCGCGGGCGCCATGTTCGGCCTGTTCTTCACCGAGCAGGACACGCCGCTGACCCGCTTCGCTGACGTCGCGGCCTGCGATACCGAGCGCTTCGCGCGCTTCTTCCATGCCATGCTGGCGCAGGGTGTGTATCTCGCGCCATCGGCATTCGAGGCCGGCTTCATTTCGGCGGCGCACACCACGCCGGTGATCGAGCAGACGCTGGCGGCGGCGGACACGGCATTCGCCCAGATCGCAGCTTGAGTGCCACGCGGCGCGCCCGGCATACGCTTTCACGCGCCGCAATGCTAGAGTTGGCGCCGGACATGGCCGCGTGCGCACGGCCCGGCCCATCTGCGCTGCCTGCATCCAGGCTGCAAGATCCTGAAGATTCCATCTTTGCAAACGATTTCCATCATGCCTTCCAAATCACCTTTCAAGACGCAAAAGCTGCAAAAACCCGGCTTCTTCACCCGCATGCGGGCGAGCCTGAACAAGGGTGATTCGTGGCTGACCTACGACCTGCGCAACCTGCTGCCCGGCGAAAAGCTTGATCAGGATGCGCTCGACGAACTCGAAACCCAGCTGCTCTTGGCCGACGTCGGCGTGGCGGCCACGGCCCAGGTCATGGAGCGGTTGCAAATCCTGTTCGACGGCGGCCGCCTGAGCAAGCCCAAGGACCTCGGCAAGGCCCTGCACGAACACCTGGGCGCCATTCTCGAGCCGGTGGAAGCGCCGCTGGAAATCGCGGACGACATCCGCCCGTTCGTGATTCTCATGACCGGCGTCAACGGGGTCGGCAAGACCACCACCATCGGCAAGCTGGCACACAAATTCCAGGCCAGCGGCCTGTCGGTCATGCTCGCCGCCGGCGACACGTTCCGCGCCGCCGCGGTCGAGCAGCTGCAGGGCTGGGGCGAACGCAACAACGTGCCGGTGGTCGCCCAGGGCACGGGCGCGGATGCGGCTTCAGTGGTGTTCGATGCCTATGCCAAGGCCAAGGCGCGCGGCATCGACGTGCTCATCGCCGACACCGCCGGGCGCCTGCACACACAGGGCCACTTGATGGATGAGCTGCGCAAGATCAAGCGCGTGCTGGGCAAGCAGGACGAGAGCGCACCGCATGAAACCATGCTCGTGGTCGATGCCACCAACGGCGGCAATGCGCTGCAGCAGGCCATGGCCTTCAACGAGGCCATCGAGCTGAGCGGCATTACCGTAACCAAGCTCGACGGCTCGGCCGCCGGCGGCGTGACGTTCGCCATCGCCAAGCAACTCGGCATTCCGATCCGCTTCATCGGCGTCGGCGAGTCGGTGGATGATCTCGGCGTATTCGAGGCCGATGCCTTCGTGGATGCCCTGTTCAAGAACTGATGAACGATATCGTCGCCTTTCATGATGTCGTCAAGCGCTATGCCGGCAGCCAGCCGGCCCTGGACGGCGTGTCACTGCGACTCGCGCGCGGCGAAATGGCCTTTCTGACCGGCCATTCCGGAGCCGGCAAGTCCACTCTGATCAAGCTCATCGGCCTGCTCGAGCGTCCCACCCGCGGGCGCGTCATCATCAACGGCATCGACCTGGCACGCATCCGCCGGCGCCAGGTGCCGCGCTACCGGCAGCGGCTCGGGCTGATCTTCCAGAACGACCAACTGCTGTTCGATCGCACCGTGTTCGACAACGTGGCGCTGCCACTGGTCATTCGTGGCCTGGCACATCGCGACATCAGCCGCCGGGTGCGCGCCGCTCTGGACACGGTTGGCCTGCTCAGCCACGAACGCAAGCTGCCGATCACCCTGTCGGGCGGCGAACAGCAGCGCTTCGGCATTGCCCGTGCCGTGGTCAACCGCCCGCACCTGATCCTGGCCGACGAGCCGACCGGCAATCTCGACCCCGATCTGGCCGCCGACATCATGCGCCTGTTCATGCGCCTCAATGAAACCGGCACCAGCATTCTCATCGCCACACACGCGCTGGCCTTGATCCGCAACCTCGGCCATCGCCAGATCACACTCGATCACGGCCATGTCACCGCCCCTTCGCCAGCACCCTACGCATGAAGCAACGTCTGTCCACGCGCCTGGCCAATCACCGCCACAGCAGCCGCTTGCAGACGGCGCTGGAAGGCTGGGCCGCCGCGCACCTGCGCTGTCTGGTCGAGGCGCTCGGGCGCATGCACCGGCGCTGGCTGGCGAGCCTGCTGACGGTGCTGGTGATCGGCATCACCCTGGCGCTGCCGGCGGGGTTGTACGTGATGATGAAAAACCTCGAGGGCCTGACCTACAGCTGGAAGAGCAGCGTGCAGATATCGGTTTATCTGCAACGGGCGGTCGATGATTACAGCGGCCGGGATCTGGCGCAGCAGATCGGCGCTCATGAGCATGTCGAGGCAGTGGAGTACATCTCGCCACAGGAGGGCTTGGCGGCGTTCAAGCAGGCTTCGGACTTCGGTGACGCGCTGGCAGCCCTGCCGGGCAACCCGCTGCCACCGGTGATTGCCGTCACCCCTGATCCGAACCTGCCGCGTGCCACGATCTCCAGCCTGCTGGAGGAGTTGCGCGCGTACTCCAGCGTTGAGCAGGCGGAACTCGACCAGGCCTGGTTGCAGCGCCTGCACGCCATCCTGGCACTGTTGCACCGCGCCGCCTGGGTGATCGGCCTGTTGCTGGCGGGCGCGGTGATTTTCATTGTCGGCAACACCATCCGCCTGGACATCGAAAATCGGCGCGAGGAAATCGAAGTGATGAAGCGCATCGGCGCCAGTGACGCCTTCATCCGCCGGCCGTTTCTCTACAGCGGCGCCTGGTATGGTTTCAGCGGAGCACTGACCGCCCTGATTCTGCTGGGAATCTGCTTCCTGGCCCTGGCCGGGCCGCTGGGTGATCTCACCCATTCATACGGTGATGCCTTTCAGCTGCGCGGACTCGGCTGGGCGGGCAGCTTCAAGCTTATCGTGATCGGCGTTGCGCTGGGTTGGGGCGGCTGCGCGATAACGGTCAGCAGGCGTCTGCAGCACATCGAACCTGGTTAACCGGATGCACGCTCGAACCGGGCCGGCAGGTACGGTTTTTGCCGACATGCCCGGAACACGGGGCCGAGACGGCGGTCAAACCAGACAGTTACCGCTTTTCAACCAATCAAGATACTGAATCTGTTATAATATGCATATTATTGCAAGGGTTCAAGGAGGCTCTGCACGATGACGAAAACCACTGCACTCGCCACGCAAAAAATGCAACTGCCAACACTCGCCTCGGGCAGTATCGAAGCCTACCTGCAAACGGTTGCGGGTATTCCGGTACTGGACGTGGACGAGGAGCAGTCATTGGCGCGGCGCCTGCGCGACGAGCAGGACATCGAGGCAGCACAGAAGCTGATTCTGTCCAATCTGCGCTTCGTGGTCCACGTGGCCCGCGGTTACTCCGGCTACGGCCTGCCGCTGGCTGATCTGGTACAGGAGGGCAACATCGGCCTCATGAAGGCCGTGAAGCGCTTCGACCCCGATGTCGGGGTGCGCTTGATTTCCTTTGCCGTGCACTGGATCCGGGCCGAAATCCACGAATATGTGCTGCGCAACTGGCGCATCGTCAAGGTCGCCACGACCAAGGCGCAGCGCAAGTTGTTCTTCAACCTGCGCAGCTCGAAAAAGCGCATGGGCTGGATGAACAACAAGGAAGTCAACGCCATCGCCCACGATCTCGGCGTCAAACCGGAGACGGTGCTGCAAATGGAGCGGCGCCTGTCGGGTTCCGACACCGCATTCAATGCGATGACGGCGGATGGCGAAAGCAATTATGCGCCGGAGGATTATCTCTCTACGAGCGATAATTACGACCCGGCTGCCAATGTCGAAAACGACGACTGGTCCGATTACCAGCACAGCAACCTGAGCCGGGCCATGACCACGCTGGACGATCGCAGCCGCGATATTCTCGAAAGCCGCTGGCTGCGGGAAGACGGCAAGATCGGCCTGCAGGTGCTGGGCGACAAGTACGGCATCTCGGCCGAGCGCATTCGCCAGCTGGAGAGCGCAGCCATCAAGAAGCTGCGCACGGCAATGGCGCCAGCCTGATTTACACTACTTCGCACTCGTAATGCGTCAGCCGCCATGGCCGCAGGTCATGGCGGCTTCTTGTTTGGCAACGGCTTCGTTGCCTGCCGGATTGCCACCGTCATCGGGGCAACATGCACACATGCAGGACAGGTCTGCGGCATGCCCTGCATGATGAACGCCCGCCCTGCCCTGCGACGCATGCAGCTGCAATCATGAAACAGCCTGCGTACAGGCTGCACCTGTGCCCCGGCCGCGCCAACACACGATTCGTCAATGGCAGACAACAACACTCAAGAACAACCGCAAACCGGCAAATCCAGACGACAGCTGCGGGTTTGGCTGATGACAGGCCTGTTGCTGCTGTTCATCGGCACCGGCGCCCTGTACGGCCTGTACTGGTTTCTGATCGCCCGTTTTCACGTAAGTACGGACGATGCCTATGTGCACGGCAATCAGATGGCGCTGATGGCGCAGGTGGGCGGCACCGTGATTGCGGTCAACGCGGACAATACCGACCGGGTTCGCCAGGGACAGGAACTGGTGCTGCTGGATCCATCCGATGCCCGAATAGCGCTCGATCAGGCCAAGGCAAAACTGGCGCAAACGGTGCGCGCCATCCATCAACTGCACCTGCAATACGCCGAGCAGCAGGCGGTCATTGCCGCACAGCGGGCGCAGCTGGCGCAAAGCCGCAGCGACTATGAGCGCAGCAAGAGCCTCAACGCCCGCAATGCCATCTCGGAAGAGCAGTTTCAGCACGCCCGCACTGCCTGGCACATGGCGCAGGCGCAACTGCAACAGGCAGAACACGGTCTTGCATCTCTGCAGGTGCAAATCGGCGTCACTGACCTGCGCCACCACCCGGACGTAAAGCAGGCCGTTGCCGCCCTGCGCGCGGCCTGGCTCGATCACGAGCGCACCACCGTGGTCGCGCCGATGAGCGGCTATATTGCCAAGCGCAGCGTCCAGCCCGGGCAGCAGATCAGGCCCGGCGAGCCGCTGATGGCGGTGGTGCCGCTCGCGCATGTCTGGGTGCAGGCCAATTTCAAGGAAACCGAACTGGGGCGCATGCGCATCGGCCAGCCGGCAACGATTACTGCCGACTTTTACGGCGACAGCGTTACTTATCACGGCACCGTGGTGGGCATCAGTCCTGGCACCGGCAGTGTATTCGAACTGCTGCCGCCGCAGAATGCCACCGGCAACTGGATCAAGGTGGTGCAGCGGGTGCCGGTGCGCATTGCCATCGATCAGGACCAACTGCAGAAGCATCCCCTGCGTCTGGGCCTGTCGCTGCAGGTCAGCGTGGACGTGCACGATACCGACGGCGAGGTGCTGACACAGCAGGCCGTAAGCGGGCCACTTTATCGCACGGCAGTCTATGAGCGGCAGCTGGACGGGCTGCAGGCATTGATCATGCGCATCATCGAAGACAATGGCGGCAACATCGGTCCCGCCGCGACGGAGATCGATGCCTGATGGCCATTGGCGCGCCAGCGGCGTATCCACCACTGCCCCTGGCGCAGCGCGCCATCGTGACCACGGCGCTGGCACTGGCCGTGTTCATGAACGTGCTCGACATCTCCATCGCCAATGTCTCCATCCCCACCATTGCCGGCTCGCTCGGTGTCAGCGCCGACCAAGGCACCTGGGTCATCACCTCGTTCGCGGTGGCCAATGCCATTGCCGTGCCCATTTCCGGCTGGCTGGCACGTCAAGTGGGCGAAGTGCGGCTGTTCGTCATCTGCACACTGTTGTTCACCCTGTTTTCGTGGCTGTGCGGCTTCTCCTTCAGCATGCCCATGCTGCTGACGTTTCGCGTGCTGCAGGGCGCGGCCGCCGGGCCCATGATCCCGATCTCGCAGAGTCTGCTGCTGGCCAACTATCCGCCCGAGAAGCGCGGCCTGGCAAACGGCATTTACGGCATGACCGCGGTGGTCGGGCCGGTGGCCGGGCCGATCCTGGGCGGCTGGATCACAGAGAACATCAGCTGGCCGTGGATTTTCTACATCAACGTGCCGTTCGGCCTGCTGGCAGCGCTGGTGGTGTGGCTGCTGCTGCGCGAGCGGGAAACCGCGATCGAGCGCCAGCGCATCGATGGCATCGGCCTGGGCCTGCTCGTCATTGGCGTGGCCAGCCTGCAAATCATGCTCGATCAGGGCAACAGCAAGGGCTGGTTTCAATCCGACTACATCGTGGTGCTGGCCTTGACTGCGCTGGTCATGCTCAGCTTTTTTGTGGTCTGGGAGCTCACCGACGAGCGTCCGATCGTCGATTTGAGCCTGTTCCGGGTGCGCAACTTCGCCATTGCCACCATTGCCATGACATTTGGCTACATGACTTTTTTCAGCGCCATCGTCATTTTTCCATTATGGCTGCAAACGCAAATGGGCTACACGGCGGAAATGGCCGGCTTCGCCACCGCGGCCTTCGGCATCCTCGGCTTTTTCTTCGCACCCATCGTCGGCGGCCTGTCCGATCGCTTCGATCCGCGCCTGATCGTGACCGTCGGTTTCCTCATTTTCGCTGCGATCTCGTTCCGGACCGGGCACAACAACACGGACATGACCTTCTGGCAGATATTCCTGCAGCGCCTGCCTTGGGGCATTGCCACCACCTGCTTCTTCATTCCGCTGGTCAACCTGTCCTTCAGCGGCCTGCCGGTGAACCAGTTTGCCAGTGCCTCCGGGCTGTTCAATTTCCTGCGCCAGTTGGCGCTCGGCTTCGGCACCTCGATCAGCGTCACCACCTGGGACCATCGCGCCACCTTCCATGGAGAGCGCCTCAACAGCCACGTCAGCATTTATGATGGCATGACCCGGCAATGGCTCGAACAATTGCAGCAACTCGGCATGTCCAGTGCCCAAGCCTACGAGCAACTGACGCGCCTGATCCAGCAGCAGGCCTTCATGCTCGCCACCAATGACGTGTTCTGGGCCTCGACATGGATCTTCCTGGCGCTGGCGGGGCTGGTGTGGCTGGCGCGCCCGGGCGCCCACGGCAAGTGAACATTCCCCACCCAGGCGCATTTCCCCCCAGCTTCTGCCATTGCACTTCGCACTTGTGTTATTGCGCTGCACAAACAGCCGCAATTGCGCTACAATCGAGCTGTCAATAGCTGCTCGCAGGAATCCCGATCAGTTGCGGTGCAGGCCAGTCGAATTGGCAGCCTGTCACCAGCGTGAAATGCACGTAAAGCGGGTTGGTGACACGCACAACAGCGGCGCCACAACGCGCGCCGGATTCGGGCCTGATGGCCAAGCTAGGTGGGATGGTGGCTACGGCTGGATTTGAACCAGCGACATCCGCATTATGAATGCGACGCTCTAACCGCTGAGCTACGTAGCCACAAGGTCGTGAATTGTCCTTGCCTGTCTTGCCGCTGTCAAGATCGAGTGCTTTTGGCGCGCCGGCCAGGCGGGCGTGTCGTCATGCCACGCGCCGGGTTCGGCACCGGCAGGCAGCGGCCTGCCCTGGATCGGCCGTGACTGGTTTTTCCATGCGCGGCAGATCGGTTAAGCTAGTCTCGGGACACATATTCAAATAGGTCATAGCCATGGTCAGCATGCCACAAGCGACGCTTCCCAGTGATGTTCACCCCTTGACGGGGCAAGAGCTCTCCGGCGCGGAAACCATTATTCAGGTACTTGCCGACGAAAATGTGGATACCGTATTCGGCTATTCCGGCGGCGCCATCCTACCGACCTACGATGCCCTGTTTCGCTATAACCAGGAAAACGAGGATCGCATGCCGCTGGTGGTGCCCGCCAACGAACAGGGCGCGGGCTTCATGGCTGCCGGTTATGCGCGCGCCAGCGGCAAGGTCGGCGTCGCCATGGTGACTTCCGGACCGGGCGCCACCAATACGGTCACCCCCATTCGCGACAGCATGGCCGATTCCGTGCCCATGGTGCTGATCTGCGGCCAGGTGCCGCGCGCCGCCGTCGGCACCGATGCCTTTCAGGAAGCACCGATCTCCAACATCATGAGCTCCGCCGCCAAGCACGTGTTCCTGGTGACCGAGCCGGAAAAACTCGAGGCGACGGTGCGCACGGCGTTCGAGATCGCGCGCTCGGGGCGTCCCGGCCCAGTGGTCATCGACGTGCCCAAGGACGTGCAGAACTGGCGCGGCGCCTATCAGGGGCGCGGCCTGCTGGCCATGCCCGGCTATCGCCAGCGCATGCGCGGCCTGCGCGAAAACATGCTGGATGAGGAGCGCTGCGCGGCCTTTTTCCAATTGCTGGAAAACAGCGAACGACCGCTCATTTACGCCGGCGGCGGCGTGATCCGCTCGGATTCCTCCGCCGCCATGCGCGCTCTGGCACAGGCGTTCGGCATTCCCGTCGTCACCACGCTCATGGGCCTGGGCGCATTCGACACCACCGATGCGCTGTCCCTGCGCATGCTCGGCATGCATGGTGCGGCGTTTGCCAATTACGCTGTCGATGACTGTGATTTCCTGATCACCATCGGTGCGCGCTTCGACGATCGGGTGGCTGGTGTGCCGGACAAGTTCGCCCCCAGCGCCCGCGCGATTGCGCACCTGGATGCCGACGCCTCTGAAATCGACAAGGTCAAGAGCGTCGACTGGAGCCACGTCGGGCTGCTGCGCCCGGCGCTGCAACAACTGCTCGCCCATGGCCGCGAGCACGGCTTCAACAAGGACTTTTCCGCCTGGCACCAGCACACGGCTGCGCTCAAGCGCGATCATCCGATGAACTATGACCATGCCTCGCCGCTGATCCAACCCTACGCCGTGATCGAGGAGATCAATCGCCACACCCAGGGCGAAGCCATTATTTCAACCGGCGTGGGCCAACACCAGATGTGGGCGGCGCAGTACTTTGATTTCCGCGAGCCACGCCTGTGGCTGACTTCCGGCTCCATGGGCACCATGGGTTTTGGCCTGCCGGCCGCCATCGGCGCCGCCTTTGCACGGCGCGACAGGCTGGTGATCGACATCGACGGCGATGGCTCCATCCGCATGAACATCGGCGAAATGGAAACGGCGACCACCTACAACCTGCCGGTCAAGATCGTGGTGCTGAACAACAATGGCGACGGCATGGTCAAGCAATGGCAGAAGCTGTTCTTCAAGGGGCGTCTGTCGGCGTCCGACAAGTCGCTGTACAAAAAGGACTTCATCAAGGCCGCAGAGGCCGACGGCTTCGAATACGCGAAGCGCCTGACCGACAAGAGCGAACTGGCCGCGACCATCGAGGAGTTCCTGAACTTCCAGGGCCCGGCCTTCCTCGAAGTGATGGTCGATCCCGATGCCGGAGTCTACCCCATGGTCGGCCCCGGCATGAGCTACGAGGACATGATCACGGGCGATCACATCAGCAGCCGCCATAGCTCGCGCAACGGCTCGACTGAAATCGACGAATCGGAAATGTTCTGAACACGTGGCCCGCGCTCTGGCGCGGGCCGCCCGCCTGCGCTGGCTATTCGCGCAGCAGCAACACCAGCTTGCCGCCGTGGTTGCCGGCTTCCATGTATTGGTGCGCTGCGACGGCATCCTCGAAAGTGAACTCGCGATCCACAATGGGCCGCAGCGCCCCGCTCTCGAATAAGGGCAGCAGGCGGTCGTTGAACATTTGCGCCAGGATGATCTTGCGCTCCAGCGGCAGGCTGCGCATGGTCATCGCCAGCAGGCGCTGACGGCGCATGAGCATGGCGCCGAGATTGATTTCGGTCTTGCTGCCACCCATGAGCCCGACCAGCACCATGGTGCCATCCGCGCGCAGCGCCTTGAGATTGTCGGCCAATGCCGGGGCGCCGACGAAATCGAGCACCACATGCGCGCCGGCAGTGCGCTCCTGCACGGCCTCGGCAACGCCATCGCTGCCATCGACCAGCCCGAGATCGAAGCCGATGGGGGCCAGCGCATCGAGCCGCGCCTGCTGACGGCTGGTGGCAATGCTGCGCGCACCCAGCGCGTGGATCAGCTGCAGCGCCGCCTGGCCCACGCTGGAAGTGGCGCCGCGCACCAGGCACCACTGCCCCGGTTGCAGCGCCGCTTCCAGGAACACGGCCCGATACGCGGTCAGGAAAGCCTCGGGAATCGCCGCCGCCTCGCTGAACGACAAACCTTGCGGAATATCCAGAGTGTCGCGCTCATGGGTGATGATCTGCTCGGCATAGGCACCGCCACCGAGCAAGCCCATGACGGCATCGCCAACCGCATGTTGTTGCACGCGAGCACCGACGGCTGCCACGACGCCGGCATATTCCAGCCCCGGAATGCGCGGGTCGAAGCCCGGCGGCGGCGGATAATGACCCAGCCGCTGCAGAATGTCCGCGCGGTTGATGCCGATGGCGCGCACGGCCACGCGCACTTCTTCCGGCCCTGGTTCGGGCAGCTCGATACGTTCCAGTTGCATTGCCTCGGCCGCGCCGGGCTGTTCCACAATCCATGCACGCATGCACTACCTCCAAATATGCCGCGGCCTGCGTCCCGTCAATGCCGGGCGCCGCTCAGGTTCAGCCCCATCACGCCGACAATGATCAGGCCGATGCAGGCGATGCGCACCCAGGTCACCGGCTCCTTGAACGCGACGATGCCAATGGCAGTGATCAAGACGATGCCCAGTCCCGCCCACACGGCATAGGCGATGCTGATGTCGATGCGCTTGATCACAATGCTCAGGGCTGCAAACGACAGCAGATAAAAGACCACGATACCGATGATGGGCAGCACCCGGGTCAGACCTTCCGACAACTTCATGCATACGGTACCGGCCACTTCGAGCACGATGGCCAATCCGAGCAACAGCCAGCTTTGCATGCCTATTCCGGCAGTGGGACATCCATGTAGGATACATTTTCAGCATCGCACGCGGCAATCTTCTGCCATATTGCTGACAAACTTGTGACATAAATTTCATTCTGGAGTGTAGTAGAATGATGCGGACAAACGACGCAATCCAAAAGATACCGCATCAAGGAGAACTCTATGCGTAAAGCGATTTCATTACTGGCTGCCCTGGTTGCAACCGTGGCACTGGCCACAGGCTGCGCTGATACAGGCGGCTGGAACACTGGGGATACCGGCGCCCTGCTCGGCGGCGTTGTCGGCGGCGTGGCCGGCCACCAGGTGGGTGGGGGACGCGGCAAGACCATTGCCACGGTCGCCGGCGCGGTGGTCGGCTCCATGGTCGGACGCCGCCTGGGGCAAAGAATGAGCAACCAGGATCGACGCCAATTCGGCAACACCCTGGCCACCAACTCAACCGGCCAGACCAGCTCCTGGAACAGCGGCAGCACCAACGACTACTATGAGGTGACGCCAACCAGCGACACTTACTACAGCAACAACCGCACCTGCCGCGAATTCACGATGCAGGCACGGGTCGACGGCCAGCCGGATCAGGTCAGAGGCACGGCATGCCAGCAAGCCGACGGCAGCTGGGTCGTGCAATAGCCTCGACTCGGC
>Ga0079226_10000508_pt1 | contig 27284 bp, 21 predicted proteins | sample Poulit2014_FD_76345 | JGI IMG/M metagenome (GOLD analysis project Ga0079226, IMG submission 76345) | Agricultural soil microbial communities from Georgia to study Nitrogen management - Poultry litter 2014 | ecosystem: Environmental > Terrestrial > Soil > Agricultural land | place: USA: Georgia...
ACATACTAAATGGGCGGTGGCTATGCCGCAATGGTAACACCTAAGTGCACTATTGACGCTAAGGCATTGCTTAATAAGGCAGAAATATACCTGCGTTACAAAACATTGGTAACTGTAAATATGGCAGAAAGATTTTGTATTATTGCATAAATAAAAAAGCTTGTTTTTCATTAAATTCAGCGGTATACAAGCAAATTAATTAGCTACCAATGCTGATAAAACTGAGATCATATTTTCAACATTGCTTATAACAACCATGGAGGGCTTGCCGTGACCGAGCACCAGGACGATCCAGATTATGGTGATGCGGGCGAACAGCTAATGACAGACGACATGGAGCCTTTTGACGAGGATGAGATTCTTGATGATGACGATGAAGACATCAAAGAACCCATATCTCGTAGCCGCAGCTTTAACCTTGATATGCGCCAACGCATAGAGGCTAGGCTAGAAGAGCGCAAGCTAGCAAAAGAAATCAACAGTTATGATTTTGATGATCTGGACTTAGACTTCTAGTTGCTAGATAACTTGCGAATTAGCCAGCAAACGATCATTTTTTTGCACAATAAAAAGGCCTGGGATCCATTGAGCCCAGGCCCTTTTATGCAGCTTTGCTAGTAGTTTATATTACCAGCCCGTTAGCTCTTTCAACGCTTCGCCCATTTTGGCGGGGTTGCGAACCGTTTTCACTCCTGCCGCTTCAAGCGCTGCAAACTTTTCGTCTGCCGTGCCTTTACCGCCAGAAATAATAGCCCCTGCGTGCCCCATGCGCTTACCTGGAGGTGCTGTAACGCCAGCAATATAAGACACCACAGGCTTGCTTACGTGCTCTTTAATGTAAGCAGCTGCCTCATCTTCAGCGGTGCCACCAATTTCACCCACCATAATAATGGCTTCAGTGCCTGGGTCGTTTTCAAACAGTTCTAGCGCATCGATAAACGTCATACCAGGGATTGGATCGCCACCAATACCAATACACGCTGATTGGCCAAAGCCAAGTGCTGTGGTTTGGTTAACGGCTTCATAAGTTAGGGTGCCTGAGCGCGACACAATGCCTACCTTGCCAGGCTGATAAATATGGCCAGACATGATGCCTATTTTGCAGTTCTCACCGGGCACGATGATGCCTGGGCAGTTTGGCCCAATAAGACGAACGCCACCTTTTTGCTCAATGTATGCTTTGACGAACAGCATATCGATGGCGGGAATACCTTCTGTAATGCAGACAATCAGTTCGATGCCAGCTTCTGCTGCTTCCACAATGGAATCCTTACAAAAAGCCGCCGGTACATAAATAACCGACGCCGTGGCACCAGTGGCATCCACTGCTTCTTTCACGGTGTTAAACACAGGCAAACCTAGGTGCGTTTGGCCACCTTTACCTGGGGTTACACCGCCTACCATTTGAGTACCATAAGCAATAGCTTGTTCTGAGTGCAGAGTACCTTGGGCTCCAGTGAAGCCTTGGCAAATAACCTTAGTATTTTTATCGATTAAGATACTCATGATGCACTCCCAACTGCTTTAACAATCTGTTCTGCTGCATCATTAAAACCTGATGCGGCAATAATATTTAATCCACTTTCAGCTAGCAGCTTGCTGCCTAGCTCGGCATTGTTACCTTCTAAACGAACTACTACGGGCACTTCAACGCCAACTTCTTTAACGGCACCAAGGATGCCTTCTGCAATAAGATCGCAGCGCACGATGCCGCCAAAGATATTCACTAACACACCCTGCACACTTTCATCGGAAAGAATGATTTTAAATGCTTCGGTAACACGCTCTTTCGTAGCACCACCACCAACATCTAAAAAGTTCGCGGGTGAGCCGCCTGTAAGCTGGATGAGGTCCATAGTTGCCATGGCTAAGCCAGCACCATTCACCATACAACCAATGTTGCCATCTAGTGCTACATAGTTAAGGTCCCACTCAGCAGCAGCACGTTCGCGCGGATCTTCTTGTGTAGGATCGTCGAAGCGCATTAGTTCTTTTTGGCGATACAAAGCACTGCCATCAATATTTACTTTGGCATCTAAGCAATGCAAGTTACCTTCATCAGTAATCACTAATGGGTTAACTTCGAGCAGCGCTAAATCACGCTCTTCGAACATTTTTGCAAGGCCCATGAAAATTTGCACAAATTGGTTAACTTGCTTACCTTCCAACCCAAGCTTAAAGGCCATTTCACGGCCTTGGTATGGCATAGCACCCAAAATTGGATCAACTTCCGCCTTTAGAATTTTCTCAGGTGTTTCCTCGGCAACAGTTTCAATTTCCACGCCACCTTCAGTGGAAGCCATAAAAACGATACGGCGAGTAGCTCGGTCGAGCACCGCACCAAGATAAAACTCTTGTGCGATGTCTGTGCAAGGTTCTACTAAAATTTTTGATACAGGCTGGCCGTTCTCATCAGTTTGGAACGTTACTAAACGTTGCCCTAGCCATTGCTTAGCAAACGCAGCTGCTTCTTCAGTGTTATCCACAAGCTTAACGCCACCAGCCTTGCCGCGGCCACCAGCGTGCACTTGGGCTTTTACTACCCAGCGCTCGCCGCCAATTTCTGCCATTTTTTCGACTACTTCTTCAGGGGTGTCGCATGCGAACCCTTTAGACACTGGCAAACCATATTCAGCGAACAGCTGTTTTGCTTGGTATTCATGCAAATTCATGTCTTGTTTCCATTTCTGTTATTGGACTTAGCAACAAAAAAGCTTGGTATTTACATACCAAGCTTTTTATTGGGTTACTTCCTACGACGTCTTTGGGCGATATGAATCGCCTTGAAGTCGGCGGCTAATGCAGCCTCATGCACTGTCTCAGACAGTGTTGGGTGGCTAAACACCATCAGTTGTAGATCTTCGATAGTGGCGCCAAATTCCATGGCTATTACACCCTGCTGAATAAGCTCTGAAGCTTGTGGCCCAATCACGTGCATACCGATCACGCGATCACTCTTTTCATCCACCACAAACTTCACCATGCCTGCAGCATCACCAGAAGCTAAAGCTCGGCCGTTAGCAGCAAACGGTACTACACCCGTTTTGTATGCCTCACCAGCTGCCTTCACTTCATCTTCTGTAATACCCACCCAGGCTATTTCTGGGCTTGTGTAAATCACGGCAGCAATCGCATCGTAATTTACTTGTGTATGTTCACCAGCAATAACGTCGGCTACCATCACACCCTCTTCTAACGCTTTATGCGCCAAGGCAGGGCCGCGAACTAAATCACCAATGGCATACACACCTGTTACGTCAGTGCGGCATTGGTTGTCTGCATAAACGTAGTTGCGTTCATCTAGGGATACACCACAATCCTTCGATAACAAGCCTTCTATATTCGGCTTGCGGCCCACCGCTACAATGAGCTTGTCGAAAGTGGCTGTTTGCTCACCGTCACCGTTAGTGTAACTAACGGTTACTTCGCCATTGTCGATTTGCGTACCGGTAACACGTGCACCTAGCTGGATATCCAAGCCTTGCTGTTTGAACTGCTTCGCCGCTTCACGTGCAATCTGCTTATCAACGCTAGGCAAGAAGGTATCTACTGCTTCTAGCACAGTTACTTCTGCACCTAAGCGGGCCCATACACTACCAAGCTCTAAACCGATAACACCTGCACCAATCACACCCAAACGTTTAGGCACTTCTGTAAAGGCCAGCGCACCAGTGGAATCAACAATGATATCCTCTGTAACCGGCGCAACCGCAATATCGATCGGTTCCGAACCTGCCGCCAGAATCACGTTGTCAGCTTCCAGTGTTTGTACTTCCTCGCCTTCTAAAGCTGTAAATTCAACTTTTTTGCCAGCGAGTAACTTACCTGTACCTTGCAACCAAGTAACTTTATTAGCTTGGAACAAGGCGGCAATACCGCCCGTTAATTGGCTAACAGTAGTATCTTTGCGTTCTTGCATTTTGCTAACATCGATGCGTACATCCTTGGCGCTAATGCCGTGCTCAGCAAAACTTTGCTGTGCTTCGTAAAATTTCCACGAGGAATCTAATAACGCCTTAGAGGGAATACAACCAACGTTCAAGCAAGTACCACCCAAAGCTGGTTTGCCTTGTTCATTAACACGCTTTTCAATACAGGCTGTTTTAAAGCCGTGCTGAGCTGCGCGAATGGCAGCAGCATAACCACCTGGGCCGCCGCCAATCACTATTACATCGTATTTATCACTCATAATCTCTTCCTTTTCCGGCCACTAAAACGCTTAAATATCAAGCAGTAGGCGTGCAGGATCTTCTAAGAAGTTTTTCACTGCCACGAGGAATTGCACAGCTTCTTTACCGTCAATAAGCCTATGGTCGTAAGACAGTGCTAAGTACATCATCGGCAAGATTTTCACTTCGCCATTCACCGCCATAGGGCGCTGCTGAATAGTATGCATGCCTAAAATTGCCGTTTGTGGCGGGTTTAGGATTGGCGTGGAAAGCAACGAACCAAATACCCCACCGTTAGAAATGGTGAAAGTACCGCCAGTCATCTCATCAATAGAGAGCTTGCCTTCTTGGGCCTTTGTGCCGTAATCAATAATTTGCGTCTCAACTTCAGCTAGGCCTTTCTGATCGGCATCACGAAGCACAGGCACTACTAAACCACGCTCGGTGGACACTGCCACACCCACGTCGTAGAAACCGTGATAGACAATATCATCACCATCAATGGATGCGTTTACTGCTGGGAAGCGTTTCAGTGCTTCAACACAAGCGCGCACAAAGAAGCTCATGAAACCCAAGCGTACACCGTGGGCCTTTTCAAAATCGGCCTGATAACTTTTACGCATGTTCATGATTGGCTCCATGTTCACCTCATTAAAGGTGGTTAGCATGGCGGAATTATGTTGCGCAGCAAGCAAACGCTCGGCAATGCGTTTACGTAAACGTGTCATCGGCACACGACGTTCTTCACGCTCGCCTAGAGGCACCTGTGCAGGCTCTTGCTGTTGGCTTGCTGCAGGTGCTGATGCTTGGCGCTTTTCATCACGTGCTTGAACCGCTGCTTGCACGTCTTCTTTGGTGATGCGCCCGCCCTTACCTGTGCCAGTAATGGCACTAATATCAAGGCCTTGCTCACTAATAAGTTTGCGTGCAGCTGGTGCCGCTACGGGATCATCATCGCTTGCTTCTTCAGCAGCAGGTGTTGCTGCAGCGGGTTCTTCTGCTGCTGGCGCGCTTTCCGCTGTAGCTTCTGTATCGAGTGTTGCAATCACTTCTTGGCTTTCAACAAGGTCGCCCTCGCCTTTCAGCACTTTCGTGAGCACGCCATCACGTGGTGCCACTACTTCAAGCACCACCTTATCGGTTTCGATATCTACAATTAATTCATCGCGTTTTACCGCTTCGCCTTCTTTTTTGTACCAAGTGGCGATGTTTCCGTCTGCAATAGACTCAGGAAATTGTGGCGCTTTAATTTCAATTGACATAACTTGCCCTTCTTCCACTTATTTCTAATCAAATCACTTCAAAAGCATCTTCAACGAGCTTGTGCTGTTCGTTAACGTGTTGCGACATTAAACCTGTTGCCGGTGCTGCGGCAGATTTGCGGCCTGCATAACGCAGGTTAAGGCCTGGGCTAAAGCGCGCTGCAGCATTACGCATATTGTGCTGGCTGCAGTACCAAGCACCTTGGTTCATGGGCTCTTCTTGGCACCAAACCAGTGTTTTCAAGTTCTTAAACGGCGCTAATGCTTCGTCAAGTTTCTTGCCGGGGAATGGATACAACTGCTCAATCCTCACGATAGCTGTGTTGGTGATATTGTTTGCTTCACGGTGCTCGAGTAAATCGTAATACACCTTGCCGCTACACATAATCACGCGATCCACATCATCGGCATTCAATGCTTCATCGTGCTCAGGAATCACCGTTTGAAACCTGCCATTTGCCAATTCTTCAAGGCTTGAAATAGCGTTCTTGTGGCGCAACAAGCTCTTCGGGCTCATTACTACCAAAGGAATGCGCAATGGGCGCACTGCTTGCCGGCGTAATAAGTGGAAGACTTGCGCAGGCGTTGTGGGCACACACACTTGCATGTTGTGTTCAGCACACAATTGCAAGAAACGCTCTAACCGCGCTGAAGAGTGCTCCGGCCCTTGGCCTTCGTAACCGTGCGGAAGCAACAAAGTTAAGCCACACATGCGGCCCCACTTAGCTTCACCCGAGGAGATGAATTGGTCGATCACCACTTGGGCACCGTTGGCAAAGTCACCAAACTGGGCTTCCCAAATAACTAAACCTTTAGGAGTGGTGGTAGCGTAACCATACTCAAACGCCATTACCGCTTCCTCTGATAACAAGGAATCATAGATTTCTATAGGCGGATTGTCGGCATCAAGGTGTGCAAGTGGCAAATAGCTCGTACCATCCTTTTGATTGTGCAGCACAGCATGGCGGTGTGAGAAAGTGCCACGGCCAACATCTTGGCCTGTGAGCCGCACCTGCATGTCTTCATCAAGCAGCGTGGCATACGCAAGGTTTTCTGCATAACCCCAGTTCACGGGCATGGCACCAGCGGTCATCTTCTTGCGGTCGTCAAGAATACGTTTTACTTGCCGCTGTACCACAAAGCCTTCAGGCAGCTGATCGAGTTTTGCGGCTAGTTCTTGCAACCGTTTCAGATCAAAGCTTGTATCCCAATCACTTACCACTTTGTGGTTTAAGTAGGGGCTCCAATCAACAAACAAGGCTTTATTCGGCTCTAACACCAGCTTTTCTACCACGTGCTTGCCTTGGTCTAGGGCATCGCGGTAGCCATCCATCATATTCTCGTTTTCATCTTCGCTTAAAATATTGTCTTGCATAAGACGCTCAGCATAGATGGTACGAGTGGTGGGATGTGCTTTAATTTTTTTGTACATCATAGGCTGAGTGGCCGAGGGCTCATCAGCTTCGTTGTGCCCCAAACGGCGATAGCACACTAAATCAATCACCACATCTTTCTTAAATTGCATGCGGTAATCGATAGCTAATTGCGTAACAAAGAAAACTGCCTCAGGGTCATCACCATTCACATGAAAGATTGGTGCCTGAACCATTTTTGCTACGTCGGTGCAATATTCCGTAGAGCGCGCATCTTCACGCTTACTAGTGGTAAAACCCACTTGGTTGTTGATGATCACATGCACTGTGCCGCCTACTTTGTAAGCGCGGGTTTGCGACATCTGGAACGTTTCCATTACCACACCCTGCCCAGCAAAAGCAGCATCACCGTGAATAAGTACAGGCAATACCTGATCACGAGCTGTATCCTTGCGGCGCTCTTGGCGGGCACGCACAGAGCCTTCCACCACCGGCGACACAATCTCTAAATGCGATGGGTTAAAAGCCATAGCAAGGTGCATTTCACCACCAGGGGTTTGCACGTTAGAAGAAAAGCCTTGGTGGTATTTCACGTCGTCAGAACCGCCTTCGTGAATATACTTACCTTCAAACTCTTCAAAAAGCTCTTGGGTGCGTTTACCCAGAATATTCACGAGCATGTTTAAACGGCCACGGTGCGCCATGCCAAACACAATCTCTTTAACACCGTAACTTCCCGAGCGCTGCACTAGCTCATCCATTAAAGGAATGAGTGACTCACCACCTTCAAGGCCAAAACGCTTAGTGCCTGGGTAACGGCCACCGAGATATTTCTCTAGGCCTTCAGCGGCGTTTAGCTGGCTAAGAATATGCTTACGGGTTTCAACACCATATTCTGGTTTGCTGCGCACGCTTTCTAAACGCTGCTGAATCCAACGTTTTTCAGTGGTATCCACAATGTGCATGTATTCTGCACCAATAGAGCCACAATAAGTGCCGCGTAGGCAGTCAACAATTTCACGGAGGGTGGCTTCAGGCTTACCGATAAAAAGGTTGCCTGTGTGGAATACCGTATCAAGGTCGGCATCACTTAAGCCATGGTGGGATAGTTCAATATCTGGTACCGCTTCACGTTGCATAATGCCTAGAGGGTCTAGGTTTGCCACTTGGTGGCCACGGTTACGGTAAGCTGCTATGAGATGCAGTACGCGTACTTGGCGACGTTCATGTTCTGTGCTTACTGCACCCGCACCCATTTTTTGAACCCGAGAACGGTTCTTGGCTTCCAGTAAGAAGTGCTCGCGTACGGCTTTGTGGGACATTTCCGCCTCAACAGTACCTTCAACGCTAGGTAGCTTGTCGAAGTAAACGCGCCAATCCTCTGGAATGGAGTTGGGGTCAGCCAAGTAAGATTCGTACAGTTCATCAACATAGGCGGCGTTGTTTCCTCCGAGGTGGGAAGAAGTCCACTGTTGCTGCATGGAACTGTCTTGCATTGTATTCAATCCTTATAGGAAAAATGCAGACTCCGCTGTTGCTATGGAGCAAGCAACGGGAGCGCCTGTATCTTTATGCGTTATAATTTAGACACGGAGTTTCTTGTGGAAACACCGTCTCTCCCGAAACTTATTTATTACTTTACTGCCAATGACTTCAAAGTCTAAACAGTGTAACGGTTTTGAATTATTATTGTTACCTATTGCAGTGATTTCTCACAGTAATTTGTATCGTACTATTCTTTCGTTGCCAATTGCTTTATCGAGCTTCAAACCTTAGTTGTAGAAACACAAAATAAAGGCAAAAAAAACGGCCCGAAGGCCGTTTTTTTATTAAATAGACTGCTCTAACAACATGGAGCGAATATTGCCAATCGCTCTAGCTGGGTTCAATCCTTTCGGGCAGGCTGCCACGCAGTTTAATATACCGCGGCAGCGGAACAGTGAAAATGGGTCTGTCAGTTTTTCCAGACGTTCCACTGTGGCTGTGTCGCGGCTATCTGCCAAGAAACGATAGGACTGCAACAAAGCTGCAGGGCCTAAGTATTTCTCTGGGTTCCACCAGAAAGATGGGCAGTTAGTTGAGCAACAGGCGCACAAAATACACTCATACAAGCCATCATATTTCGCTCTGTCTTCTGGAGACTGCAAACGTTCAATAGCAGGCGCAGGTGTATCATTAATTAAGTACGGCTGCACTTTTTCGTACTGGTTATAGAACATTGTCATGTCTACCACCAAATCACGAATAACAGGTAAACCTGGCAATGGGCGGATCACAAGCGGTTTTGTTCCTTCCACTACGCCTGGCGCAACAGAGGACAAATGCGTGATACACGCTAAGCCATTTTTACCGTTAATGTTCATACCGTCAGAACCACACACACCCTCACGGCAAGCACGGCGGTATGCCAAGGTTGGGTCTTGCTCTTTCAATAGTTCTAGTACATCTAGAACCATCATATCCCGGCCTTGTGTGTCCAGCTCGAAATCCTGCATATAGGGTTCGCGGTCTGTTTCCGGGTTGTAGCGATAAATACTAACTTTCATTTCCCGGGCTCCTTAGTAAGTACGTGCTTTAGGTTCGAAGGCTTCTACAGTCTTCGGCGCAAAGTTAACTTCACGCTTACCTAGCGTCTTAGTATTAGGGTCGAAGATAGAGTGGCATAACCAATTCTCATCATCACGCTCTGGGTAGTCGTAACGGCTGTGCGCACCACGGCTCTCAGTACGCCCTGAAGCAGCAATAGCTGTAGCCTCAGCTACCTCAAGTAAGTTATCCAGCTCAAGTGCTTCTACACGTGCTGTGTTGAATGCTTTGCTCTTATCGGTAAGAACGGCTTTACTGATGCGCTCGCGCAGTTCAGCAATTTCAACCTTACCCTTCTCCATGAGTTCGCCTTTACGGAACACACCGAAGTTAGCCTGCATGCTACGCTGCAATTCTTTGCGTAACTCTGGCACAGATTCACCATTAGCAGGGGAATCATCCCAACGGCGCAAGCGCTGTGAGGCTTCTTCAATATCGTCGGAGCTTGGCTCAGGTTGCTCGAGGCCTTGGCGCAATGCATCTTCAATAAAGAGGCCAGCAGCGCGGCCAAACACCACTAAGTCAAGCAAGGAGTTACCGCCCAAACGGTTGGCGCCGTGCACTGAGATGTTGCCCACCTCACCCACTGCAAACAAACCATCAACCACCTGTGCTTCGCCTTCATGGCCGCCACTTAAGCGCAGCACTTGGCCATGAATGTTGGTGGGCACGCCACCCATCATGTAATGGCAAGTAGGCACTACAGGAATAGGTTCGTGCACTGGATCTACATGAGCAAAGGTTTTCGATAGCTCACAAATACCTGGTAAGCGGCTGTGCAGCACTTCTTCACCTAGGTGATCAAGCTTCAAGAACACGTGATCGCCATCGGGGCCAGCGCCTTTACCATCAAGGATTTCCATCATCATGGCGCGCGCTACAACGTCGCGGCTCGCTAAATCTTTAGCGTTTGGAGCGTAACGCTCCATGAAACGTTCGCCATCCTTGTTTAGCAGGTAACCGCCTTCACCACGGCAACCCTCAGTAACTAGCACACCCGCGCCGGCAATACCCGTGGGGTGGAACTGCCACATTTCCATATCTTGCACCGGTAAACCAGCGCGTAAAGACATGCCCACACCATCACCTGTGTTGATCAATGCGTTTGTGGTTGAGGCATAAATGCGCCCTGCACCACCAGTTGCCAACACTGTTGCCTTAGATTTAAAGAACACCACTTCGCCAGTTTCAATGCTCATAGCGATTACGCCGCACACTTGGTTCTTGTCGTTCTTAACCAAATCCACTGCCAACCACTCAGAGTAAACCTGCGTATTGTGCTTTATGTTTTGCTGATACAGAGTGTGCAGCAAAGCGTGCCCAGTACGGTCGGCAGCTGCACAGGTGCGCGCCGCTTGCTCTGGGTTATCTGGGCCTTTCGACTGGCCACCAAAAGGGCGCTGATAAATACGGCCTTCTTCAGTGCGCGAGAAAGGTAAACCCATGTGCTCTAGCTCAAACACAACCTCAGGGCCAACTTGGCACATATATTCGATTGCGTCTTGGTCACCAATGTAGTCCGAACCCTTAACTGTGTCGTACATGTGCCAACGCCAGTCGTCATTTGGATCCGCACTGGCAATAGCACAAGTGATACCGCCTTGTGCGGATACTGTGTGCGAACGTGTTGGGAAAACCTTAGAGATAAGTGCAGTTTTAAAACCAGATTGCGCTAGTTGCATAGAAGCGCGCATACCCGCACCACCAGCACCTACAACCACCGCGTCAAATGTAATTGTACGCATGAATTATTGGCCTCCCCAAATAATAAACAAGCCCCACACTGTGAGAACGAGGAACGACAGCATTAACAGGCTTTGTACTGTCAAACGAACCGCAGTACCAGACTGGCCAAGCTGCCTACGCGTTAGGTAGTCAGTAGTTACCGTCCACAAGCCAACCCATGCGTGAACAATAATAGAGATTATTACCACTGAGTTTGCTAACTGCATTGGCGTTGAGGTCATCAACGCTTTCCAACTCTCATAGTTAATGTCGCTAGCGAAAACGAGATAGCCCATGAGGCCGATCATATACACCGCTAACACCACAGCACTAATACGTTGCAACAACCAATCTGCTACACCGTTACGGCTTAGGCTTGTAATACTTGCACTTAGAGCCATATCCACACTCCTGCTAAAAGAATCAACACAACAGCAGAACCAATTAGTACTTTCGTGGCTACTGCACTCTGTTCGAGCGAGTAACCCCAACCGAAGTCGAGCACCAAATGCTTAATACCAGCGAGAAGGTGATAGATAAGCGCTGCCAAAATGCCCCATAACATGAGCTTAAACAGCGGGTTTTGCATGGTTGTTAATAATCCATCAAAGCTTTCGGAGGATGCCAAAGAGCGGTCCAACATCCACAGCAAAATAGGTAGCGCAAAGAAAATTACGATACCTGCAATACGGTGGGTGATGGAGGCTATGGCAGCAACCGGCAACTTGATTGTTGTTAAATCTAGATTTACTGGTCGGTTTTTGTTCACGGTAGCCATCACTTATTTTTTGCCAAGCCCAGTACTATCAAACACAGGTACATGCTGGATAGATGAGCGGTTTCGGGAACAGATCTTTAACTTTGCCGGCTACTAGCTAGCAAAATTCATGCACAGAAAAGCAGTCAATGCCCATTGCGCAACGGGTTCGCAGTATATCCCTCGAGCCATGCAATGACAAACCCTAACCCAGTTACAACCCGTTACAGAACATTTTTAATTAGGTAGATTTTCTCTAGCTTCGCCCTTCAGCCTATTGCTTTGTATATAAATTCTTACAGCCGCCTCGGGTATCAAGAATAAAACCTGAGGGTTTTATTTCATTGCCAAGGTTTTCTTTAACTGGTATTTAACGGCTAAAGCACACAAGCTCGCACAGCAACATTTCCGTGCTTATTATTGACAAAGAAGCTTCTAAACCGTAACTTCGCCCTCGCCTTGCTTAGGGCTTTTCAATATTTAACAACGTCGCTAAGCACGATAATCCGTACATTTGCGTACATTAACATGCAGCATTAACTATAGAGAAAACACGCCTGTAATATTAAAGCGATACTCTTAAAGAACTCGCCAACTCATTGAAAATTACGGGAAATGTTTCACATTAGGAGATACCCATGACTGACAAGAAAGCCACCCTCAAGGTGGATGGGCACGAGGCTATTGAGCTACCTGTTTCTACTCCCACTTTAGGACAAGAAGTCGTCAATGTTAGCCCGTTGGCAGCCAAAGGCTTATTCACATTTGACCCGGGCTTTCAGTCCACTGCGTCCTGCGAATCCACCATTACTTATATTGATGGTGGCAAAGGGCAGTTATTACACCGTGGCTATTCCATCGAAGAGCTAGCAAGTAAATCCGACTACATGGAAGTGTGCTATCTCCTACTCAATGGCGAACTGCCTAACGCTGAGCAAAAAGACGCTTTTATTAGCCAGGTAAAAGCAGAAGCTGCTGTGCCCGAGCAACTCGAGGCTGTTTTTCAAGGATTCCAACGTGATGCCCATCCAATGGGCATGCTCATGGCTGCTATCAGTGCGCTCTCTACCCACTACCACGAAAGCATCGATATCAATGACGCCGCAAGCCGTAAAGATACCGCTATTAAGCTAGTTGCCAAACTGCCCACACTTTCTGCAATGTGCTACAAGCACAGCAAAGGTGAAGGTTTCGTGGCACCCGACAGCCAGTTAAGCCACGCTGAAAACTTCCTTAACATGCTATTTGGCAGCAATGGTGCCAAACGCGAGATCTCCCCTGTGGTGGCGCAAGCTATGGATCGCATCTTCATCTTGCATGCTGATCATGAGCAAAACGCTTCAACCTCCACAGTACGTATGGCGGGCTCTTCAGGCACTAACCCATATGCAGCGATTGCAGCCGGTGTGGGCACTTTGTGGGGCCCTGCCCACGGTGGCGCCAACGAAGCTGTGCTAAAAATGCTCGATGAAATTGGTGACGTTTCTAACATCGAAACATTCATTGCTAAAGCGAAAGACAAAAACGATCCTTTTAAACTCATGGGCTTTGGCCACCGCGTGTATAAAAATTACGACCCACGTGCAAGCGTAATGCGTGAATCTTGCCACCAAGTACTCGGCGAACTCGGCATTAACGACCCTAAACTAGAATTAGCTATGAAACTTGAGGAAATTGCCCTTAACGACGACTATTTTGTTGAACGCAAACTCTTCCCCAACGTTGACTTCTATTCTGGTATTGTCCTCAGCGCCCTCGGCATACCAACTTCTATGTTCACGGTAATTTTTGCCCTATCGCGCACCGTGGGCTGGATTGCCCACTGGGATGAAATGCTTAGCCACCCATATCGTATTGCTCGCCCACGCCAGCTTTATACCAATTACGACAAACGTAAATTTGTTGCGGTTGATGATCGCTAACAATAAACAAATAAAAAAGCCGCCTTCGGGCGGTTTTTTTATGCCTGCCATTTCATTTCCAACACCACTACATCTTCTTCTCCACAACAGGTAATATCCTTTGTTTCTACGCACTTTTATGCTTAAGGAATAATTATGACAAGCCTTAATTCCCTCGCTTTTGTTGGGCTCGGCGTTATGGGTTATCCCATGGCTGGCCACCTGCAAACTGCAGGCTATAGCGTCACCGTATACAACCGTACCAAAAACAAAGCCGAGCAGTGGCAAACACAGTACGGCGGCCACACCGCAGCCACCCCTGCTGCCGCAGCAAAAAATGCGCGCATGGTTTTTACCTGCGTGGGTAACGACGATGACTTACGCAGCGTAATTTACGGTGCTGATGGTATTTTGGCTGGCCTCGCTGAGGGTGGTTATATCATAGATCACAGCACCACCTCAGCCGAAGTAGCACGCGAGCTTGCAGTGGTTTGTGCAGATAAGGGCTGTTTTTTTATGGATGCCCCTATTTCTGGCGGGCAACAAGGGGCAGAAAATGGCGCACTCACCATTATGTGTGGCGCGGAAGAAGAAGTGTTCGCTGCAGCCGAACCCATCTTGCAGCACTATGCGAAAGCCGTGAACCACATGGGCCCAGCTGGGGCTGGCCAGCTAACCAAAATGTGCAACCAAATTGCCGTGGCTGGCGCCGTACAAGGCTTGGCTGAATCCATGCTTTTTGCCGAACAGGCTGGCCTTGATGTGGCCAAGGCTGTGGCTGTGATGTCGGCGGGTGCTGCAAGTTCTTGGCAAATGGTTAACCGCCATCAAACGATGATTGCCGGTGACTATGATCACGGTTTTGCAGTGGATTGGATGCTAAAAGATCTTGCTATCTGCCTTACTGAAGCGCAACGCAATGGTGCTGAAGTACCCGTCACAACAATCATTAATAATTACTACAAAGAAATTAGCGCCATGGGCGGCGGTCGTTGGGACACTTCTAGTTTACTTAAACGTTTACAAAACATAGTGGCTAGCAAACAAGAGCATTAATCATTGGGCATGCAGTTATCACACCCTTTACGGCGGCGGCAATGGTTGGCTTTCAAAGCCAACCGCCGTGGCTATTGGTCTTTATGGGTATTTATCGCGCTGTTTGTGGCCTGCATGGGGGCAGAACTAATCGCTAACGATAAGCCCCTTGTGCTGCGTTATGACGGCTCCTTTTATTTTCCAGTACTCAAGTCTTACCCAGAAACCACCTTCGGTGGTTTTTTCGCCACAGAAACCGATTATAAAGACGAGTTTGTAAGCACCGAAATAGGGGAAAACGGATGGATGATATGGCCGCCTATTCGTTTTCATCATAGCAGTATTAATTACGATCTCACGGTGCCCTCACCCGCCAAACCAAACAAAGAGAATTGGCTAGGCACCGACGACCAAGGGCGAGATGTGCTTGCGCGCATACTTTATGGTGCACGAACATCATTGCTTTTTGGTTTATTACTTACCGTATCAAGCAGTTTGATTGGTATTACTATAGGTGCCATTCAAGGATATTTTGGCGGCTGGCTAGATCTAGCTGGCCAACGTTTTATGGAAATATGGGCAAGCATGCCAACGCTTTACCTCATTATTATTTTGTCCAGCTTTGTCAATCCTGGTTTCTGGTGGCTTTTATTTATCATGCTGCTGTTTTCTTGGATGGCATTAGTGGATTTAGTGCGTGCCGAATTTTTACGCTGCCGCAATTTTGATTATGTGAAAGCTGCAGAAGCCATGGGCGTCCCGTCTCATACCATTATGTTCCGGCATATGTTGCCAAACGCTATGGTAGCCACCCTTACTTTTATGCCATTTATTTTAAACGGTGCCATAACCACACTTACCACCTTAGATTTTATTGGCTTTGGTTTGCCACCAGGCTCGGCCTCCCTAGGCGAATTGCTCGGCCAAGGAAAAGCCAATTTACATGCCCCATGGTTAGGCATTAGTGGCTTTGTAGCCTTAGCGCTATTATTGTCTTTGCTCATCTTTATTGGCGAAGCAGTGCGTGATGCGTTTGATCCGAGGAAGTATTTGCAATGACTCTTCTCTCTGTAAAAAACTTAAGCCTAAAGTTTAATAACCAAGCACAAGCCATTGTTAATAATGTAAGTTTTGAAATCTCTTCTGGAGAAATGCTTGCTTTAGTGGGTGAATCAGGATCGGGAAAATCACTCACCGCACTAGCGTTAATGAACTTACTCCCAGCAGGCTGCCAGCGCCAAGCACAAGCATTATCCCTAGATGGGAAAGACATCCTTCAGCTTACGCCTGTGCAAGAATTTGCCCTACGGGGCGGCAAAATCGGCATGATCTTTCAAGAACCCATGACAGCGCTCAACCCCCTGCACACCATTGAAAAGCAAGTTGCCGAAATGCTTTTGTTACACCAAGGCCTAACCCCCAAACAGGCGCGGGAGCAGGTGGTTGAATTGCTGCAAAAAGTGCAGCTTAGCTCGGTTGATAACTTGCTAAAGCGTTATCCACACCAGCTTTCAGGTGGCCAACGCCAGCGGGTAATGATTGCTATGGCATTGGCTAACAAACCCAAATTACTGATTGCCGATGAACCCACAACCGCACTCGACGTTACTGTGCAAGCCGAAATACTTAAGCTGCTTAAACAATTACAACATGAACTGCATTTAGGTATTTTGCTTATTACCCACGATTTACCGGTTGTACAGCGGTATGCTGACCGTGTGGCAGTTATGCAAAATGGCCAATTTGTAGAGCAAAAAAGCTGCGTGGAATTGTTTTCCAACCCACAGCATCCTTACACCAAAATGCTTATTGATACAGTTGTGGACCAACAAGCCCCAGCACCTAACCCTAAACGCCCCACTTTATTAAGCACTACAGATTTATCCGTTACATTCCCAAGCCCGAAAACTTTATTACGCAAGCGCGCTGCGCCCTTTCACGCATTGCAACAAGTTTCCATTCGTGTACGTAAAGGCGAAACGCTAGGCGTGGTAGGTGAGAGTGGCAGCGGTAAAAGCACCCTAGCCCAAGCTATTTTACAACTGCTCCCTGCCAGCGGGTCTGTTAATTTTGCTGGCACAAATATAACTGCTCTTAAGCGCAAAGCGTTGCAGCAATGGCGTGCCCGCTGCCAAGTCGTATTTCAAGATCCATGGAGCGCTTTAAACCCACGCTTAACCATTGGGCAAATTATTACCGAAGGGCTTTATGTGCATGCACCTACGCTTAGCGAACCAGCAGTTGCAAATAAGCTTGCTACTATATTAACGCAAGTGGATTTACCCCTAAACTTTCAACACCGTTACCCCCACGAGTTATCAGGAGGACAACGCCAACGGGTGGCTATTGCCCGTGCGCTTATCCTAGAGCCCGAACTCATTATTCTCGACGAGCCAACCTCTGCCCTTGACAGGAGTGTCCAGTTCCAAATCCTCAAATTACTTAAGCAATTACAAGAAGAGCAGCAACTCACTTATATTTTTATTAGCCACGACTTGCAGGTGGTGCGCGCTATGAGCCATGAACTGCTCGTGCTTTATGGCGGCAAAGCAATTGAACAAGGCCCCACCGAAAGTGTTTTTCAACAGCCACAGAGTAACTACACCAAAACGCTACTTAAGGCCGCCGCACATTGATGCCGATTCAATAAACGGTTGCACTTTAGCGCTACGCAATAAAGGCAAAATCCTTTAGGCTTCAGCTAAGTGTTTTTCTTCCTTTTTATATAACGAGGTAAACCATGGGTTTTCTAACAAATAAACGCTTTTTGATCGTTGGTATCGCTAGCACTAAATCTATCGCTTGGGGAATTGCTGAAGCACTGCACAAGCAAGGTGCTGAATTGGCTTTCACTTATCAAAACGAACGCCTAAAAAAACGCGTTGTAAAAGCGGCCGAAGAGTTCGGCAGCAGCGAAGCACTGTGCTTCCCATGCGATGTGGCCAGTGATGAAGAAATTGCCGCTGTATTTACTGAGCTTAGCAAACAATGGAGCGATGGCTTGGATGGTTTAATTCACGCTGTGGGCTTTGCTCCTGGGCATGAACTTGACGGAAACTTTGTTGATGTTGCCACCCGTGAAGGCTTCCAAATTGCGCACGACATCTCTAGCTATAGCCTAGTGGCCTTAGCACAAGCCGGCAAAGATATGTTGTATCAACGCCAAGGCAGTATTTTAACGCTCACATACCATGCCAGCCAACAAACCGTACCTAATTACAATGTTATGGGTTTAGCTAAGGCTAGCCTTGAAGCCGCGGTACGCTACCTTGCTGCTAGCATGGGCCCAAAAGGTGTGCGCGTTAATGGTATTTCTGCTGGACCTATCCGTACCTTAGCCGCTTCTGGGATCAAAAAATTTCGCACGATGTTAGATGAAAATGCTGCTAAAGCACCCCTGTGCCGTAACGTAACCATCGAGGAGGTAGGCAACGCAGCCGCCTTTTTATGTTCTGAACTAGCATCAGGCATTACTGCTGAAATTATCTATGTCGATGCAGGTGCAAGCACCACAGCCATGTCGTTCGTGGATCACGAAGAAAATTAGTTGCCAAGCATAAAAAAAGCCCCAAAAGCAGGCTAGCTCTTGGGGCTTTTTTATGCGGAAACTAAACCTAATTAATCATAAAGTTGCTGTTCATCAGCCATATGCTGTTCAATACGATCTTGGTAGATTTTTACTTTTCCACGTTCGCGCAAAGATGCTGTTAACAGTTGCTGCATGTGTTGTGCTTCGGCTTGGCCTAACTGCGCCAAAAAGGCTGCGGAAAGTTCGTCGGCATCTTCCTCTAGCTCACCATCACGTACGCTAGTTACGTGTACGATAGCTAAATCTCCGTTTGGCAGCTGTTCAGCAGCAAGCATGTTGCCTTCTTTAGTGCGCTGCAAGGCAAACACTAGCTCTACTAAGTCCTCACGTAGCTCTTCGTCATAGCGTTTTAAGTTAGCAGCTTTATCAGCCTTGGCATCCACTATTGCTAACACCTCAGAGAAACTTTCACCTTCTTCAATAGCTGCTGTTAAATCTTTTGCGTTACTAAGCAATTTTTCTTCAGCTGCATTGCGCGCCAGTTGCAAACGCACCTCATCAGCAACCTGCGCAAGTGCAATGGGGGTAGCTGGTTGGATCTCTTGCACATGGAAAACAAGGTAAGCACCCTCTTCTACCTCTAGCAAACGGCTGTTGTGGCGGCCCTCGCGCACAGAAGAGTTATCTAATTCATCTGCTACCCTGGCAGAAGCAAACCCCTCTTCAGGATTATCCAGTGAAAAAGGTGCTGTTGTTTTCAATGCCACGCCAATCTCTTCTGCTGGCACCTTAAGGTCTGCATGTTCAAAAGCAAGCTCTTCAAGCAAAGCCACTTTATCAAACATCAAGCCTTCTGCTTTAATTTCACGCAGCTCTGCCGTTAATTCTTCTTTCAGTTCATCAAAAGACGGCAAACTATTACGCTGGCTTTGGATCTTTTCAACGAGCAATAAATGAAAACCCTCTTCACTTTGCAGAGGATCCGACAACTCCCCCTCAGCAAGCGCGAAAGCCACATCGGCTAATTGCTCCGGCAAATCACTCTTGGCAAGCAGGCCTAAGCTACCGCCGCTTTGCGCTGTACCACTATCAGTAGAGAATTCGCTAGCCGCGTCGGTAAAAGTAATTTCCCCTGCTTCAATGCTGGCTTTAATACGGGATAATTCAGCCAATGCTTCCTCAGTATCATGCCCTTCATCTAAGTAAATATGAGCAATCCCGCGGCGCTCACTGCCAGCATTGTTTTCCTCAAACTGCTGAGCACGGTTCTGATAAGCATCTTTGAGCTCCTGCTCACTAACATTAATATCAGCTGCTAGGTTTTCCAAACGCAGTTCAACATAATCGAGGACAAAATGTTCAGGCTTAATGTAGCGATCGCTATTTTTTTCGTAGTACTCGGCCACTTGCTCATCGCTAATAGCGTAATTTTCAGCCTGCTCATCTAGGCTAATAACTGCAAATTCAGCGTCGCGTTCTTGCTCAGCAAGCTTAACTAAGTTTTTCACTTCGCTCGGTAGAGCAAAATCTGTAGCAAACAAACCTGTGTTCCATTGGTTTTTAATTTGGTCTTGGGCAATTGCACTTAAAAAGCCTTGGGTAGTAAAGCCCACACTGCGGGCAAAACGCTCTAGCGCTGCTGCTGAAAAACGCCCATTTTCTTGGAACTCTTCAAATTCAACCAAACTTGCAGCCACGCCCTCTTCAGATACATTAAGGCCCATCTTCTTAATGTGTTCAGTGATTAAGGTGTTGTTAATAATTTGCTCGAGGCCCATTTCCACAGGCACAAACGATTCGAGTGCACGTTCATCGATACCGGGAATTTGCTCAGAAACGTTGTCGCGTAAGCGCGATAACTCTTCTTTCACTTGCTCCCAATAAATAGGAGTACCCTCTACCTTCGCTATTTCTTTGGCTGAGCCGCCACCGGTAAAATAACCATAAAAGGCAGTGATAATGAAAGGTATGATAATTACAGCCAGCAGAACCTTACCACCAGTTCCGCGCAAGAATTTTCTAAACCCTTGCATGGGTGTCTCCTAATCTAGTGAGCCTTCAAACACGATACAAGGCTATTAAAAATAAAAAAGCGCACTCAGAAAATTCTAAGTACGCTTATTATGGCGGAGCGGACGGGACTCGAACCCGCGACCCCCTGCGTGACAGGCAGGTATTCTAACCAACTGAACTACCGCTCCAGTGCAATTACTCGTTCACCGCATCGCGCAATGCTTTACCTGCTTTGAAACCAGGCACATTTGCGGCTTTAATAGTAATTTCTTCTCTGGTTTTTGGATTACGGCCTTTACGCTCAGCTCTATGCTTAACAGAAAATGTGCCGAAGCCTACTAAAGAAACAGATTCACCTTGCTGTAAAGTTTCTGTAATAGCTTTGATTGTTGCATCTAATGCACGGCCTGCATCTGCTTTAGAAAGATCTGCTGTTTCCGCAATCTCTGCGATTAGTTCTGATTTGTTCACGCAATTCCCCTTGATTTTAAGTATACCTAAACTCAACAACCCTAGGCTTTTCAGGCGCTAGATGCTTTCGTTGTCGGCTGCCAATCTTATACCAATGACCCTATGCCCCGTCAAGAAAAGTGCAGCGTTTAGGTCTTTGATTTAACATTTACCGCCCCATTGCTTGTTAAGTAAGCAACACAACAGGGGCGGCAATACATTTAGCAAGCTCCAATTAACAATTAGTGGGTACTTAAACGCCCAGCTTCTGCTACCTTACCCTCATTCCATGCAAGATCTTCTTCTACTTCTGCCTTGCTTAATGGTGTGGGAAGTTGTTGCAATGCTATTTCTAAAACATCGTCTATCCATTTTACAGGATGGATGTTTAATTCCTTTTTAATAAGATCAGGTATTTCTTTTAAATCACGTTTATTCTCTTCGGGAATAATCACCGTAGTAATACCACCGCGATGCGCAGCTAATAGCTTTTCTTTCAAACCGCCAATAGCTAACACTTGCCCTCGAAGCGTAATTTCCCCCGTCATCGCCACTGAAGCTTTGATGGGGATACCAGTCAAAATAGATACTAAAGCCGTACACATCGCAATACCAGCACTTGGGCCATCTTTTGGGGTAGCTCCTTCTGGCACATGGATGTGAAAATCTTGGCGCTCTAGCAATTGACGGCGCACACCTAAGGTACTTGCGCGTGATTTAACCACTGTTTGCGCCGCACGAATCGATTCTTGCATTACCTCACCAAGGGAGCCCGTCATGGTTACACGCCCTTTGCCGGGCACTGCAACGCCTTCAATGGTAAGCAATTCGCCACCCACAGACGTCCACGCTAAACCTGTAACCTGGCCTACTTGGTCTTCTTCTTGTGCGCGATCAAATTGATACTTTTGTACACCTAAGAAATCTTCCAGTTGCTCTATGCTGATTTTCTCTGGCCCTTTGCTTTCACCAAGCTCTGTGGCTGTCACCACTTTGCGGCACAGTTTACTGATTTCCCTATCTAGCCCACGCACACCCGATTCACGCGTGTAATGGCGAATAATGCCACGAATACCTTCATCGGTAACGGTTAGCTCATTTTTCTTCAAGCCATTCGCTTTAATTTGCTTAGGCAAAAGGTATTGCTTAGCAATGTTGAGTTTTTCTTCTTCTGTGTATCCTGAAATGCGGATTACTTCCATGCGATCTAACAGCGCAGGGGGAATGTTCATGCTATTAGATGTACACACAAATAGCGTATCGGAAAGATCGTAATCCACTTCTAAATAATGATCGTTAAAGGCGTTGTTTTGCTCTGGATCTAATACTTCCAACAAGGCTGATGCTGGGTCACCACGCATATCCATACCCATTTTATCTACTTCATCAAGCAGGAATAATGGGTTTTTTACTTCTACTTTCGCTAAACGCTGAATAATTTTACCTGGCATGGAGCCAATGTAAGTGCGGCGGTGGCCTCGAATTTCTGCCTCATCGCGCACACCACCTAAGGCCATGCGTACAAACTTACGATTCGTTGCCCGCGCGATAGATTTACCTAAGGATGTTTTACCTACACCAGGCGGCCCCACTAGGCACAAAATAGGCCCTTTTACTTTGCGTACCCGCGCTTGGACAGCCAAAAACTCAAGGATACGCTCTTTTACTTCCTCAAGGCCGTAGTGGTCTTGATCTAAAATTTCTTTTGCTTTCGCTAAGTCGTTGCGCACACGGCTGCGTTTGTGCCAAGGCACACTAAGCATCCAGTCTAAGTAGCTACGCACCACCGTTGCCTCAGCCGACATCGGCGACATCATCTTTAATTTGCTTAATTCCGCTAAGGCTTTTTCCTCAGCCTCTTTAGTCATCTTTGCTTCGATAATGCGCTTTTCGTAAGCTTCAAACTCACCGCCCTCTTCATCCATATCGCCGAGTTCGCGTTGGATAGCCTTCATTTGCTCGTTGAGGTAATACTCCCGTTGGCTTTTTTCCATTTGCTTTTTAACACGACCACGAATTTTTTTGTCGATGTTAAAAATGTCCACCTCAGAACTCATATGCACAGCAAGTTTTTCCGCTCGTTCGCTTGGATTCAGCAATTCGAGCAGCTCTTGTTTTTCTTCTAAGGTTAGCTGGATGTGCGCAGCAATGGTGTCGGTTAAACGACCAATCTCATCGATATCTTCAGTAGAAGACATCATTTCCTCGCCCACTTTCCGGGTGAGCTCCACATATTCACGCAGGCGTTTCTTTAAGCTTTCAACCAATGCCGCCGCTTCAGCGGCAGGGATCTCTGGCGCATCAAGCGGTTCAACATCAGCATAAAGTGGTGCCTGCTCATCATCACCGTCTAATTCAACATCAACAATCCTAGCGCGCTGCACCCCTTCTACAAGCACTTTTACCGTGCCGTCGGGCAACCGCAACAACTGCAGCACAGTGGCAACGGTGGCCACTGTGTGCAGGTTATCCATGCTTGGATCATCGTCTTCCGCGTTACGTTGGGCCACCAATAAAATTTCTTTATTGCCGTCCATTGCATCTTCTAAGGCGCTAACTGAACGTGCACGGCCAACGAATAATGGAATCACTAAATGAGGGTACACCACTACATCACGTAGTGGTAATACGGGTAAATTTTTCTGCACTCTTAATCTCTCACTGCGAAACATTAGTCGCGGGCAACTTTAGATGCCTGCTCTTCGTTTCGCGCATAAATTAATAACGGCTCAGATTCGCCACGTACCACAGCGGCATCAACCACCACCTTGGCAACATCTTCTTTGCTGGGAACGTCATACATGGTGTCTAATAACACGTTTTCAAGAATTGAACGCAAGCCACGCGCTCCAGTTTTACGTTCCATGGCAAGCTCTGCAACTGCTTGTAAGGCATCATCACGAAAATCGAGCTCAACGCCTTCCATATCGAACAGGCGGCTATATTGCTTCGTTAGTGCATTTTTAGGCTCGGTAAGAATCTCTACCAATGCTTCTTGTGTTAGCTCTTCTAAAGTGGCAATAACAGGTAAGCGGCCGATAAACTCTGGGATCAAACCAAACTTGATCAGATCTTCAGGCTCCACTTCAGCTAACACTTCACCTAAACCTTCCACATCATCTTTGCTTTTTAGTGCCGCAGAGAAACCAATTCCTGCTTCTTCTGAGCGCTCTTTAATAACACGCTCAAGCCCAGCAAACGCACCGCCACAAATAAAGAGAATGTTCGAGGTATCCACTTGCAAAAACTCTTGTTGTGGATGTTTTCTGCCACCCTGCGGCGGCACAGAAGCCACCGTGCCTTCAATTAGCTTGAGCAACGCTTGCTGCACCCCTTCACCAGACACGTCTCGGGTAATCGAAGGGTTATCGGATTTACGTGTGATTTTGTCGATCTCATCGATGTAAACAATGCCGCGCTCAGCAGCTTCTACATCGTAATCGCACTTTTGCAGTAGTTTTTGGATGATATTTTCAACGTCTTCACCCACATAACCCGCCTCGGTAAGCGTAGTTGCATCTGCAATGGTGAAAGGCACATCAAGCAAACGAGCTAGTGTTTCAGCTAGCAAGGTTTTACCACTACCCGTGGGGCCAATCAGCAAAATATTACTTTTGCCTAGCTCCACTTGGTCAGTATTCGCCCCAGTAGCAGCTTCTGCTTGCATGCGTTTGTAGTGGTTATATACCGCCACCGACAAAACACGCTTAGCTCGGCCTTGCCCAATCACGTACTCATCTAAAGTTGCTTTAATTTCGTGTGGCTTCGGTAAAGGCGCCGCTCCATCGCTAGCAACTTCTTCGCCAATTTCTTCACGAATAATATCATTGCATAGGTCTACACATTCATCGCAAATAAAAACAGATGGGCCTGCGATGAGCTTTTTTACTTGATGCTGACTTTTATTACAAAAGGAGCAATAAAGCAGCTTACCGTCGTCTTTATTACCGCCGCTGTGGTCGCTCATTATTTTGCCTCTCAATATAAACTGTATTGCCTAGATGCTTGCTATACAGGGATTTTTCAACCCCTGTACTCATTTATTTTTTATTCGCCGCGGCGTGTAACCACCTGATCAATCAAACCGTATTCCAACGCCTCGTGCGCCGCCATAAAATTATCGCGGTCAGTATCTTTTTCAACACGCTCTAGGGGCTGGCCAGTATGTTCGGCTAATAGCTCATTTAAATAGCCCTTAATATAAATAATTTCACGGGCATGAATTTCAATATCTGATGCCTGCCCACGGAAGCCACCCAAAGGTTGGTGGATCATAATGCGTGAGTTGGGCAACGCATAACGTTTACCTTTATCACCTGCGGAAAGCAAAAAGGCCCCCATACTGGCTGCCTGCCCTACACACATGGTGGCCACATCTGGTTTGATAAATTTCATCGTGTCGTAAATTGCCATACCAGCTGTTACCGAACCACCAGGGCTGTTGATATAAAGGTGAATATCTTTGTCTGGATCTTCTGACTCCAAGAACAACAACTGTGCCACAATAAGGTTAGCCATTTGGTCGTTCACTTGGCCCACTAAAAAAATAATTCTTTCTTTTAATAGGCGTGAATAAATATCGAATGCACGCTCGCCGCGTGAACTTTTTTCTACCACCATAGGCACGAGGCCAATGGCCGACGTTTCATCTGCGCCATCAAATTCCTGTGGAAAGCCTAAACCTGATTGAATAATCATAAATCACATCACCGTAAATAGTATTATTTGCAAACATCTTATAGACACTTTGTAAGTTGCGTCTATATGGAAGCTAGGAATATTCAGCCATTTGGGTAATTTTCAAACAAAAACAGCCAAAATAAAAATGGGGCCTCAAGGGCCCCATTTGCATTTATGCCGAGAGAATAAAATTAGCCTTGTGATTGTGCCTGGCTCACAGTTTCTTCATAAGACATTTCTTTCTCTTCAACTTTAGCTTTTTCGAGAATTAAATCTACTACCTGCTGCTCAATTACTGCGCCTTCTAGCTGCTGCAATTGCTGCGGATTGCTATATACCCAATCGATTAGCTCTTGTGGCTCATCATACTGCTGGGCAATTTCTTCCACATGCGCACGCACCTTATCTTCGTCTGCTTTAATCTCGTGCTCGCTCACTACCTCACGGACGATCAAGCCTAAACGCACACTGCGCTCTGCCTGTTCTGTGAACAAATCATCTGGCAACAAGCTGCTATCAAACTGCTGGGCACCACCGAATTGTTGCAACATCTCCTGGCGCATACGTTGTACTTCGCCACTTACTAACGCTTGCGGCACATCAATTTCATGCTTTTCCACCAAAGCTTGCATTACTTGGTTCTTAATATTGCCTTCCAAGTTCTGCTTTAGTGTGCGCTCCATGTTCTTTTTTACTTCGGCACGAAAGCTATCCATGTCACCGTCTTCAACGCCAAACTGCTGCATAAATTCTGCATCAATTTCGGGAAGCTCACGCGTTTCCACCTTATTAACAGTAATGGCAAACTGCACCGCTTGCCCTTTTAGGTTTTCCGCTTGGTAATCTTCAGGGAAAGTAACGTCGATGGTTTTTTCTTCGCCAGCAACCATGCCAACAATGCCATCTTCAAAACCAGGGATCATTTGGCCAGAGCCTAATTCTAAGTTTTGGCCATCGGCACTGCCACCTTCAAAGGCTTCACCATCTAATGTGCCCACGTAGTTAATATTAACTTGGTCACCCTCTTCTGCCTTGCCTTCTTTTTCGGCCCAAGCACTGCGTTGGCGGCGCAAATCTTCAATCACTTTTTCTACATCTTCATCATTAATGCTAGCCACTGGCTTAGTGATTTCGATGTCGTCAAAGGCCTGGATTTTCACCTCAGGGAACACCTCAAAGATGGCTGCAAATTTAACGTCTTCACCTGGCTCCATGCTAATGGGCTCAAAACGAGGCATGCCGGCCGGTTCAATATTTTCTTGTTGAACGGCTTCAAAAAAGGTGTTTTGCATAATTTCGCCAAGTGCTTCTAAGCGCACATCTTTACCTAAGCGGCGGCGAACCTCGCGCATAGGTACTTTGCCTGGGCGAAAACCAGGCAAACGCAAGTTTTTCTGGGCCTGAGTTAAACGTTCTTCAACAACACTATCTAAGTTTTCGGCAGGCAGGCCCACGGTGAGGCGTCGCTCCAGGCCTGATGTAACTTCTACAGAAACTTGCATGTTTTCCTCTTCCTTAATACAACTCTGTGTAATGAAATATAGTGGAAATACGGCGCCGCACGCCTCCAAGGTGGCAAATTATAGCGGAACATAATCGTGCTGACTATGCTGCACACTGCTTTTCTTGCCCGTAAAACAAAAACGCCCTAGTTTTTGCAAACTAGGGCGCTAAACTTTGGGGTGGCTGATGGGACTTGAACCCACGACGACCGGAATCACAATCCGGGGCTCTACCAACTGAGCTACAACCACCATTTAACTCTTTACGCGGTATCCCTTTGGCGATTGGCACGCCTGGCAGG
>Ga0079226_10000509_pt1 | contig 27282 bp, 23 predicted proteins | sample Poulit2014_FD_76345 | JGI IMG/M metagenome (GOLD analysis project Ga0079226, IMG submission 76345) | Agricultural soil microbial communities from Georgia to study Nitrogen management - Poultry litter 2014 | ecosystem: Environmental > Terrestrial > Soil > Agricultural land | place: USA: Georgia...
AAATGGGACATGATCTTGCATATAGTCAATCTTCCCCTAAACCAAACTTGTCAGACTTTGTTGAACGATTTTGGTCACTGTAGAATATTTTAGGTGAAGAAAGGGAAATCATTGTTATTCCCGATGGAAGGGTAGATGTGCTGTTTACCTATGCCCCCTGCGAAGCCTTCAGGAGCGTGCTCATTGGGATTGAAACAAAGCCTTCGCAGCATACTTTCCCGGCAGGGACGGTTATGTTGGGAGTGAGCCTAAAGCCGCTGGGTATAGAATATTTAACAGATATCAGTATAGCGGGTTTGATCAATCAGGTGCAACGGTTGCCGGATCATTTTTGGGACATCAACCGGGAGGATTTAGATGATTTTGAGGCCTTCTGCCAAAAAATGTTGGAAGAATTGGTAACCCAGGCAGCCATAAATATCGATAACAGAAAAAGGGAACTGTTTAACCTTATCTATACTTCAAATGGGACCATGCCGGTACAAGAATTGTCGGAAAAGGTTTATTGGAGCCGCCGCCAGATCAATCGGTATTTTAATAACACGTTTGGCTTAGCGTTAAAAACATTTTGTAAAATCATCCGATTTCGAGCCTCTCTTTCCCATATCGAACGAGGAATCCTTTTCCCTGAACAAGATTTTAGCGACCAGTCCCATTTCATCAAAGAGATCAAAAAGTTTGCCGGTGTAACGCCAAAGAAGTTAGCTGACAATAAAAACGACCGTTTTTTACAATTATCGGTTTTTGCTGATTATTAACTTTTGTTGAATAAAAGATTTCAACAAATAGAATATCATGAGTAAGAAAATGGAAGCACCGACCGCCCCCAATGATTTTAACAAAATGTACAATTCATCTATCGCTCATTGGATTTGGAGTGATTTGCGGGTTCCCGGGGAGTTAAAGCAGCTTTTGAAGGCAAATCAGCCCTCCTTTTGCCTGGAGTTGGGCTGCGGGCTTGGCCGGTACTCGCGCTATATAGCTAATCAGGGGGTAGAGGCAACGGGCATTGACTTTTCATCAGTTGCTATTAACAAGGCGCAGCAACTTTCGGAGAATTAACTAAATTTAACGTTTAAGGTGGGGGATGTAACTTCGTTAAATGGAGTTGATGGCCCGTTTGATGTTGCTTTTGATGTGGGCTGTTTCCATTGTTTAAATGAAAAGGATGAACAGAAATATATTTCGGAGGTTGCTCGACTGTTGAAACCCAATGGGGTTCTCTTAATATGGAGCTTAAACCACTCTCCAAGCGATATAAATTTAACACCTGCTTATATGTCAGAGGCATTTGAAAACAATTTTCAATTGGTGCACGCAAAATTCAGCCGCCGAAGAATTGTCGCCTCGCGCTGGTATTGGCTGGTCCGGAAAGAGCGTTGCTAACCGGCCAATGAAGAATTGGAAGGTTTGGTAATACGGAAATGTATGCGTCTTTTTCGAAGAAACTTTGACCGGTACTGATTCTTAGCTGAAATAGATTAGAGCTGCATTTATCAGCAGTTTTTTAATTACTTGAACTCAGGTTAGGTTTAATTGTTGAACTGGTAAATTGCTGTTTTGAAAGAGGAATCCTTTTAATGAATCCCTATATCATTGTCAGATATATTTTGAGGAATAACGTGGCCCTGCTATTTAAACTTTATTTGAAAATGCTCTCTTTCAGAGTTCCTTTATAAATAGTACTTTCTCTTCGATCCCAAATTTTATTTAAATGAGGCTATGGAATCTTATTATTGGGGACTATTTATATTTATTGGACTAACAGTATTCAGTTGTAATCATACTGCGAAAGAAACACCTGGACAGACCCCGAAGATAGTATTTATTGTTATAGATGGTATTCCGGCCGATATGATTCTGCAAGTAAAAACACCAGGAATTGATTCTATAAGCCATGCCGGTGGGTTTACGAAAGCCTTTGTTGGAGGCAAGAAAGGAGGCTATTCGGAGTCCCCCACGATCTCAGCGGTTGGCTATAACAGCTTGCTTACCGGTACCTGGGCCAATAAGCATAACGTCTGGAATAATGACGTTAAGGAACCGAATTATCATTATTGGAGCTTGTTTAGGCTGGTTGAAGAGCTGGCGCCGGAAAAGAAAACCGCCATATTTTCTTCCTGGACCGATAATCGAACGAAACTGATTGGCGTCGGAAAAGATTCTACGAATAATCTTCGGCTGGATTATTATTTCGATGGATTTGATCGGGATACTGTGGCTTATCCGCATGATGAGGAAGGCGAGTATATTCGGATGATTGATAACCATGTTGCGAAGGAGGCAGCCGAATATATCGAAGAACTGGGTCCAGATTTATCGTGGGTCTATTTGTGGTATCCCGACCATGTAGCCCACCAATATGGTGACAGTCCGGAGTTCCGTCAGGCCATTAAGCACGCTGACCAGCAAGTTCAAGCTATTTGGCAAGCTGTACAGAAGCGGATGGACCGAGAAGAGGAAGATTGGCTTATCGTAGTAACGACTGATCACGGGCGCGATAATCAGACCGGGAAAGGACACGGCGGACAATCCCCAAGAGAGCGAAGCATATGGATTGCCACAAATGCATCGGAGCTAAATAATTATTTTGAGAATAATGAGCCCGGGATAGTAGATATATATCCAACGGTTAGCCGGTTTATGGATTTGGAAATTCCGGTTGAACAGCAGAGGGAGCTGGATGGAATTCCGCTAATTGGTCCGGTCTCAGTTAAAAACATACGGACCGAATACGAAAAGGAGACCCACAAGCTCTATGTGGAATGGGATCCGGTAAACCCGGAAGGCTATCTGCAAATGCGGATCTCCAAAACGAATAACTTTAAAACCGGAGGATCTGACTATTATCAAGTGATGAAGACAATACCGGTTAAAGCCGGCTCTGCATCGCTGAAAGTAGGCGGTTCCTCCTACTATAAAATTGTGCTGGAAGCGCCTCACAATACTCTTAATAGCTGGGTGATAGTTGATTGAAGTAAATCTGTAATGCACCTATTTCAGGCTTTTAGTTATTACATATTTATATCAATAATAAACAGCGATATTAATTCAAGATTATGAAAGAGTTAGTTAAAATTTTATTACTATTGGGGTCCGTTTCCGTTATGGTGAGCTGTAATGATCAGACAACAAAACAGGATAAAGCAGAAGGAGGGATGATTTCTGCTATAAATATTTCAGGGTCACATTTTGTCGATCAGCAGGGACGGCAGATGTTCTTTAACGGGCTCAACCTGGTCAATAAAAATCCGGATGACCATTTTGTTTCCACCGTCAATGATCGGTTAATCAGTAAAACAAAAAAATGGGGCATCAATATGATCCGGTTTGGTCTTAACTGGAGTGCATTAGAACCTAAGCCCGGACAGATTAACGAAGATTACTTAGATAAGGTGCAGGCGCAAGTTGAAAAGCTTACGGCGGCCGGGATTTTTGTATTCCTTGACATGCATCAGGATTTGTATGGCGCTAAGTTCGGCGGCGGAGCTCCGGAATGGGCCACATTGGATGAGGGGCTACCCCATGAAAAGGGGGCGATCTGGAGCGATGCTTATTTGATAAGTCCGGCCGTTCAGCAGGCTTTTGATAGCTTTTGGGCTAATAAGGAAGCGCAAGGACAGGGACTGCAGGATCACTATGCAGACGCTTGGAAAAAAGTAGCTCAGCGTTTTGCAGATAACGATCGGGTTGTTGGCTACGATCTGATGAATGAACCTTTTATCGGTTCTGGGGCCCAGCTAATGCTGAAAAAAATGTTACAAACCATGGGTCATATCATCGAAGAGGAAAAGGATAAGTCCTTGTCGCCTCAGGAAGTTGAGCAAATATGGTCGGATCCTCAGCAGCGTGCAAAAGCGCTTGTACTCTTGGAGGACACTACCCTTTATAAACGGATTCTGGAGCCTCTAATACCCATTCATCAACATTTTGAGAGGGAACAGCTGCAACCTTTCTACCAAAAAGTGGCGGAGGCTATTCGTCAGGTTGACCAAGAGAGTATTTTGTTTTTGGAACACGGCTATTTTTCCAATCTGGGCATTCCTTCAGCTGTTGAAAGGACGACCTTAAAGAATGGGCAGGCGGATTCTTTAGTGGCTTATGCGCCGCATGCTTATGATCTGGTGGTTGACACTGACTATGCATCGCAGGCTTCTCAAGCACGAATGGAATATATTTTTAATAAAATCGCCGAAACTGCCCGGCAAAAAGAGTTGCCGGTATTGTTAGGCGAGTGGGGGGCTTTCTACGGCGGAGAAGATGAGCAAATGGTTTCGACGGCCCGGCGTACGCTCAATCAGATCGAAAAGCATCAATTTTCGGAGACATATTGGAGCTATTTCCCCGAGCTTGGAAGACAGCCCTATTTTCGGGAGGTATTGCTGCGTCCGGTTCCGGCGGCTATAGCAGGTGAGCTCATCGAATATGAACAAGTGGAAAATGAGTTTAAAATGAGCTGGAATGAGAATACAAACATATCTGCACCGACTCTTATCTTGATACCGCATAGCTTTAATAGGCAGGAGTTAAAAGTTGAGCTAAAGGAGGATACACAGTGGGAACTTAAAGAAACTGAAGAAGCGATATGGCTGGAGATTGAAACTACGGCTAATGACGGGATGCAAACGGTCACAATTAAGGCCCTTTGAAATATTTAAATTTTGACCTCCCCTTTACTGCCCCCATTTCGTAGAGCAGGCAAACCGACACATTTGCTTAAGCTATGAAGGCCAACGGGCCTAAAGCAGCTTCGGATACGTAGGCTGTATATCGATGTCCCTCTTAAATACTTAAGAAAAGTTTATGGGGGAGATCAGATTTCTCAGTATACGTTATAGGGAATTTTTTATTCCAAAGGAGATTAAAGCGGTTTTAATGCCATCATTTTGTGTTATCTAAGCGAGATGATACTTGATCTACATACTGTCTTGGATGCCATCAGCGTAATTCCCGGAAATGGGACAGTTTACTTATCTGCATGAATTGTATAACGAGATTTATCCCAATACAAAATTAAATTGCGCCGATCTATATCATCCGCGAGCAAACCGTTATATATTCTATTTTTTAATGCCTGATAATGCAATTTTCCCGTCGGCAGTATCTGCAAAACCGCTGAGTTTGTTTTCTTTTTCCATTTTTAGCTTTACGGCAACATCCTGGCCCTGAATAAAGACCTCAAACTGTAGCTGGTGGTTTTTAACTTTTGCATTTTTTGCCTCTATCTCATCTTCATTACTTGAAACCACTGTAACCGATATATCTTCATCCTCTATTGTGACGGTCATTTGTCCCTGTTGGTAAGGATAGGGGGCATCCTGGCTGGTATATTCCCAGGTTCCAATGAAGTCATTGGCAGCTGTTTGTGCCTGAACGGAAGCGGAGGTTAATAATAATCCAAATATTAAACCAAATAGTGTGATTGAATTTTTCATAACAAGTTTATTTTAGTGGTAATTAGAAGTCAGGATACAACAAGTGATATTTGAAGTTTTGATAGCGTAATTATTTCTATTCTTGGATCCATTTCCAAAGTTCTTTATAGTTTGCAGTGCTGCCATAGCTGAGAATCCCAATCCGATAAATTTTAGCACTCAGCCACATCGTAATTGCAAAGGTACCCAGCATAAGTATAATTGACAGCGCTATTTGCCAGAACGGGACTTCTGTTATGGCGATGCGAGTAATCATTACGATTGGAGCACAAAAGGGGATGATCGATCCCACTACTGCCAGCGTGCTATCAGGATTGTTCATGGCCTGAAACATAATGAAATACCCGATCATAATGGGGACCATAATAGGAAACATAAGCTGCTGGGTATCCGTCTGGGAGTCAACAGCAGAACCCATTGCAGCAAAAAGAGAGCTGTACAGCAGGTATCCCAAAACGAAGAAAAGGACGAAGTAAAGAATCAGCGAAGGGGGGACTGAGGGAATAGAGAAAGTAGCCGGGTCGAATCCATCGGGCGCCGGGCCGGCCGCTTCTGCAGATACTTCCGGGGCACCGGCAATTATGCCAATGACAGGCCCTGCCGCGGCGGCGAGCCCAAAAATCGTGGCCAGCCAAAAGATGAGTTGAGTGATACCCAGTGCCCCGATGCCGGCCATTTTACCAAGCAGTAGTTCTATCGGTTTGACTGAAGAAGTGATAATTTCGATGATTCGGTTGGTCTTTTCTTCAATGACGCTGCGGGTGAGCATACCTCCATATCCGGCAATGGTACCAATATAATCATGCCCATAAATAGTCCTATAACTGATAAAAAACCGGTATTAGCTTCCTCAAGAGTCCCCTTTTCGCTTATGGTTTGATTATTTAAATCCAGGCTGGATTCATAAATTTGTTGAACGGTATCAGAAACCTCGGCTCGGCTGAGCCGTTCGCTCCGGATAGCCTGATTAAGGTCGGTTTCTAAATTAGACAGAAAGTCAATACCGCCTGACCCGTTGGAAATATAATTCAGTGATTTAAGCTCAGAAACATTATTATCCTCAATCTTAATATATCCATCAAGTAAGCCATTCGTCACCAGTGCTTTCAGCGAATCTTCCGATACGTTTGCATAGTTTTGATATTGCTGAGGATCTATTTTTTCTAACCGGGGATAGATAACCTGGGTTTGATCAGCGATACCTATCGTGCGCTGAGTCCCGCTCTCTAAGGTGGCGATAAAGATGGATACTCCAATAATAGCCAACATACCGAGGGGGATAAGCAAGGTGGTAATAATAAAGCCTTTGGAACGTATCCGGGTCACATACTCACGTTTTAAAACAAGTATGATTTTAGATAAATTCATAATTTTATGCCAGCTTTTTTTTATTAATATTGTCCTCTCCCACTGTGCTGATAAAGATATCCGTCAGAGAAGGCTCTACGCGCTCAAATCGGTAGATTTCAGCATGGTCCATAGCCGTTTTTAAAATGTGCTGCATATCCTGTCCCTCCAGTACCCGAATTTCAGCAAAGTTAGTGGACCGGTTGTTGATGCGCACATTTTCCAGCTCATTTAAAAAGTGGTGGGCGCCTTCAAATTCGAGTATGATGGTGTTTTCCCCGAAAGATTTTTTGATCTTCCGTAAATTTCCTTTGAGCACAGCTTTACCGTTATTGAATAAGCATATGTCATCGCACATTTGCTCTACATGTTCCATCCGATGAGTGGAAAAGAGTATAGTTTTTCCCTGTTTGCGCAGATCAATGACTATTTCTTTAAGCAGCTCGCTGTTTATGGGATCGAGTCCGCTGAATGGCTCGTCAAAAATATAGATATCCGGATCATGGGCTACCGTAGCAATAAACTGCACTTTTTGAGACATTCCTTTTGATAAGTCGCCCACTTTTTTGGTGTACCAGTCTGAAGCATCAAAACGGTCGAGCCAGTAACGGGTCGTTTGCTCGGCTTCACTGCGGGATAAGCCTTTTAAACGCGCTAAATAGATAAGCTGCTCTCCAACCTTCATCTTCTTATATAGTCCGCGCTCTTCGGGCATGTAGCCAATCACCTGTTGGGTTTTAGGACTGACTTCAAGGTCATTGACAAAGATGGAGCCCTCGTCAGGAATGATAATATGATTTATCATACGGATGGCAGTAGTCTTTCCGGCTCCATTTGGCCCCAAGAGACCAAATATTTGTCCTCTAGGCACCTCAAAAGATACTTCCTGTACCGCTTGTGTTGATCCAAAAGCTTTACTGATGCTGTTGACTTCTATGGCAGGCATAGTGTTATTTTAGGTTCAGTAAATAATAGAGATAAATAATAAATAAAATTTTGATTCGAGTTTAAAGTTTTAATTTTGTACTACTGAAATAAACTGGTTTAAAAATAGTCACACTTACCGAGGTGTGTTTGATTTTACTCTAAATATACAAGAATATGAATATTCTCCATATCAGTGCCGAATGTTATCCCATAGCAAAAGTAGGCGGTCTGGCCGATGTTGTAGGTACGTTACCCAAATATTTGAATAACGAAGATGTTTGCACTTCGGTAATAATGCCGCGGTATAATAATGAGTGGAGTGCCGAGCATGAATTTGAGACGGTATTTAAAGGACATGCTCCGTTTGGTCCCTGGCATCTCAACTTCCAGATACAGCGGGAGGTGCAGGATACTCTTGGTTTTCCCTTATTCATGGTGGATATTCCCGGTCGTTTCGATCGGCCCGGGATTTATGCCGATCCTCTGAGTACTACTGCTTATGAGGATAACTTTGAGCGTTTTTTAAGTTTCCAGATTGCCGTGCTCAACTGGATCGTGCAGCGCAGGGAATCTACGGATCTGATACATTGCCACGATCATCAAACAGCTTTGATTCCTTTTATGCTAACCAAATGCCACTGCTTTCAGCCCATGAAGCACGTTCCCACCGTACTTACCGTCCATAATGGCGAGTATCAGGGCGAGGTGAACCATGGATATCAGGAAATGATTCCAGAATTTGATAACATTAATGCCGGCCTGTTAGACTGGAATAACCGGTTGAATCCATTGGCTACCGGACTCAAAACCTGCTGGCGAATTACAACCGTTTCCCCCTCATATATGGAGGAGCTCAGCTATGATAGCGACGGACTGGAATGGTTGTTTGAAACGGAACAACCTAAATCGAAAGGTATTATTAACGGTATTGATACAGAGGTTTGGAATCCGGATAAAGACCCGATGATTGATCATCATTACAACAGCCGGAGGACCGCTAAGGGAAAACGCCGGAATAAGAGGAAGCTCTGTGAGGAGTTTGACCTGGACCCCCGGTATCCTACTATTTCATTTATCGGACGCCTGGCATATGAAAAGGGGGCGGACTTGCTGCCCGATTTGTTTCGCCGATATTTGGAGTCAACTACGACGGTTAACTTTATTGTGCTGGGCACCGGCGACCAAAGCCTCCACCACCGCTTTCAAGCGATGGCGGATCGGTTTCACGGATACTTTGGGGTGGCTCTGTCTTATGATGAAGCGTTGGCGCACCGGATTTATGCCGGAAGCGACTTTATGGTTATGCCATCCCGCGTAGAACCGTGTGGCCTTAATCAAATGTATGCTATGCGATATGGTACTATTCCGATAGTTCGGAAAGTTGGCGGGCTCAAAGATACCGTACGTGATATAGGCGAGGAAGATGGATACGGGATTACTTTTAATAACTTTGCACTCGATGATGCGGGCCATGCTTTGCACCGTGCAATAACACTTTATGAGAATGGAAGGCGGATGGGCCGGTTGCGCAAGAAAGTGATGAAGCTCGATTTTTCTTGGAATACCTCTGCAAAAATGTATCTTGAATTATACCGGGAACTGGAAATTGAGATGGAGGGCACTTAATTATGCATAGATCTACAATAGCTTTTATACTCGGCGGCGGGCGGGGAACGCGTTTGTATCCCTTAACTAAAATACGTTCGAAACCAGCGGTACCAATTGCAGGAAAATACCGATTGGTCGATATTCCGATATCAAATTGCCTGAATTCAGGGATTCGGCGTATTTACGTGCTAACACAATATAACTCAGCTTCGTTGAATCAACATATTAAAAATACTTATAACTTTGATCTCTTTAGCAGCGGTTATGTAGATATCCTGGCGGCCGAACAGACGCGGGACAGCCGCCATTGGTTTCAAGGGACGGCCGATGCGGTTCGTCAGTCGCTTTATCACTTGGAGAATCAGAGCCACGATCATGTGGCGATCCTGTCGGGAGACCAACTTTATCAGATGGATTATCGCGAGATGATTGCCAAGCACGACGAAAACGGAGCTGATATTACCATTGCTACAATCCCCGTTGTTGCTGACGATGCTACCGGCTTTGGCATTATGAAAACAAATAACGAAGGGGATATTGAACGCTTTATTGAGAAGCCCGATCGGGATGAACTGGAGCAATGGAAGTCGGATACCGGGAAGGAGTTTGCCAGTGAAGGACGACATTTTTTGGCGTCGATGGGGATCTATATTTTTAAATGCGAGATTATTCAAGAATTATTTGATAGATATACTGAGGCCACAGATTTTGGAAAGGAGATTATTCCTAAGGCCATTGAAACGGACTACAAGGTACAAAGCTATGAATATGATGGTTATTGGGCAGATATTGGAACAGTACGGTCTTTTTTTACAGCTAATTTAGCGTTGGCTGATGATCTGCCGGAATTCAATCTTTATGATAATGACGACTATATTTATACTCGGGCCCGTATGCTTCCGGCATCCAAGCTGTCGGGAACAACCTTCGACCATTCGCTCTTAGCGGAGGGCTGTATGATAGAGGCCAGCCGCATTGAGCGATCCGTTATTGGCATTCGCTCACGGATTGGAAAAGGAACCACGATTGAGCACTCGATCATTATGGGGAATGACTATTTTGAAACTAAAGATGAGTTAGAAGAAGGCAATGATCAGGATCCGCCGATGGCTATTGGTAAGCGCTGCTTTATCAGCAATGCGATAATTGATAAAAATTGCAGTATTGGTAATGATGTGCGGATTGCCGGCGGGGATCATCTGGAGGACGGGGATTACGGAGAATACCACGTGGTGGATGGCATTGTTATTGTTCCTAAGCGTTCAGTTATTCCGGCAGGAACCAAAATTTAAGTGGGTTTAGATTTTAGATATTAGGAAACTATTTATGAGTCTTTGCAAAAGAGGGCCGTTATCTTGGACGGGGTTGAAGAATTTCCTAATAAAGGCAACAACCCGTTTTGAGAAAATGTTTTGGCCGGTTTGACTGCTGAAGCCGTAACGTTGGCATGACACTGAATCACAACTATTGGAATTTTGCCAAACTCACTATCTAATTATTCCTGATGGACCTTCCATTCTCCAACAACGCCTAAATAGTGGCGTAGTACAATCAGTTAAAACGTATTTGTAGTAAGAAGCCCGATGGTTTAGTCCGTATCCTGTATATCTTTCAATTTAGTTTCTGCCCGGTCATTCAGATTGTTGAACAGTTCTGGGCCGATTGCAGCGGTGGTATATTGCATGTGGAGCCAAACAATATAAGTGGCCATTACGTCTTCGTAGCAATATCTTTCGATCTTAGTCAGCTGCTCATTGCGGAACATTTCCAGCACCTGATTGCCTTCACCGGTCTGTTTGACGGGCATATCAATAAGCTGGCCAAGATGTTTCAGTTTTGGCCAGGAGCTGGCTCCGTAATTACTGAATTCATCCTTCAGATCTACATTGTCACTGCTGTACCGATAGGTGATATCGTAATTGCTGAGCCGTTTGGGCATTTGAAGCTTATGCTTCATCGCCCGGTAGGTGAGGACGGGCAGGTCAAAGCCGCGACCATTATGATGAATAAGTCCGAAATCTTTATAAGTGCCCAGGGTTTCAAATATTTCTTGAAGCCCTTCCTTTTCGTCTGTGCCGTTCCAGCTGGCTTTCCTTCGCGGGACTCCATTATTTTCAATCCAAAGTCCTACCCAGGAAACTACTCGATGATACATCGGGGGAAGAAATCCTGCAGAGTTGCGGGCCAGAGCTTCGCTGGCCTGTATAAGGAGGTCGTCTTCGTCTTCTTCGGGCTGGTCAATGACACGCCGAACAAACTCAAAATCAGGAACGGTTTCTAAATCAAAGATAAAAAACATAGTTAGTTTGTTAGTTCGCCGGCTAAATTGGAGTTGAAATATTTGGCTACGTCCGTATTATCGTGATGCTTGGCTAAAAGATACATTAATTTTGTGAGCGTTGCTTCGGTAGTCATATCTTTTGCGCTAAGAGCTCCCAGCCGCTTCGCCTTGCGCCCGGCTTTATATTTAGATAAATCAACAGAATCATAAGCAGCTTGAGAGGTGATAATCAGCAGTGTATCGGATGCCAGACAACGTTTAAAGAAGGGAATGAGACTTTGAGAGCCATTCACCGGGAAGTTTCCGCTTCCAAAAGCTTCAATAACCAAAGCCCGAAGGTTGTTAAACGAGATCTGCCTGAGCATTCCCGGATTTATATTCGGATACAATTTTAGAAGAAAAAGGTCATTGGCAAAAGAAGCAGAAAGCTTCAGCCTGTGACCCGGTTGGCGGAGATGATTTGAGAGCTCGATATTTAACCCTACTTTAGCCAGCGGAGGATAGTTGGGCGAGCTAAAGGCATTGAAATTGCCAATGCTCATCTTGGTAGCGCGGTTGCCCAGGTATACATGATCATTAAAGCACACAGCAACTTCCGGCAGGTCAAGCGTAGCTATCTCAATAGCGTTGATGAGGTTTCGGTGAGCGTCGCTGCGGATGTTACTCATAGGAACCTGGCTGCCGGTTAAAATAACAGGCTTGGCTATGTTCTGCAGGGCAAAAGAAAGGGCAGAGGCGGTATAAGCCATTGTATCAGTTCCGTGTAAAATAACGAACCCATCGTAGCTCTCATATTGCTGATCGATATGCTGGGCAAGCGCTGTCCAATGCTTTTTGTTGATATCTGAGCTGTCTTCCAGGAAAAGTTTTACCTTTTCAACAACCGCTATATCGGAAAGTTCAGCTACTGCATGATCAATGATATTAGACCACTTGGAGGCATTGAGGCTGGGACTGTTATCCCTAGACGCATCCATGGCAATGGTGCCGCCGGTCTGGATAAGCAATATATTTTTCATTTAACTATATTTTGCAATTTAAATATTACTGTTAAGCAACAATAGTATGACAAGTTACTGATACTACTGTAGTTAATATATTGTATACTTTTCCGCAATGGGATAGATGGATTTCAGCATATTGGAACGACATTTAGGGTTACCTTCCGATTTATAAAGGACTATTCCTGCTTCAGAGAATCCGTAGATTGTTCGAAATCTGATACATCTCTGATCTGATTTACATCAGGAAGATGTGGATTATTCGGATCGGTCTCTTCTAAGTATTGAAGGTAGCGATAGGGCAGGGTAAAAAAGACTTTATTTTCGATGGGAGGAAAACGCCGTTGCATAGGATTTGCAGGCTTTTCGGGACGCTGCTCAGGATTCCAGGCAAACCCATCCATTTTCTTATTGGCTGTTTCCTCATTTTCCGGCAAAAAAGAGCCGCTGTTATTGCCGTTGGCTATGAGCTTTGTCAGCTCTCCTTCTTCAAATAGGATTCGAATAGAGGGGGCTTCAAGCTCAATGGCACCATCGGAGCTGTCCTGCTCATTTTTGGTAAAGCGAAGCAGCTTGGCATTTTGAAATACATGAATTTCGCTGAGATTTCCGTCCGTGAAATCAGCATGCAACGTATCGCCGGTAATTTGGTTTAGCCGGTCAATCGTGGTATCCTGCTGCACCGAAAAGGGATTTGGATGTGATATCAGGCTGTCGATATCGCCATCATCTAAAATCGCCTTTATATAGGGCCCGGTGAGCTGCACTTGCTTATGCCAGGATTTGGCATTTGACCATAGCTCAAAGGTCTGTGTGCTGTCAATATACTGGGCGGTATCTGCTATAGCCGAAAAGTCGGGAGACCAGACCCGTACTTTTTCATAAGCATGTATAATTGCCGTAGTATCTTTGGGGCTGCGCTGTTCTTGGGAGATGATTTTTTTAGCAAGTATATGAGTGGTATCTGTTTGAGTAGTATCGGTCGTGTCAGACTCGAAATTTTGGAGCCAGGCATCTCCAATAAGTAAGCGCCGCCCGGTGGAGTCTGTTTCCAGGTAATCGCCAACCAGTTTGGAGCTGTTCTCTTCATCATCCCCAAAAACTTGGCCGTGCAATTCATAATACCCTGCCCGCCGGTTTCCAAAGAGGGAATCTCCTTCTAGGTATTGCAGCGAATCGGCTATCTGTACATTTTTATAAAAACGGAGGCTATCGGTTTTACGAAAATAGAAGCCCGAATCAGCTTTAAGGGTTCCACGCTGATCTTCGTAACGGATCCGGTCGAGGAAATGAGCTTTTTTAGTTTCAAAACTATAGTCAATGCTATTACCAAAGAGGGTAGTGCTGTCGGTGCTAATAATGACGCGTCCTCGCAGCTTACTGAAGTCTCGGTCGGTAAAGTAAGTCAAACGATCGGACCAAATCATTTCAGTACCGGTATCCAACTCAATATTCCCATAGGCCTTAACTTTATTTTGGTTGATGAACTGATGAGCACTGTCACTATGTATTTCGAGATTTTTGTGCCGGATATGTACATCTCCGAGGATACGCTGTACCTCCTTTCCATTTAGTGTACCGCCGGTAATGCTGTCGGCGTAGAGAATAGTTGCTCTCTTTTCTTGGGCCCGGGTATTCGAAGCTATGAAGAACAGGGCCGCCAAGATTAGTAAAACACCGGAAAGGGAAAAATGCTCAGCTATAGATGAAAAGTATTTTATCACGCTAATTAATCTCAAATTCCCCTTTAGGTTTGATAATCGTATAGTTTTTAAGGTCGGTAGTGCCTTCAAAACCAGTGCCGGCAATACTGTCGGTTGGCGTAGTGATAATTACAAATTTTGGGGTCTCAATATGGGTTGTATTTTGCAACCACTTCAAATATTCTGACTCCAGGTGTTTATCATCTTCGGTATCAACTTGTACATTACCGAAAAGCTCAAAAATGGCCTCATTACTGTGGTAAATTGCACGATTGGAACTTACCCATGTAGTAATAGATCCAGTAGTATCGAAAACCTGTATATTAATCGGGCCTTTGATACGTGTGTTGCTGGTATCCTCCGTGGTATAGGTAGCAGAATAAGAGCCGGTAAGGTGCAACTTTTTGAATCCTTCTTCAATAAATGTCATATCCACCCCCCAGCTTTCTGTGGTTGAAGTAAGGGAATCGCTGAGTGCTTTATCAATCTGTGAGGCCTGTTTTTGGGAGAGATCGCTGCAGGAAATGAATCCAGCAAAAAGCAGAGCGAAAAATATAAGCGAAGCTATTATCCTGTTATGTTGTTCCAAAGTATCGGTCACCTGCATCGCCGAGTCCGGGTACAATGAATGCGTCCTCATTTAACTTATCGTCAATGGTGGCCGTTATAATAGGGACATCCGGATGGCGATTGTTAATCTTTTCTAAGCCTTCGGGGGCTGATATTAACGAAATAAACCGTAATTGTTGTGCTCCTTCTTTTTTCATAAATGTGAGTGCATCATCTGCACTGCCGCCGGTTGCCAGCATAGGATCAACTACCAGCACCATTGCATCTTCAAGCCCGTCGGGAATATTAGCATAATAGTCGACCGGACGGTGCGTAGTTTCATCCCGTTCCATGCCCACATGGCCAACCTTAGCATCGGGAATAAATTGAAGAAGGGCATCCGTTAACCCGAGTCCGGCGCGAAGGATGGGAATGACCACGATATCCTGGTCAATATCATAACCAGTCGTTTCTTGTATAGGAGTTTCAACGGTGAACTCTTTGAGTGGAAGATCTTTAAGGGCCTGATAGGCCAGGATGATGGCAATTCGTTTTAACGCGCTGCGAAAGCTATCGGTTTGGGTATTGATATCGCGAAGGATTGTAAGATCCCGGCTAATAACAGGATGGCTTATAAGGGTAACTTGCTCAAAGCGGTTAGAATCCATAGTTATGGCTGTTGTAAATTAAGAGTCGGGAGTTTCATGCACCTTGCTAAAGTAGCTCTTGGTAATTTGATATACTTTTCCGGAAAGCGCAAAAAGAGCTATGATATTAAAGAAGGCCATTAATCCAAGCATCACGTCGCCAAAGGCCCATATGGTTGAAAGTGCAACGACTGCACCAAAGAAATGCATTCCTACGAAAGCAAGACGATACCAGAAGATTGACTTAAAACCAAAAAGATATTGGGCCGCCCGATCGCCATAATAACTCCAGCTGATAGAGGTGGAAATTGCAAAAAGTAAGACTGAAAAGGTAACAATATAGCCGCCGCCATTGAAGAGCGGGCTAAGTCCTACCTCAAAAGCTTGTACAGTGAGCGGAGCACCGCTTTCAATAATACCTCCATAAAGTGAGGATAGTTTCGTGTCGTCCTCGGTATAAATATTTTCAACAGTGTAAGTATCGTTGTTATCCGGATTTGAAAGTTCAATACGTCCGGTAAAAGGAATGGAATAGGTAGCGTCAGTGAACATGGTATCTACCGGTGCATCATAATGCTGCATACTTCCGTTTTCAGGGATTCCATTGCTAAAATATAGGTTTTGACTACCGGTGTTGACCTCTCCATTGGTAATAGTATATGTGTAAGAGCTGGACGTAGGATCAACCTGTGTTTTGTGATGCATATCCCAGGCACCGGTAGAAACAATGACCAGCCCGGTCATCGTACAAATGATCAGCGTATCGATAAAGGGTTCCAGCAGTGCAACGACCCCTTCGCGTACCGGTTCATCAGTTTTTGCAGCAGAGTGGGCAATAGGAGCTGAACCTTGACCGGCTTCATTTGAAAATATCCCCCGTTGTACTCCGTAGCTTAAGGTTAGCATAAATGCACCGGATCCCACACCGAAGGCCCCGGCGGCCGGTGTAAAGGCATAGCTGATAATAGTTTTTAAAGAGGGGATGATAGATTCGTAATTTAAGAACAAGATGATTAGAGCCCCTAATACATAAAAGACTCCCATAAAAGGAACGAGACGAGCGGTTACTTTGCCAATGCGTTTTATTCCTCCCAGAATTACGGCTGCTACTATGCTGGCCGTAACAAGTCCTGTAATCCAGGGATCAATATTGAAATCGCTGTGCATAACGTCTGAAACGGTATTGGCCTGAACAGCATTGCCGGTCAGGAATGCGCAGATAGCGGCAGATACCGAAAAAGCGACGGCCAGCCATTTCCAATTAGAACCAAGTCCGCGTTCAATATAATACATTGGGCCTCCGGATACCGAACCATCAGGATTGGTGCCCCGATACTCCTGAGCCAGTGTCACCTCAGCGTATTTGATAGCCATACCAAATATCGCTGTTATCCACATCCAGAAGAGCGCTCCGGGCCCTCCTATATGGATAGCCAGTGCTACTCCGGCAATATTTCCAATGCCCACGGTTGCAGAAAGTGCCGTCGTTAAAGCCTGGAAGTGGTTAATATCTCCCTCATCATCAGGATCATCGTAAAAGCCGGTTACCACCTTAATGCCGTGGGCAAAACGCGTGACTTGAATAAAGCCCAGACGAATAGTTATATATAGGCCAAATGATAAAAGAATGACAACCATTGCTGGCAACATCTCTGGCCATCCCCATATTTTATCAACAAGCCAGCTAATCACATGCTCAAAAATATCCATACTTATCAATTGAAAATAAATATTACTATGACTAAGCAGAATGTATTAAAAGATTTTTGAAATTTTTAAACTAAATCTGATATTTTTCTATGACTATCCACAAAAAAATGTTAAAATTAGTGTTAACGTAAAGTGACGCATTAAATTAACGAAAACTGGAAAAGAGAACTAAATAAATATTTAATCTGATAAGGTTTAGAGGTGAATTACTATGACAAAAGCAGATATTGTAGATGTGATATCATCTTCTACAGGACTGACCAAAGTTGAAACTGAAGCTGTGGTTAATGGTTTTATGGAAACGGTCATTGATGCTATGAAGCGCGGTGAGCGAATAGAATTGCGTGGATTTGGTAGCTTTAAGGTGGTCAAAAGAGCACCGAGGGTGGCGCGGAATCCCAAGACGAATGAAGAAATTCAGGTACCTGCACAGTATGTTCCGAAGCTTAAAATGTCGAAGAGCTTTAAAGAGCAGGTTAACGAATCGATGATGGAGGACGAAGAGTAGCCGGCTAAATATTAAGCAAGCATCGCATTCAATCATACAAACAACATATTGATAATATGAGTTTTAAGCATAAACTTTTGAGTTTCCTTGTATTGGTTTTTTTTGCATTCGGGGGGAATAGTCAGCCGGCAAAGGCCCAGCAGACGGAACGGTTGATAGACTTAACTCATGCATTTAATGATTCTACTATTTTCTGGCCAACGGCCGCTCCTTTTGAGCTTCACAAGGATACAGAAGGTATGACCGAAGATGGGTATTTCTACAGTTCATATAGCTTTTCTATGGCAGAGCACGGAGGTACGCACATCGATGCGCCTTATCACTTTTTTAAAGGGGGCAAGAGCGTAGATGAGCTCCCGCTTTCGCAGCTCAGAGGTTCCGGACTCGTTATTGATGTAAGTGATTCTGCACTTGCCAATCCAGATTATCAGATTACAGTGGATGATTTGAAAGCCTGGGAAGAGCAGCATGGCCGTATCCCGGATGGCAGTATTGTACTTCTAAAAACAGGATATGGGCAGTTATGGCCAAAAAAGATTAAATATTTGGGTACCGCAGAACGAGGCAAGGAAGGCATCAGTAAGCTCCACTTTCCTGGTCTTCATCCGGATGCAGCGCGATGGATATCGGAGGAGCGTAATATCAAGATGATTGGTTTAGATACTGCCAGTATCGACTATGGACAGTCTGAGCTTTTTAAAAGCCACAGAACGCTTATGAAACATGGTATTCCTGCTTTAGAAAATGTGGCGAATTTAGATCAACTGCCTTCTTCGGGATTTACCATTATAGCATTGCCTATAAAGACGGAAGGCGGAAGCGGTGGTCCTGTACGGATTATTGCCCGTTTGAAATAAGCTTTGTACTCTGTGCTAACCCAGATGATCTAACAACTATTCCGTGGTAGATGAAGCAATTGGTACAATAGTGTTTCTGAAGTTTACTAAGCGCTTAGGCCTGCTTTGGGGTATACTGGAGCTATGAAAGCTGAGCTCCTTATCAGTCACTAATCGTGGATGATATAGATTAAGCAGCTTGTTGCAGCGTTTTTTCTGCCAGTTGCATAACACGATTTGCTTTAATTAGCAGCTCTTGCAGAATCCTTAGCACAAATTGATGGACTTCGTTGAGGCTCCGTAATTCTTTGAGCGTATACTGAAAGTAGGAAATCAGGTTTACCGCAGACAAATATTTGCCCTTTTGGGTACCCTCAATTTCTACATGCCAACGCGTAATGATATCGTCATTGGAAAGCAGCTTATTTAACTTTTCATTGATTTTATCCATCCACATACTTGCGGCTTTTGCTTTATGATAGCCGTTATGGGCCGCCAGTTTAGGATGGGGGGCTTTTTCATCAAAAAGCCAGGAGATTTCTATATCAATATCAGGATTGATTGAAGTGCTCACCATATTTTCGTCCTGCAGAAAAGGATGTTCTTCCATACCTTTGAGCTGCTTGGCTAATACCGTTTCTCTGAAACGATCCCAGTCAAAGTTGATCGATAGCGCTTTAACAAAGTCTGAATTCTGACTTAAATCAATTTCAATTTCCAGTCCCGTTGCATTTATTCTATCTTCATTCCAGGTACGGAATGTGTTAATAGGAATGTTTCGATCCTGAAGGTTGCTTTTTATCCGTTTGACTACTGAGTTGAATATCGGATATGTCATTTGTTAAACCTTTATAATTATAGATTAGTCGTCTCTTGAAAGCTTATATATGAACAACTTTTATACCTTAATATATCTAAAGCATGAGATAAAAGAAAAAATACAAGGTGGAAAGTTTAGCCGAGCCATCAGTCCGCACAAAGATGTACTGCACATATACATAACGCGTAATAAAGAAGAGTTTCGGCTCATATTCAGCACAGATCCCCGCGAAACCGCTCTTTTTTGGGATCGATATCGTCCCCCAAAAAAGCGCAATGTGATTGATTTTTTTACACAGCTTGTGGGTAATAAAGTTACTGATATAACACTGGCAGACAAAGATCGTTTGGTCACAGTTTACTTTGACAGCGAACAAAAACTGCTATTTAAGCTTTTTAGCGGCCGACCGAATGTCTTTTTGGTGGAGGATGGAAGAGTTTTCGACGCATTTAAAAATCCTGAAGAATTAAAAGACACAAATCCGCCGGTCCCGGAAGTCCCCGAGTTTAAAGAAGAGATAAGTCCGCGTCGTTCGGCAAAGAATCAAATGACGGAAGCGAATCCGCTGCTTCCAAGAAACCTATTGCCTCTTATCGTTGAACAGCATCAGGTAGATGAAATGCAGCCGGAAGAAGTGAAAGCTTTTACCGCTAAGCTGACGCATGCACTTAAGGAAGATCCTCATCCCCGCGTGCTCAAGAATGGCGACTTTTGTCTTTGGTCGAATGAATGGCTTGATATGCCGCACGAAAAAGAATGTGGCACTGTTAACGATTGCGTTTCCTTTGCCTATAAGAATGCTGTACACTTACGCCGCTTGCATAATAAAAAAGAGGATGTGATACGGTTTCTGAAACGAATAGAACATCAGTCGGAAAAGCGGATTCAGAAACTACAGCAGGCTGATGAAAGGTTAGAACGGGCGGAAAAATATAAAAAATATGGCCACTTGCTGATGACCCATGCTCATGAAGAATTGCCGATAGGCACTGATGAAATTGAACTGAAGGATATTTATGAGGATAATCAGATAGTGACTATTGCGCTTAGCGAAGGGCACGACCTTGCCCGTAATGCTGAGTATTATTATGAAAAGGCCGAAGATGCACGTACTTCTTACCAAAAAGCAAAGGAACGATTGCCCGATGAACGTCAAAAATTAGAGAAAATTCGGCAGCTGGAGCAGGAAGCCGATAGTATTGAAAGGCTCCCGAATATGGAGTCCTGGGTTAAATCGAACCAGTCCATATTGAATGAGCTGGGTTATGGAAGCAGCGAAGATAAACAGGTTTCCTCTCCTTATCGCAAGTTTAAAGTGGGAGAATATGAAGTATGGATTGGGAAGAGTGCCAGAAGCAATGATAAGCTGACCAGTTTGGCTCACAAGGAGGATATTTGGCTGCACGTCCGCGGGGTAAGTGGTTCGCACACAGTTATTCGCATGGGAAACCGAAACAACTTTCCACCCAAACAAGTTATATTAAAAGCAGCCGGCTTTGCGGCCTATTATTCCAAAGCTAAAGGAATGGAAACAGCACCCGTGATGTACACGAAAGTTAAATATGTTCATAAGCCCAAAGGTTCGCCTCCCGGTGCGGCGGCCGCTGATCGCGAAGAAGTAGTAATGGTACCTCCGGTAAATCCTAAAGATATAAATTGATTTTATGCATAAACCTGAACGCATTTACTTAAGCGGCTTCATGGGAGCCGGTAAAACTACGATAGGACGACCCCTTGCCGAGCATATGGATACCCCTTTTTGGGATCTGGATACATTAATCGTTGAGGAAGCCGGTAAACCCATTTCTCATATTTTTGAAGATTCCGGAGAAGGTGGCTTTCGCCAGCTTGAACGGAAGACACTTCTGGAACAGGCCTCCGAACGCCGCGGGGTGATTGCATTAGGCGGGGGGAGCCTGCAAAACCAACAGGTGCTGGACTACCTAAAAGATGACGGGATACTTGTTTTTATAAAAGTACCGATAACCCTTATCATTGAGCGTATATCCGGTGATATAAGCCGACCGATGCTGCTGGACGAGCAGGGCAACCCCAAAGAACATGAGCAGCTTTATAATGATATGCAGGTACTTTATGAAGAGCGGCTTCCGTTGTATAGTCAAGCCCATATTACGCTGAAAGTTACGGATGAAAACTCTCCGCAAGAACTCGCAGAAAAATTAATTCCCCAAATACAATCTTATGGCGTATAATATGTCACTGTCCTATACAAACAGCAAAGAGTATCCGATTAGCGTTGGATGGCAGATGACCGATGAAATACAGAATTATTGTACAAAGCATTACCCTTCCGCAAAAGTCATAATCATTATCGATGAAAAGGTGGCCCGCCTGCACAAGGAGAAGGTAATGAGCATTTTTGAGGGCTGCTTTGATGAGCAGCTTATGCTTAAAGTGCCTGAAGGAGAATCCTCAAAGGAGATCGAACAGTGGCAGAAGTTTACCAATACCATTCTGAAAGAAGGCGTGGAGCGAGAGACTCCTTTAGTAGCTGTAGGCGGGGGTGTAACTGGAGATCTGGGCGGCTTTGTGGCCGCAACAACTCTGCGTGGTATTCCACTGATCCATCTGCCGACCTCGCTGTTAGCAATGGTTGACAGCTCAATAGGAGGAAAGACGGGAGTGAACCATGCTACGGGTAAAAATCTGATCGGCTCTTTTTATCAGCCGGATGCCGTTTTTGCGGATACCCAGTTCTTAACAACTCTGGAAGAGAAGGAGTGGGTTACCGGACTGGCCGAAATATTGAAATACGCAGCAATTAGCTCACCGGAACTTTTTTATCACCTGGAAGTTCTGGTACAGAAACCGCTGCAACCGAATGCGGAATGGACAGAGATTATTGCTCGGAGCGCTGAAATAAAAGCGGAGGTTGTAGAGGCAGATGTGCACGAGTCGGGCCGGCGTGCGTTCTTAAACTTTGGACACACTTTTGCACATGCTTTGGAAAAAGTAGCCGGCTATGGCACTTTAACCCATGGTGAGGCTGTCTTTATTGGTATGATTGCTGTATGCTATGCTTGTCGGCAACATGATCATGCTATCGCTGATAGGCGTTTTGAACCGTTCTTACCGCTGTATAAAAAACAGATCTCATCTGTTCCAACTGATATTGGCTCCCTCACTGAGGCGATGAAAACGGATGAAAAGGTAAAAAATGATCAAATTCAATTAGTGTTATTGAAAGAGTGGGGTTCGCCTTATATTCTGTCTTGTACAGATTATTCTTTATTAAAAGAATGCTGGGAGCATGCATTATCAAAATTCACCTGAGATTCAATAAGTGTTTCTTCGCTGGTTACATAAGAGCTGGAAATTTATTTGGGGCATTGTCCTGACCCTTTTTATAGCGATTGTTATTATCATAGGGGGGAGCCTGGCACTGTTGCAGCTGGATGTAACCCAGGATTATCTAATTGGACGCATTGAACAGCAGGTTAATCAAAATTTTGAAGAGCAGTTATCAATAGGAGAGGTAGGAGGCTTCCCGCCCTTTAATTTTACCCTGCAAGATGTGGTGCTCACGCAGGATTCAACGGAAACAGACACGTTGGCATATGTGGCAAGCATCCAAAACAATTTGGATATTTGGAGCTTGTTTCAAAATAAAATTGGTGTCAATGGCTTTGAACTAAATCAGCCTGAAGTTTGGTTGGAAGCTAATGATGAGGGAAGGATAGTCTTTCTTCAGCAAAAACATAACAGACAAGACACGACAACAAAAGGGTTTTCGCTTGGAGATATAGAAATATTAGCACCTAGCTTGAGAGTTATAGACGGGACGCTCCACCTGAAAAATGTAGCTGAGAGTAGCTCTGCTTTACAGCTGCCCTCCTCAACGACGGTTTCAGAAATAAATACGAACCTCTTTTTAGAATGGTCAGAAGATCAGCGATTTTTAGATATCGAATCGTTTTCTGCCGAGACTGGTGAGCTGGCAATCAATAAGCTTTCCATGACCGGACAGGTTTACAGCGACCAGGAATATCTCGAATTCAACTCCTTTTATTTTAAACTTGGCCGTACAGAAATATCCGTAAATGGACGAATAGAGGGAGTAGATCTTGACAATCCTAATTTTATCAACCAGTTGGCTACGGCTCGTTATAATCTGGATGTGGAATCAAAGGAGTTTTATCCTGATGAATTTAGTGAAACTATTCCGGTGATCCCTGGTTGGAAAGGTCCGTTCACCTTGAATTTAGAAACAAAAGGAGGTTCCGAGAGATTATCAGTAGACGAACTAACACTGGGCCGGGGGGAAAGTCTTTTTCGGCTGGAAGGGGTATTTTGGAATTTGAATAGCAAACATGACTTTAGGTACCATGTGAATATTGACAGTTTAAAACTGCGTGAGCAGGATATTCCCCCAAAGCTGGACTCTCTGATAACGACCGATTACGATATCATGAACGGCCTTGCTCTTAAAGGTACGACAGCCGGCACGATGGATACTATGGAGGTAGAACTGGATATGTACGGCCCTTTTGGGTCTTTAAATATTGAAGGAGGAAGCCGGTTGAAGGAGCCATACCATTATAAAGGCCGTTTAACGACAGAAGATATGGATATAAGCTGGCTCGCCGCTTCATATCTGGATACTACATCTATTGACTTGGAAGCTGAGGTGGAGGGCACAGGCTTTGACCTAAAAAAAGCTAACACAGATTTTGAAGCCCTCGTTACGGACAGTCGAGTTAATAACCAGAATATTAGACGCCTCCAACTTAACTCATCCTTGGCCGATGGGCGCTGGCTTCAGCAATATAATTACTGGGGGGACGAGAAAAAGGTTAATGGATTCGGGATGGTTGATTTGAGCCGAGAGCGCCCTCCAATATTTATGAAAGGAAGTGCTGAAAATATTAACCTATCGGCTCTTACCGGCGATACTACAGTTGCAGAGACCAAACTCAATTTTGAATACAAAATAGATGCTGAAGGACTTGACCCAAATAATGTTGAAGGGAAGGTAGCCATAGATGTCAGCCCTTCAATAATTAATGGAGATACGGTTCAGGCCCATCAATTCTATGCAGATATTGCTACCATTGGGGAGCGGCGGCGTTCGTTTCGTTTGACAAGCTCGCTATTTGATATGACCGCGAAAGGACAGCTTTATACGGAGGAAATCAGACAACAGCTGCAGTATTGGTCTGCTTATATCAAAAATCATTATCGCCAGGAGATAACTATGGACAGCAGCGAGGTGCCCAGGATGTTGGGACCGGCGCCGGAGCATGGCATGGTGTTAGATGGGAACATCAGGACTAAAAACCTGAGTTTAATCAAGAAATATCTCCCATATTCTCCCATACTGCATGCCCAATCTCAGCTCTCATTTAATGTTAATGCGGCCAGCGAGCGGCTTTTATTTTCAGTGGATCTAGAAGCTGACAGCCTGCACTACAACCAATGGAAGGCCAAGAACAGCCGCATACAGCTGACGGGCAGCTTTCGCAGTGACGAAGATCTGAAAGATTTTTCTTCCATAGATTTAGAGGCCAACATTGCGGATCTAAAATCTCAAGCGCTGGATATGCAGGGTGTTGGAATAGATTTGAAGCTCAATGAAGATTCCCTTCAGTACAGGCAACAAGTGGAAAATATTGGTAAAAATGCCCGTTTTAACTTTGTAGCGAAGGGCAGTTTGGCTGATAGTGCAATTGTAGCTACTATAGAGGAATTTTATCTGGGGAATGAAAATTATGAATGGAGCAACCAAGAGACTCCAACGCTTATATTAACTGGCCCGGAACGAGTGGTATTTAAAGATTTCAAATTTATGAGCCAAGATGAATATTTTCAGCTTCGGGGAGCATTGAGTCCTGACCATGAAGATTCCCTCTCATTTTCGCTGCAGGATATTAACTTGGGGCGTATATCGGAATTGGTGGATGGCCGGATAGGCTTTAGCGGGATATTAAATGGTAACTTAGTGACCCGATCACTGACTCGGGAACCCACTATACAGGGGAAGCTGAATGTTGGCAGGCTCAAGCTTAATGATCGTATTGTTGGCGATGTCGCCTTCCAAAGTGACTTTAACAGCGAAATGGATCGTTTTGATACCCATATATCGGTCGAAACCGATCCCGAGAAGTATGCCGATTATCTCAAAACTAATGATGAGGTACAGCAAGATTTTACCCTTGATGGCTACATTTTGACGCCCAAAGAAGAGGTACAACAAGACAGCTTGTTTTATTTTGATGCCGACTTTGAGGAAATCGATATGTGGATTGTTCCCCTGATTGTTGATGACATATTTCAACAAGTGGAGGGCAAGGCTACAGGCAAAGGATATATTACCGGGAATTTTAATAATTTCGATTTTCACGGAAACTTCGATACAGAAGATGTGTTTGTTAAGCCGCGATTCTTGAACACTAATTACTTCCTAAATGGGCAGGTTATCGTCGACCGGCATGATGGGGTAATTCTGGATTCTCTTTCCGTTATGGATACCAAAGGGGGAACAGGTACACTTTGGGGGACCATTGATCTGAATGATTTTAATCCCATCACATACCTTGATTTAAATTTTGATATCAATGGGCTGGAAATATTAAACAGCACTATGGATCCCGATGTACCATTTTTTGGTAATATCTCAGGAACGGGAATGCTGCAGCTTGCCGGATCAAATACTGATATGACATTGCGATCACCGGACCCGGTCAAGCTGACTGACGAGTCTCACATTTCTATACCGCTGATGGAAGAGACCGAGCTTAGCGAATCGGGTAAGTTTATTCGCTTTGTAGACTCGTTTGAGGATTACTATAACGGAAGTACGGAAAATGATTCAGCCCGTAAGGCCAGTCCTGGAAGTGAAGAACAGTTTCGTGCATGGATCTCTGAGCTGACATTCAGCGAACGCTTTAATCTTGATTTGCGTTTTAATACCAACCACAATATCGGAGTCAGCCTAATATTTGATCCGGTAACGGGAGATGTCCTGAAGGCTCGTGGTTCCGGCCAAATGCGCATTACTATGAAAGGGCAGGAAATGCAAATGTTTGGTCGCTATCGGATCTCAAATGGGAGTTATCAGTTTGTGACAGGGGAAATTATTAGCCGAAAGCTTGACCTGGAACCCGGAGGGACGATAGTTTGGGAAGGGGCGCCCGATAATGCACGTCTTGATATTAGCGCCGTTTATCGTGCACGTCCTAATGTTGCAACGTTGAATACGAGGGGCTCGATAGGCGATAATAATAATCGAAGCCAGCAGGTTCCTATTAATTTAATTGTAGAAATTTCAGGGACGCTGAACAGTGTTAGGAATAACTACTATTTTGAGCTGCCCAGCTCGCTGGATCTTTCTTCGGGCTCGACTTTGTCATATACCATTAATCAGATTAACCGCGATGAACAGCAGAAACTGCTCCAGGCTACAAGTATTCTGTTTACGGGGCAATTTATTCCCACCCAGGGTGCAGGGAGCGGTACGTCTTCGCTAAGTCAAAACCTTACCCGCGGATCAACAGTATTTAACCCGTTGGTTTCGAATCAGGTGATTAGTCCGCTGCTTTCCAATCAGATCAATGCGCTGTTAAACAGCGATGTAAGCCGTTTGGATATTGATTTTAATATTAATGCTTATAATGAAGTTGATTTGGGAATAGCATTGCGTTTGTATAATGAGCGCCTGATCTTACGCCGTGAGGGACAGATAACCGGAGGTGGGCCACAAACTACCTTAGGCGATCGTATAGGTGATTTAAATGCCATATATCGTATAAGCCGCCATCTTTCAATTAATGCTTTTCACCGCCAGAACCAAATACTGAGTAGTTACGGCACCCAGTCACAAGGAAATAAGGCTATTCCCAGCGTAGATGGACTTGGTTTAGAATCTAACTTTAGGTTTAACTATTGGAAGG
>Ga0079226_10000510_pt1 | contig 27262 bp, 21 predicted proteins | sample Poulit2014_FD_76345 | JGI IMG/M metagenome (GOLD analysis project Ga0079226, IMG submission 76345) | Agricultural soil microbial communities from Georgia to study Nitrogen management - Poultry litter 2014 | ecosystem: Environmental > Terrestrial > Soil > Agricultural land | place: USA: Georgia...
GGCTTCTGCTCCTGATGCCAGGTCGACAGGGTCTCCTCGGTGTAATCCGAATCCTCCCCATCCAGCTCCCCAGCATCCTCATTTTCCACATCATCCGTCCGGGACAGCTCATCAATTACCCTGTTCTCCCTAAATTCCTCCCGCACCGTCACAAGGGGAAAGCTGAAATAAACCTGCCTCATGGCTGGAAATTCATCTCCTAAGAGGATCACCATCTTCCGGGTGAGATCTAGAATGTCTATCGTCGTCTGAGCCTCAAAACTTTCGAATAAGAAAGGCTTTATTTTTTCAAGGAGCAACTTTTCCCTAGACAGGTCTTCCGGGAAGCTTACTTCCGGGCCGGAGGCTGACAGTGTCAGGTAAATCATGGAGAAGAGGGCTTCGGCTGGCTGCTTTCTGACCATGTTTGTGGTGAGCTGGCTTGTGAAATAATTTCGTAAATAATGTCTGCGGAGATTGAAGTCCTGGATGGTGCCTGGTCTTTGCCTCTTGATAATTTCCTCTAGGCGTAGGTCTTCTAAGAGGCTGGCGACTTGCTTGGCGAATTTGTCGTGATTTTCCCGCTCGAAGTTAAGCAGGGCCTGGGCGTCGGACTGGTATAAGGTTCCGATGGATCGTAGGTAGAGGTCCGTCTTATAGCCGGATCGGCGAAATTTTCCCTCCATCGTTTCCCATAGGGAGCTGACGGTTAGCCTCTGGCGGTCAAGGTCGATAAAGGAACCGTAGGAGAATTCAAATTGCAGGTCTTTTTGCCGGGCTAATACCCGGGCTAAATTTTGTAATTCCATGAAAAGCTGGCTATCGACTCGGTCCTCATGCCAACGTTTTTCAAGCATATCAGGTCAGCTCCTTTTAAAATAATGTGTCTGTGATATTTTGCACGAGTTGCTTCTCTCTCCTGTCCTCGAGTTTTCCGATAATCGCTCGCTGGATGGCCCGCTTAACGGGAATGGCAGCACTTAAATCACAGGCATCGAGTAGGGCCCGGATGGAAGCAGCGTCCTCAGAAAGATCGCCTTGATTTACTGCAGCGACTAAGTCGGCACTGAGTTTGACGAAGGCTTGGATTCGTCGCTCCTCTTCAAGGGAAGTATCACTTTTAATCAGTTGCTTGAGCGGTTCACCTTGAATATAGGGAACGTCAATGACCATGAAGCGGTTTTTAAGAGCTTAATTGAGGGGAACCGTTCCGATATAGCCCTCATTTATCGCCGCAATCACATTGAAAGAATCCGCCGCATGGAGGACTTCACTGGTCAAGGGATTGGTCACCTGCCTTCGATAATCAAGTACCCCGTTTAGGAGGGGGAGGGTCTCTGGCTTGGCCATATTAATTTCATCAATGTATAAAAGGGAACCTTCCTTCATAGCCTTGGTCACCGGACCAGGGACAAAGCTAATCTCCTGCCTGTCCCCCTCATAGGTTAAGGTCTTAAAGCCCATTAAACTTTCCGCATCTAAGTCTACCGAACAATTAACACTGTGCATCCCTTGGGCAAATAAATCCCGCAAAGTTTCGGCCAGCTTAGTCTTCCCTGAGCCGGTCGGCCCCTTCAGTAATAAATTTTTCCCCATGCCCAAAATGGTCACAGCATCAATTAAAATATCCTCATCGGGAGGAATATAGCCCCCACGAAAAACCTCTTCATCATGATTTAACAAATCCCGCACGGCTTCAGGAAAATCATAAGTCATCATTATCCTCCTCTAAGAAAACTATAGTGAACTTCTATTGTAAAACGAAAAGCCCCAAGCCCGCAATGATAAGAAGCAAAAAACACAGAAAGGGAGATCTTCCTGTGTTTCATAACTGATTTATATCAAGGAGCCCCGTCCCTTACAAGCGGCCGATAGCCCTACCTGCCTCTCGCCCGGTAAATAGACAGCCGCCGAGGAAGGTCCCCTCTAAAGATCGATAGCCGTGAATCCCACCAAAATCGGTGACTTCACCCGCTGCATATAGGCCAGGGATGGGCTTAGATTCTTGATTTAATACTTGTCCGTCTAAATTAATTTGTAAACCCCCTAAGGTTTTACGGCTCAAGAGATTTAAGCGAACAGCGATTAGGGGGCCCTGCTTTTTATCTAAAATTTTATGGGGCTTGGCGACGCGGATTAATTTATCACCTAGGTAACCCCGCATAACGCGCAGGGAGGCGACTTGTAGATCCTTGGTAAATTTATTGTTCATGGCCAAGTCCCGGGTTTTTATTTGTTCTTTGATCTGTTCATAATCGATTCGGTCCTCACCAATCAGCTCATTCATTCCTTGGACTAAGTCCTTTAAATTGTCTTTGACGATGAAGTCTTCGCCTTTGTCCATAAAGGCTTGGACGGGTCCCGGTGCTCCCGGACGAATCCGGCCAAGGACTTGGCGGATACTTTTTCCTGTCAAGTCTGGATTTTGTTCGGAGCCGGACAGGGCAAATTCCTTTTCAATAATACTTTCATTTAAAATAAACCAGGAATAGTCATAGCCTGTTTTTTGAATGGCTTCCAGGGTACCAAGGGTATCGTAACCTGGGAAATTAGGCGCTTGGAATCGATTCCCCTCTGCATCAAACCAAAGACTTGAAGGACCAGGGAGAATTCGAATGCCGTGCTTGGGCCAAACTGAATTCCAATTTTTAATCCCTTCTGTGTAATGCCACATCCGGTCTCGGTTGACAATGCGTCCACCGACTTTTTCAGTAATCTCCAGCATGCGACCATCCACATGGTCAGGGACACCTGAAATCATTTCCTTTGGTGGAGGTCCTAGTCTTTCTGGCCAGTTGTCACGGACCAAATCTAAATTTCCACCGATGCCACCACTAGAGACCAGAATGGCCTTGGCCTTATATTGAAAGTAGTCGATGACATCTCGATTACTTTTCTCACCACGTTTAGCTTGGCTTTCTGCTAGGATTTCACCAGATAGGCCACTTATTCGGTGGCCTTCTTTATTTAGGGCACTTACTCTGTGCCTTGGGAAATAGTCGACGCGATTGTTTTTTATATGCTCTTTGAGTTCTTTTGTGGAGGGCTTTAGGAGGCCAGGGCCTGTTCCCCAAGTGATGTGAAAACGTGGAACAGAATTTCCGTGTCCATCGGCTAAGTACCCCCCGCGTTCTGCCCAACCGACGATGGGGAAGAATCGGACGCCTTTTTCTTTCAACCATGTCCGTTTTTCTTCATGGGCAAAGTCAAGATAAGCTTTTGCCCATTTTTTACCCCAATAATCCTCATCCTCTCGATCGAAGGAAGCAGACCCAGCCAATCTTTCCAGGCTAGTTCTTTAGAGTCTTTTATTCTTAGTCGTCTTTGCTCAGGAGAATCGACAAAAAACAATCCTCCAAAGGACCACCAAGCCTGTCCACCTAAGGAACTCTCCGGCTCTTGATCAAGGAGTAAAACCTTTTTCCCCAGCCTTGCCATTTCGTTGGTTGCTACAAGACCAGTTAAACCAGCTCCAATAACAATCGCGTCGTACTCCATACTAATTTCCCCCCAATTATATATATGAAAAAGAAAGCGCTTTCATTGCTTCCCTACATTGTATGTAATTATAAAGGGCATGTCAATATAAGTTTTAAAAAAAGAAAACGCTTTGGGAGAGAGGGAGGGTTTAATTTTCCCAACTTTGCCTCCGGCGGATCGATCATCAATTAATAAAAACGTATGTAAATTTCCTGAAAGCGCTTGCATTCCGTGAATAAATATGTATAATCTTGATTAATGGCATATTAACGGTATATGTCCGTAAATGGAGAAATAAAGGACGGATGAAGCAGTGATTGAAAAAATAAAACAAGAATCAGAACATATAAAAGAAGAAGTGATTTCCCTTAGAAGACACTTCCATAAGTATCCGGAGCGGAGCTTGGAAGAGTTTGAAACGGCGAAATTTATCGAAAATAAATTGAAGGAGTACGAGATTCCCTATCGAAGCGGCATCGCAAAAACAGGGATTTTAGCTGTTATTGAAGGGGAAAAAGAAGGTGGAACTGTCGCCCTTAGAGCGGATATGGACGCCCTGCCAGTTCATGAAGAGACAGCTTTACCCTTTGCCTCAAAAAATGAAGGAGCCATGCATGCCTGTGGACATGATGCCCATATGGCTATCTTACTGGGAACAGGAAAAATTTTAAGCAAGAATAAGTCTCAGATTAAAGGAAGAGTCCTACTTGTCTTCCAACCCTCAGAGGAGAAATCTCCAGTAGGGGGAGCCAAGCCTATGTTAGATGATGGTGTTTTTGATGACTACCAGCCTGACGTAATTTACGGCCTGCATGTTTGGCCGGATTTACCTGTCGGGCAATTTGGTATTCGGGATGCAGAAATGATGGGGGCTAGTGACTCCTTTTCCATTACTATAGCTGGGACCGGCGGACATGCCAGTATGCCGCAAACGACAAGGGATCCGATTTTGACAGCGGCTCATTTGATTGTTAACTTACAAAGCATTGTCAGCCGATCCCTAGACCCTCTGCAGGCTTCTGTTGTGACGACCTCCATGATCCATGGTGGAAGTGCTAGGAATATTATTCCCAATGAAGTGAAGCTGGAAGGTTCAATCAGGACCTATCAAAAGGAAATTAAGGATAAACTCAAGGAAAGGTTTTTTGAAATTGCCGAGGGTGTTGCTGAAGTCTATCAAAATGATATTCAGATTGAATATAATGATGGCTATCCAGCAACGATTAATACACCAAAATGGGCTAAGCTGGCTCGAGAGTCCGTGGTGGAACTCTTTGGAAAGAAGGCTACACCAGAGGTTAAACCTTCTCTAGCCGCCGAGGATTTCAGTCGTTTCTTAGAGGAGATCGATGGCGCCTTTATTTGGCTAGGAAGCATGAATGAGGATGAGGACATGAGGAAGGGTCTTCACGACGCCAGTTTTACGGTGAATGAAGAGGCCCTCACTTATGGAGTCGCCTATTCCACTTATGTGGCCATCAAGGCCTTAGAGCAGATCGACCATGAATCCTAGGAGGGATTTACCATGTTAAGGCTGTCAGAGTGGCTGGAAGATGCCCTCTTAAGATTGAATCAAACAAATTCATTACAAAGGAAAGAAGGCTTTACCCGGCTTTGTTTTTCCGAGGATGAAAGGAAGTCCCACAAAGAATTCCGCCGTTTGGCTAAGTCCTTACATATGGAGACCAGGGAGGATGAGGTTGGCAACCAGTGGGCCCTTCTTAAAAGTCCTGGAGCCAAAAGGACCATTGCCTTTGGTTCCCACCTGGATACGGTTATCCATGGGGGCGCCTTTGATGGAGTTGCGGGTGTCGCTGCAGCCCTGGCCCTTGTCTATAAGTTACAAAAAAATCAAAACCAGTTGAACTGCAATATCGTCATTATCGCCTTCATTTCTGAAGAATCAGCCAGATTTGGCTTGTCCACTATTGGGAGTAAGACCATTGCTGGAAGGGTAGATAAGAAGAAGTGGGAAAAGCTTTATGATGATCAAGGAATTTCGATTAAAGAAGCCATGGAAGCCTATGGAATTTCCTGGGGGACCTTCGATCAAGCTTATGATATCCCCTATAAGATTGATGAATTTATTGAACTTCATATTGAACAGGGTACCCAGCTCTATAAAAGAAACCTGCCGATTGGAATTGTTAAAGGGATTGCAACACCAAAGCGCTTTAAGCTGACGGTTAAGGGGCAAGCCAATCATACGGGAACGACCAGCATGAAGGAAAGAAAGGACGCCCTAGTCATTAGTGCTACCCTCATTCAATTTATAGAAGAAAGGGCCAGGAAGGCCGACCTAAGAAATATGGGGGAGATTGTAGCGACGGTAAGTAAAATTAACCTTTCACCAAGTGCCATTAATGTCATACCGGGCAAGGTCGAACTCTTTGTCGATTTAAGAAGTGCTGATGAGTCCTTAAAGGATGCCTTTATGAAGGATCTTTTAGCCTATATAGAGGGACTTTCTAGGGAAAAAAAGGTGGTCATTGAACACCAAGTCTTCGTTGATGAAGAAGCAGTCACTCTCGATGAAGACATTCAGAAGCGGTTGAAAGCATCTTGTGAAGAGCTAGGATTGGCTTTCTTAGAGTTAAACAGTGGCGCGGGCCATGACGCCATGAATATGGCCAAACGTTTTAGAACGGGGATGATCTTTGTACCTTCGGTGGACAGGATCAGCCATCATCCGGAAGAATATACACCCTTACTATTCATTGAACAAGGTGTGTTACTTCTGGAGCGTTACCTTAGGCAAATAGAGGAGGATGAAGAATGACTATCCGTATTGGTATTGTTGGTCCAGAGGATTCTGTGAAACAAATACTGGCTGTTACCAAGGAATTTCCCGAGGTTCATTTTACTCCTTTTATTTATGAAAATGTCTATGAAGTGGATGAACTCCTACTTAATAATACAACCCCGATTGACCAATGGTTCTTCTCCGGGGTCTTAAATCACAATTATGCCCTAGAGAAGGGTTTCGTGAATGAAGAGAATGCGGTTTATCCACCCTTATATGGGTCCAGCTTTTTTGCTACTTTACTAGAGGCCCAGTTATCCGAGAACAAGGTTTTTAGCCGAATTAGTATCGATTCGATTGCTAATGAAGAACTCGACAAAACCTTGTCCTTTTACAATTTAAGTTCCCTTGATTATAACAATTTTGCCTTTACCAATTACACATATATCCATGAATTGCCAGACTTTCACGAAGGTCTTTACAAGGAGGGGAAGGCTGAGATCGCCATAACATCGACAAATTATGCCTATGTTCGATTAAAGGAAAAGGGTGTTCCCGTCTACCGAATGAAGCCTTCTTATTTATCGATAAAATTGACCTTGAATCTCTTAATCGAAAGGGCAAATGCCAACCGCTTGAAGAAGACTCAAATCGGAATTATTGGATGCAATGCTAAGTTCGACCTTGACCTTGACAATGTCTACTACACCTATGAAATGAAGCAGGAAGAGCTGGATGTGAAGAAGGAATTGTTACACTTGGCTAAGAAGGTGAAGGGATCCTTTCTTGAAGTCGGAAATGGGCTCTATTTAATTTATACCAATCGGGGGGAAATTGGACAAGAAGTTCAAGAGTTTATGTTCCTCGTCCAGGAAAGATTAAAGGCATCCCAGGCACTATCCTTAAGTTTTTCCATCGGCTATGGTCATACGGCATCTAGCGCAGAGCAGCATGCTCGTTTAGGCTTGCTTGAGGCTGATGCTAGTGTGGCTCTTGTTATTGTGGATGAGAATAAGCAAATTACGATTCCTTCTAAGCATGAGACGATGCTTCCCCTTCAATATTCAATGGTTAGTTTAGGAGATGAGTGGGAGAAGGAATTAAAGGATATTGGGATAAGTATTTCGACAGTTACTCAACTCATCTCTTCATCTAACTATTATCATAAAAAGGAATTTTCATCCCAGGATCTTTCTCGTTGGCTCAATTGTTCTATGAGAAATGCTAGAAGGATTCTGTTACAACTTGAGAGGGGGGATATGATCGAGCAATGCGGTGAAATACATGCTGGTGGTCGAGGTCGACCCTTAAGGTTGTACAGTTTTGTCAATCGAAATGAATGAATTTGAAAATGGTATGTCTATTCGGGCTTAAGCTCCTTGAAAGAAAATATGAAAATAGTAGGTGATCATGTGGAAAAGAAGAAGAAAAAGGGTTTTTTTCAACGACTTTTAGATGTTGTGGAGCGTGTTGGTAATCGTTTGCCGGATCCATTTTTATTATTTGTGATTCTGGCGTCCCTTATGATTGTACTTTCTTTCGTTTTTAGTTTATTTGATGCCTCGGTTGTTCATCCGGGTACGGGTGAGGATTTGCCGATTAACAACTTGATTTCTGCGGAGGGTTTGGAGTTTATTTTGACTTCGATGTTGGATAACTTTACTGGTTTTGCTCCGCTTGGTCTTGTTTTGGCCATGATGCTTGGTATTGGTTTGGCGGAGAAGGTTGGTTTGCTTTCTTATGCAGTGCGTAAGACAATTTTGAAGTCTCCTCCTGCCTTGATTACCTATACAGTTGTATTTGTTGGTATTTTAGGGAACTTGGCTTCTGATGCTGCGGTTGTTTTAATTCCGCCTTTAGCGGCTTTTGTTTTCTATAAGTTAGGCCGTCATCCGCTTGCTGGTTTAGCTGCCGGTTTTGCCGGTGCGGGTGCTGGTTTTACGGCTAATTTATTTGTCGCTGGTACAGATGTTTTGCTTTCGGGGATTTCTACGGAAGCGGCTCAGATTATTGATCCTGAGTTTATTGTAAGTCCTTTGGATAACTGGTTCTTTAATGTTGCTTCTGTCTTCATTTTGACCTTTGTGGGTGGAATTATTACCACACGATTTATTGAGCCTAGGTTGGGTAAGTATAGGGGAGAGGCTGTTATTGATGAAGGGGACGACGATTTACCGAATGCAGGTCGTGGATTACGAAATGCCGGAATCGCTGGTGGCTTGTATATTGCCCTTATTGTTATCGTTTTAATGCTTCCTAATAGTCCACTAAGAGGGCCCGGGGGTGAAATCCTTCAATCGCCATTTATTAGTGGGATTGTCCCGATTATTTTAATCTTCTTTATTTTAATCGGTGTGACATTTGGTATTACAGTTGGTAAGATTAAGAAGAGTAAAGATGTTAGTTACTATATGTCTGAATCGATCAAGGATATGTCTACTTATATTGTGATGGTTTTTGCGATTGGACAGTTTATCGCCTACTTTAACTGGTCTAATTTAGGGATTTGGTTAGCGGTTAACGGTTCTGACTTTTTACAAAGTGTTAACTTCACTGGATTCGGCTTGATTATAGGATACATTATTTTCACAGCTTTACTGAACTTCTTGATTACGTCTGGAAGTGCTAAGTGGGCCATTGAAGCGCCGATCTTTATTCCGATGTTTATGGAATTAGGATATCATCCGGCCTTTACACAAGTTGCCTACCGAATTGCGGATTCATCGACAAACATTTTAACACCGCTATTTCCTTACATGGTTATTATCTTATCCTTCATGAAGCGATATGATAATAAGGCGAATATCGGAACTTATATGTCACTCATGTTACCCTATTCGATTGCATTCCTAGCCGTATGGGTTGTCCTAATCTTCGTATTCTTTACCCTAGGAATTCCATTTGGACCAGGTATTACATCTCATTTGTAAGAGCTTAAACAGAAAGGAATTGAAAAATGGTCTGGGAAAAGGTAAGTTCAAGTATTATCGAGTGGCGAAGGGATTTTCATCGTCACCCGGAATTAGGCTTTTTAGAAATGCGTACAGCTTCGATTGTGGCGCAGGAATTAAGTGATTTAGGCTATAAACTTCGGTTAGGTAAGGAGGTCATGAAGGAAGAAGCAGCAATGGGTAGGCCTTCTGAGGAGGAGATCTCCCGCCATGTGGAGTGGGCAAAGGAGCACGGTGCTAAGCTAGACTTCCTTGATCATTTCACAGAGGGTTACACGGGAATCGTGGCTAGCTTGGATACGGGTAGGGAAGGGCCTACGATTGCCTTTCGTGTCGATATGGATGCCCTGCCAATTTTTGAATCGAAGGATGAGAACCATCTTCCGAATCAGTTAGGCTTTCGCTCTTTAGCTGACGGGGTCATGCATGCTTGTGGTCATGATGCTCATACTTCGATTGGGCTTGGCCTAGCTACTCTTGTGAAGTATTATGAGGATCAATTATCAGGAGTTGTGAAAATTATTTTCCAACCTGCAGAGGAAGGAACCCGGGGGGCTAAGTCCATGGTGGAAGCGGGAGTTGTCGATGATGTCGATTACTTTATCGCTACCCATGTTGGTACTGGTGTCCCTCATAAACAATTTGTCGCTTCTAACAATAACTTTTTAGCGACTTCGAAAATTGACCTTCGCTTTAAGGGCCGTGCTGCCCATGCAGGAAGTGAGCCTGAACAGGGTAGTAATGCTTTGCTGGCCGCTTCTACAGCGATTCTGAATCTACATGCGATTTCCAGGCATTCTGACGGGATGAGTCGGGTGAATGTGGGGGAGATTGCTGGTGGTTTAGGTAGAAATATTGTTCCGAGTGAAGCTTCCCTTAAGATCGAGACGCGGGGAGAGACTCGTCAAGTGAATGAGTTTATGAAGGAGCAGGTTAAGAAAATCGTTACCGGGGCAGCCTCCATGTATGATAATGACGTGGAGATTGAGCTTGTCGGTGAGGCGATTAATACGGTTTGTTCTGCTGATTTTGCGGAGCTCTTACATGAAGTGGCCATAGAGCATCCGTCGATTGAGAAAAGTGTGATCCAGGCGGATAAAAATGCCGGTTCTGAGGATGCCACTTACTTTATCGAGCGGGTCAAGGAGCAGGGTGGTCTTGCTACTTATGCTATTTTCGGTACGGAACTTGCCGCAGGTCATCATAATGAAAAATTCGATATTCATGAGGATACTTTACTAACGGCAGTTGAGGTCTTGTTTTCCTTAACCAAGCGTTTGTCCAAGTCTTAAGGAAAGAGTTTGAAATAATAGTCTAGATCTAACTAGACTGGAATGTTCTGCCGGGGATTGCTAAAGAAATTTACCCTTAGCAATGTTGCCTTAAATACAAAGGTTGCGGCAAAACTTTAAAATTTTTAATAAAGGATGAACAGAGAGACTAAAACGCTACAGAAATACCCTGTCCTTTGACCCTCTGGGTACAAGGGCAAGATCTAAAAAGGGCAATTATCTTGATTGCCCTTTTTAGTGTTTACTTTGCCTGTGCGCTAGGGAAAGGAGTGCGCAAGCATCGGGGCAAAGCCCGAAATCAGCTTGCCTTCTGAATACTGATTTTCGGATCCGTGTGGTGAGATAAATCTTACCTTTCCTCGAGGAGTGATTGTTATCTCCTTCGCTTTGCTTGTTCAATTTTATTTAAATATATAGGTTCTATCCCAATTTCATTAGCTGATAGAGGTATAGAGATTTCCTTATGCAACAATTGCCCTCAATTAAGGAATTGTAATGCTTAATTCTTAATATTCTTCTTAACCAATTTGTCTTTAATGTTTAATATCAATTCGAATAAGAAAAAGGTTAATAGTCCACTCAAAAATATAAAAATTGGCGAGAACAAGTTGCTTTCTTTAAACAAGTAATAGAGGTAATTTACTGCAGAAACCAGCAAGTAAGTATAAAAACCTACAATCATCCCTTTTTTAGCGTTAATTAATTCCTTATTATTCATCTTGCTGAAGAACATTACAGGTCACTTCCTTATCCTAAAAATGATCCTTTTGCTAAGGTGAAAAAAGGATCTCCTTCACTCAATAAAGACATCTTCAAGCTCCCATTCATAGAGGTCGATTAAATAGTAAATCGCCTGGCTAGCGTCGGGGTCTCTTGAGTCATAGGGGATTTTTAGCTCCTTGTCACCCCTGTCAAAGGTATAGGAAATAACCTCATAATTCTCCTTCTTGACCTCGCGACGAAGCTCAACCACCTCACTTAAAGAAACCTCCTCCTCAGAAAAGGAAAAGAAACCATTCTCCACAACTCGCCCTTCCTCAAGGAAATAATAATGATTTAAAGCCAGCCCCATAAGCACAAAACCAAAGACAAAAACAATCAGATGCGGGAGTGTCCATCGATAGACCTTATCTCCTTTTTCTGACAAGATCTTGGTCGCTAAAAAGGATAACATGGCAAGGGCAATCACAATCATTCCAATAGTCATCCCTGAATAGGCTAGACGGGGACGAATGAAAAGCAAGTGATCGTAGGAAAAGAAGAGCATGTCCTGGACAAATAAAACAATCGGAAAGGGCAAAATAAAGGAGAAAACAAGTAGAATGACACTGGTCCCCAATATAAACCGAATAATTTTATCTGATTCAATATCACGTAAGTACTTCAATATCTTTCATCCTTTTCCTGTAAAGGAGGTTTTTATGGATAGGTGTGGGTCGCTTATAAAGAGAAACTAGGTCGTCAATAGACAACGACCTAGCTCTGGATAGATTCTTTTATATTTGGCTGCTCCTCCCTAAGCTCCTCGATGTAGTGACAAGCAGCCTTGTGCCCCTCAGCCATGGGGTCGAGATTTCTAAGTTCTGGTTCTTCTTCACGGCATAGGTCCGTTGCGAAGGGACATCTTGTATGGAAGCGACATCCTTTTGGTGGATCTATGGGTGAAGGAACGTCTCCTTTGAGAGTAATTCTTTCCTTCTTTATTTCTGGATCTGGAACCGGGATTGCTGAAAGAAGTGCCTTTGTATATGGATGTTGCGGATTTTCAAAGAGTGACTTTTTATCAGCAATTTCTACTATTTTACCTAGGTACATGACGATGATTCGGTCAGATATGTGTCTGACAACACCTAAATCATGGGCAATGAATAAATAGGTTAGATTAAATTCCCTCTGTAGGTTGTTTAATAAGTTTAAGACCTGGGCTTGAACAGATACGTCTAGGGCTGAGACGGCTTCGTCACAGACGATTAGTCTCGGGTTGACGGCCAAGGCCCGGGCGATTCCGACTCTTTGCCTTTGTCCACCGGAAAATTCATGGGGATACCTGTCTAGATGTTCCTCGCTGAGCCCTACGGTTTCAAGGAGTTCAATAGCTCGGTCTCTTCTTTCCTTGCTTGAACCGATTTTTTGAATGGCCATTGCTTCGGTTAAAATTCTGCCGACGGTTTGGTAGGGGTTTAAGGAAGCATAGGGATCCTGGAAAATGATTTGTAAATCCTTTCTCCTTTTACGTAAGTTTCGCTGGGAAAGGCGGAGTAGGTCTTCGCCGTCGAATTCTACGAATCCATCGGTAGGTTCGTCTAAACGTAAAATAGCTCGACCGGTTGTTGATTTCCCGCAACCTGATTCTCCTACGACGCTTAAGGTTTCCCCCTCGTAAATTTCAAAGGAAATATCATCAACAGCTTTAACATTATTAACCGTTCGGCCGAGGAAGCCTCCCTTAATTGGGAAGTATTGTTTTAAGTTTTCAACTTTAAGTAATGGTTTTTGACTCATTGACCTTCACCTCCGGATCTCCATCCCATTCATCAGTATAAATCCAACATCTTACTTCTTTGTTATCTCCTTGATAAATAAGTTCAGGGGCTGATTCATGACAAAGCTCAGTAGCAAAGGGGCATCTTGGTGCGAATTTACATCCCTTAGGTAATTGACTTGGGCTCGGGACGACTCCTTGGATGGGTTCTAGTTCCTCAACGTCTGTATCAATTCTCGGAATCGAATTCATAAGTCCGACGGTATATGGATGTTTCGGATTTTTAAAGAGGGATTTGATCTCTTGAAATTCAACGACCTGGCCGGCATACATAACGGCTACATAATCACAGGTTTCTGCGACAACGCCGAGGTCATGGGTAATCATGATGACCGACATCCCAAAATCCTTTTGCAGTTCTTTAATGAGTTCAAGAATTTGAGCTTGAATGGTAACATCTAAAGCCGTTGTCGGCTCATCTGCAATGAGTAAGTCTGGGTTACAGGCTAAGGCCATGGCGATCATTACCCTTTGTCTCATTCCACCGGATAATTCATAAGGATACTGCTTAAACCTTTCCTTTGGAGAAGGAATTCCGACGAGTTCTAAAAGTTCAATGGTTCTTTGTCTTTGCTTATCCGTGTTAAGTCCTTCGTGAATCTTTAAGGCTTCACTAATTTGTTTTCCAATTGTATAGACAGGGTTTAGGGAGGTCATCGGTTCTTGGAAAATCATTGAGATTTCATTTCCTCGTACCTTTCGAATTTCCCTAGCCTTTAATTTTGTTAGGTCTTTTCCTTTGAACAATACTTCGCCACCGACAATTTTCCCCGGTCGATCAAGGAGTTGTAAAATTGACAGGGCGGTAATACTTTTACCTGACCCGGATTCTCCAACAATGCCTAAGGTTTTTCCCTTGGGTAATTTTAAGGATACTCCGTTAACGGCCTTCACCTCTAACTCTTCCGTGAAGAAGGAGGTTCGTAAATCATTAATTTCTAATATCATTTCTTCACTCATTTTACTCACCCTTTCATAGGTTTAACTATCTAAATCGACTCGCTTGTTTAAGAATCGATAGGAAATGTCAACAATTAAATTCACAAGAACGAAAATAACAGAAATAATTAAGATGGATGCCTGAACGACAGGGAAGTCCCTGGCCATAATTCGGTCGATAATCAATTTACCCATACCGTTGATTGCGAAAACAGATTCTGTAAGGACCGCTCCTGAGAGGAGTCCACCAAACTGTAATCCAACAACTGTAACAACGGGGATAAGAGCATTCTTCAGAGCGTGTCTATAAATAACGATTCTTTCCCTTACTCCTTTGGCACGGGCCGTTCGAATGTAGTCTTGAGAAATGACGTCAAGCATACTGGAACGGGTCATTCGAGCGATAATCGCAGCCCCACCGGTTCCGAGTGTGATGACGGGTAAGACGATTTGAGAAGGGGTCCCCCAACCTGTGGCGGGTAGCCATTCAAGATTAACGGCGAACCAGTTCATTAACATCAGTCCAAGCCAGAAGTTAGGCATAGATAGTCCGAACAAGGCTACAAGCATAATCGTTATATCTGTAAAGCTGTACTGCCGAACAGCGGAGATAATTCCTGCAATCAAGCCTAGGATTATACTAAATATGGTACTATATATGGCTAGCTCGAGAGTAACCCAAAATCTTGATTGGATTTCTGTACTTACAGGTAAACTCGTTCTCCATGAGTTCCCAAATTCTAGCTGTGCAGCATTTTTAACGAATCGAAAGTATTGAACGGTAATTGGGTCATTTAGACCGAGTCGTTCTTCTATTTGTTTAACTGTTTCTACTGGGGCACTTTCTCCCGCGATTATATGGGCTGGATTACCAGGTGTAATATGCATGAGAGAAAATACGAGAATACTAACCCCGATTAATACCGGTATTAATTGAATAATTCGTCGAACGATAAACTGAAACATAATTTACACCTACTTTCTGTTTTTTGATTTAGGATCTAAAGCATCACGTAATCCATCACCTAATAAGTTAAAGGATAAAACAATTAACATAATCACTAAACCTGGAAATAATGTAATATGTCCTGCATCACGAATATAGTTTCTACCTTCACTTAACATGGCACCAAGTTCTGGTGAGGGAGGTCGTACTCCGAGTCCAAGGAAGGAAAGTCCACTTGCGGATAGGATGGCTGTCGCCATGAATAAACTTCCTTGAACGATAATGGGTGAAGATATGTTTGGTAATATATGAAAGAATATAATTCTAGGATCCGAAGACCCAAGTGCCCGCATGGCATCGATATATTCTAGGTTCCTCGTCGCTAAGGTCGATCCCCGAACAATACGAGCAAAAGAAGGTACTGCTGAAATAGCTATGGCATAGATAACGTTTTGTTTACTTGCTCCAAAAACACTGACTAATGCTAAAGCGAGTAGAATACCAGGGAAGGCGAGTAAAACGTCCATAATTCTCATGATGATTGCGTCAATGATTCCGCCGTAGTAGCCGGAAACAATTCCAATAACGACTCCCGCAATTCCTCCTAGTATAGTAGATAAAAAACCAATGCTCATTGTAATCCATAGACCGTGGATAATGCGTTTGAAAATATCCCGGCCGTGGGCATCGGTCCCGAACCAATACTCAAAGGATGGCCCTAACATTTTGTCCGGATAATTTGTTGCGGTTAAATTTAAAGGAAAGATATACGGACCGATCAGGCCAAGTAGTATTAAGAAGATAATTAGATAAGCCCCGAACAAGGCACTTTTATTCTTTTTAAAGTTTCGATAAAAATCCTTTACTGTTCGAATGAAGGGGCGTTCCTTCTTGGGTTTGTCTGTGACTTCATTTGGTGTTGGTTCTGCATTCATAATTTCATACCTCCTTAATATAATATATATTATAAAGTACTATAGGAGTACTATACAATATGTTCCTAATAATCTGAAAACAAAATGTAAATAGTTTACATTGAATTATTCTTAAAAAAAGTATATTAAAAATATCTTAACATACTTTGACAAAATATCTAATGCTTTTTACGAAAAACTTTAGAAATAAGTTGCTAGATTAAAATAATCTATATGAACTATTATAGCAATTATTGCTTTAATTGGAAGAGCTAGATTTTACTATATCTTACAATCATACTAAATTTTCTAAAACTATACTTGATATTTAGTCTCAGATGGTTTATCTTTATACTAATAGTTTATTTATTACTATTTAGAATTACATCACAAGGAGGATATGTATATGAGGAAATCTAGGCATTTGTGGTTGTTTTCTATCTTAGCTGTTCTCATGCTAGTTATTGCAGCATGTGCTGGAGATGGGCAACCGAACACGAACAACAATGATCCATCAGGCAACAACAACAATAATGATGGAAATTCAGAAGACACTGGCGATGCAGGAGGAACAGGGGGCCACTTAGTCATTACAGTTGGTTCTGATGCGGTTTCTTTATCTACCCATGGTTCTAATGATGTCCCTTCCAGTAACGTTCAGGAAAACATCTATGAAACCTTAACGGTATTAGATGAAGATCAGCAAATTCAACCAGGGCTAGCCGAAGATTGGGATGAGGTGGACGATACAACTTGGGATTTCTTCTTAAGAGAGGGAGTTAAATTCCACGATGGGGAAGACCTAACAGCAGAAGCTGTAAAGGATAACTTCGATCGATTAAAGGATCCAAAGATTGCTTCACCAAGAGCATTCTTATTAGACCAGGTTACAGAAGTTGAAGTAGTTGATGACTTAACAGTAAGACTTCACCTTGAATATGCATATGCTCCACTACTCGCTAATTTAGCTCACAATGGAGCAGGTATTATGAGTCCGAAGATTATTGAGGAAGACTATGCTCAGTTAGTTGATAGCGATGGAAATGATAACAATAATAATGAGGAAATTGCAGAGGGAGACCCGGACGCATACATTAACCAAAACCCAGCGGGTACAGGTCCCTTTAAGTTAAAGGAATGGGTACCAGGGTCAAAGGTTGAGTTAGAGCGTAACGATGATTACTGGGGTGAGCCTGCAAAGCTTGATTCCGTAGAATTCAAGGTTGTTTCTGAACAAAGTTCACGAATTGCGGAGTTAGAGACAGGTGCTTCCCACGTAGCGGATGCCATTGGTCCACATAACATCTCATCTGTGGATGGTATGGACAATGCAAGTGCATTACAAATTCCAAGTGTTTCATTAAACTACATTGGATTTAACGTACAGAAAGAACCTTTCGATGATGTGAAAGTACGTCAAGCCGTATCTATGGCCATTAACAAGGACGATATTATCGAGGGAGTTTATGATAGTGTTGGTATTCCAGCTATTGGACCGTTAGCTCCATTAGTCTTTGGATATGATGAGAACGTTAGCGGTTTAGAGTATGATATTGACAAGGCGAAAGAATTGCTTGCAGAAGCCGGTTATGAAGATGGCTTTGAGACAACAATTTGGACGAATGATAGTGAAGAAAGAATGAACACGGCAATTGCCATCCAGTCTCAGTTAGCTGAAATTGGTATTGAAGTTGTCATCGATGAGCTTGAGTGGGGTGCTTACTTAGAGCGTACTGCAAATGGTGAGCATGACATGTTCATTCTCGGTTGGTCTACGGTAACATCTGATGCGGATTATGGAATGTATCCATTATTCCATTCATCTCAGCAGGGTTCACCAGGTAACAGGTCCTTCTTAGAAGATCCAGAGGTTGACGAATTATTAGAGAATGCACGTCAAGAAACAGATCCAGATACTCGTCAAGATCTCTATTCTGAAGCTCAAGAATTACTTGTAGAACTTGCACCAATGCTTTATATCCAGCATGGTGAGCACTTACTAGGTGTTAGCGATTCAGTTAAAGACTTCACTGTTGATGCTCAAGGAATCTATCAGTTCAAGCAAGCTTATATTGAAGAGTAATTGTTTGGAGTTTTTGTAGGTATAAGCAAACAAAATAAGATGGCTATGTTTATCTAGTTTGATAGACATAGCCATTTTTTGTTTACTGTTAAATTTATTCGATTAGAATATGTCCTGTTACTAAGATAGGTTTTTACTTTGAGAAGCGTTGGACAATTTCAAAGAGAACCTTTAAAGAAATAATAAAGTTAATTCCATCCTTGCGTAAGTGAAGGTGGTCCTTGCCATGTAAAGAACTAGGAAGGATTGTGTAACCATCTACTTGGGCAAGGAGTGACCGGTCTTGTTTGAGACTTGCTTGATCCAGGCTGTAATCTCCTTCATAAGGGCTTAGTTCTTCCTTTAATAAAGTTTCCGGAAGTAGAAAGTTTCTTTTAATGGACTCATCAAATAAAAGAATGGCTACAAGCTGGCCTGCTACTTTTACATCTAAAATAAAGTTTGCTCCTTCTGGGGATCTGATTAAGAGTTCATGCTTTTTTCGTGTTTTTATAAGTTCGTAGTTGTCTATTGTATCAATTAAGTTGGTATTTCTATTTGACATGCTTACATCCTCCTAAAGAATCAAAAAAATCCTTAATCATAGTATAAGGCAAGTGACGTAATTTACAAAGCTAACACTATTTAAATTTAAGTTGCCTATCCTTCTGGGTGGTTCCTTTTATAATCATTTACTTAAGGTATAATTCCTCCTATAATAGAAAAAAGATAAAAGACTAGATAGGAATGGATGAATGAGATATGCGAAACAGTTTGCGAATTTTTAGGGATGATTTACATAGTATACGAAAGAATATCATAGCCTTGGTTATTATTGGAGGGTTAACTTTTTTACCCTCTTTATATGCCTGGTTAAATATATCGGCTTCCTGGGATCCTTACAGCCAAACCGATCAACTTCCGGTTGGGCTGGTCAATGAGGATGAGGGCGTAATTTTAAGGGATGAGGAAGTGGATGTCGGTGGGGAGCTTGTCGATACTTTAAAAGGAAATGATTCCCTGGACTGGCATTTTATTGATCGAAAGGAAGCTTCTGAACAATTGGAGAAGGGGAAGTTGTTTGCTTATATTGTTATTCCAAAGAACTTTTCTGAGAAACTAGGTACAGTTGTTGATGCCCATCCTGAAAAGGCAGAAGTCGAATATTACGTTAACGAAAAAATTAATGCTATCGCTCCTAAAATTACGGAAAAAGGGGCTAGTGTCATTGTAGATGACATTAGTCGAAATTTTATTGATGAAGTAAATAAGATTATCTTCGAGGTCTTTAATGAGGTTGGTTTAGAGCTTGAAGAAGATTTACCTGATATTCGAAAGTTTGAAGAGTATGTCTTTGACCTTGAAGAAAGCTTGCCTGAAATATATGAGGTTTTAGAAGAATCTCTGTCTGACGCCCAGCGGGCTCAGGAGATTGTAAGTAAAGGTGAAGATGAGCTGGGTGAAGCGGGTAAAATTGTAGCATCCGGAATGAATACCGTTGATCAGGCGATTGCTTACATGGATGATGCAGAAAGTCGAATTCACCAACTTGGTCCCAAAGTAAATGAAAATATAGATAGGGTAGAAGAGGCCCTTGAAGATGTTGTTGGTGTATTAGGTGATATAGAATCGATTGACCTAGATCCTTTAGCGGAACTCAAGGATGTTGAAAAATTACAGGAGCAAATAGAGGAGTCCATTGCTTATATTGATACGATTATTGATGCTTTACAGTCTGTGGTGGATGAACTAGAGGATTCAGACCTCCCTAATGAGGAACAACTCGAACAACTCGAACAAACAATTGCTGGGTTAGAAGAAATTAAAGAAGTCCTAGAATCTAGTTTAGATAGTACGGAAATTGTCCTTGACTTGATCGAGGAGTATGAAGCAGATATTGAGAGTATTCTCGAGGAATTGAAGGATATTTCTTCTTCGGTTGATATTGACCTAGGTGAATTTAAGCAAAAATATCAGAATGAGATTGAGCCAGCTCTTTTATCAGAATTACAAAGGGCTCGACAAATATTAGTCGAAGCTAAAGCTGTCTTGCAAAATGTTGAGGGAGCCATTCCGGAAATTGAGCAGATGCTGGAGCGTACAGGTGATACATTGAGTCGTGGAGAAGGAGTGATTGAGGATGTTTTAGAGGAATATCCCTATGTAAATGATAAGGTAATAGAGCTAGCCAATCGTATTCGGGATGTTCAAGAAGAGGTGGATATTTACCATATCATTGAACTGTTAAAGGAAGACCCTGATACGGATAAAAGCTTCTTCACGGAACCTGTTATTTTACATGAGAATACAGTCTTTCCCATTGAAAATTATGGGTCAGGAATGACTCCTTTCTACACGGTTTTATCCTTATGGGTTGGTGGTTTGTTATTAATTTCAATCCTATCGACCAATGTTTTACAGGTGGATCAATTCCACGCACGGGAAATTTACTTTGGAAAGTGGTTCTTATTCATTTTAATCGGTATAGGGCAAACCTTTATTGTTACAATGGGAGATCTGCATATTTTAGGGGTTGAAATTGCAAATCCTGTTTGGTTTGTTCTCTTTGGTTTCATAGTGAGCTTAACATTTATGACTATTATTTATAGCTTTGTTTCGATCTTTGGTGATGTGGGTAAAGCCTTGGCCATTATCATGCTGGTCCTTCAAATCGCTGGTAGTGGGGGAACTTATCCTGTCGTCTTACTGCCGAAATTTTTCCAGATGATTAGTCCTTTCTTGCCCTTTACTTATGCGGTTGGACTGATGAGAGAAGCCGTTGGTGGCATTGTTTGGACTAATGCTTTATTCGATATGTTTATGCTTCTTGTCTTTGTCCTTATCGCCTTAATTGCGGGTAGCTTTTTAAAGGAACCAATCAATCGCAGAACGGAAAAATTAATGGGGAAATCAAAGGATTCAAGTATTTTTCAGTAGTTACTAATAATCATTCAAAAAGCTATTTCTTTACTGTGAAAGTATGGGAATAGCTTTTTTGTTTGGTTAGAATGAGAAAGAAAAGATCAAGGACTTCCATTAGGCGGGTAGTCCTTGATCCTTTAATGGCTAATTTTATCCCGAAGCTTTTCTTGTAAGGCTTGACCAATAGATTAGGATGGCCAGGCTGAGTAAGATGCTGGCTAGGACGAGTAGTTCAAAGCTATAAGGGACTGTGAAAGTACCTGTCCAAGAGGACAACCCTTGCAAGAACAAGATAAGTTCATTTAAAAGGAATCCCGCAAGAAAAATTACCATTCCATACATACTTCTTTGATGGGCAACCTGAAGGAGATTAACCATTTGAAACTGAACAAAGATAAAAAAGCTAATAAATCCAAGTAAGGTTAAGTGTAAATACCCAATAATAACACTTCGCGTGTCAAAGACCAGCGCAGATAGTTCATTTGAGATCAAACCAAGTTCCATGCTGCTTTTGGCGATAAGGAAAATGAGCGAAAAGACAACACCGAAGGAAATAATCGGAGCGAACTTCTTCCTCATCTCCTTGAAGGCTGAGGAAATGGCTATAAAAATTAAGACCATTCCAATGAACTGTCCAATCGTTCCTAAGGTGGCGAGTAACTTGGCAAAGCTCCCTAATCCAGTCCACATGATGGAGGAGAGATACCAGGGGAACAAGGATATCAGGTATAGCCAAAATCCTGTTCGGCTGATCTCTTTTGAGAAAGGGATCTTGGACCTATGTAAAATGATAAAGAAAAGTCCTAGGAGAAAGAGGGTTAAAAAACCGTTATATTGAAAGTGTAAAAAGAAATAAATACTCATATCGAAAAAGGGACTATCCTTTAGTCCGGTTGCCCCTAAATAACCTAAAGCAAAGGGTCCAATTGAGGATAGGAATAAACTAAGGAGGGCACCCTTAATCATGAATTGACTTACTTTTGGAATATCCTTTTGTTTTCTTAGTTGTTTGAAGATGAATACAATCGCCCAGTATTCAACAAAAATATGAAGGGTTGACATGATAATTGAATACATGGCATAGCCCTCATATAAGAAGGCCAGGAACATGACTAGCGATACAGAGAAAATAACAAGCCCTAAAAGGGTGGCATGTTTCTTTTCTTGTAGGCTTGGCCAAAGTAGTTTTAATAAAGTGATATATACTCCAAAGAAGGCCCATCCCAAGATAGCGATATGGGAATGACCATGGAGGATATGGTCATAGGGCAAGCCTGTTGAATCTACAAAAGGAACAAGCCTTAACCATAATCCGGATAGTGCAGTTAAAATGAACAGAAAAAAAGCTAGATGAATAAAGCGTCTAGGCATAAAAACCCCCCCAATATATGTCACATCTAGCTCTATCATAATATGAAATTGTCTTTAATAATATCTAATGAGTAGATTTGTCATAAAATCATAACAAATCCTATTTAAACTTATTATTTAAGAAGGTTAGAGCAATAACACCAGGACCCGCATGAGCACCTACTGCAGCCCCTAAGGGTTGGGTAATGACGTCCTTTGCTCCAAGCTTCTCGATAACTAATTTCTTTAATTGCTCTGCGAGGGATTCATTATCGGCATGGATAATTCCCACCGTTTGGTTTTCGAAGTCCTTCCCGCGGGTTTTGGCCATTTCAATCAATTTATTTAGGACCCTTTTTGATCCACGAACCTTATCAGTCAACTCTAAATTCCCTTCTTGAATATGTAAGATTGGTTTAATCCGTAATAGAGATCCAATGATTGAAACGGCTCGACTGAGTCTTCCACTCCGATGTAAATACTCTAAATCATCCACAGTAAAAATGTGTTCCATATGCCTGGCATGGTAGGAACCAATTTCAATAATTTCTTCAATAGAAGCGCCTTTTTTGGCCAGTCTTGCTACGCGAATAATGACCAGTCCATAGCCAAGGGAAACGCAGCCTGTATCAATAATGTGAATGGGTGCCTCTGGATATTCCTCCTTGATTTCCCTTTCCATGATCTTGGCACTGTTATAAGTTCCAGAAAGGGTAGCGGATAAGGCAAAATAAATTAAAGGAGTATTTGTTTTAGCACTCTCCAAAAAAGCCTTTTTAAAAGCTTCCGGGCTTGGTTGGGAAGTTGTCACTCTTTCCCCTTGACGCATTCTTCCGTACATTTCTTCTGGTTTAACCGTTACACCATCTAAGTATTCATCTTCACCGATGAAGACATGGACAGGAATGAGCTCCACCTGTAATTTTTCATATAATTTGCTGGATAAGTCCGATGCAGAATCGGCTAATAATTTGACCTTCATTTCATAACCCCTATTCTTTTATGTATAGATTTCCTTTATTTTAATGCATTCTAGTAATTTGTCAAAATTCTATGACTCTTTCTTCTTAAAAAAGGATGCATAATTAGAATGAGGCACTCCATTATGCATCCCCTTTATTAATAGACAGCAATCTCTTGAATCATCATATGACCTTGCTTGCCTTTAAAGTGCAAAATAACTTCTTCGATTTGATCCTGATCCTCTAGCTTGATCGAATAGGTTTGAAAGACTGGTTCCCAACTGTTTTGATAACGTTCACCCCGGAAGAACTGATCGAATAAGCCATAATGGGTGAACTGGGTTTGGATAATCGGTGGAATCGGTAACTCCTCATGGAGGGCGATATGCTCCCTTTTACCACTTGACTTTAGGATTTCCGCACTTACTTCTGGTAGATGGTCCATATTCTCACTGGCATTGGCCATGGTGAAGACTAATTTGTCCATATCTTTCAGATTGTTAGAGGAAAGGTCGATTGTAAGTCTAGCATCCCCTGACCATTCTAGGGAAAGGGCCTCTCTTTGTCGACTTGATCCTCTACGATGTTTGGGTGTAAGTCTTTCTATGGAAGTAAAACCTTCAGCATCTGCATAACTTTCTTCTTCAGCAAAGGATTCAATGACACGATAAGAAGCTGGATTATATTTTGTGACGAGTAAGGTGTCTGGTAAAAAGTCCTTTGCGTAATGATGATTTTCAAAGAGCAATTCATATTCGCTCTTTCCGTTAAAGACTTGATCGAAAAAGGCTGTCATATATAGCTTGGCGACGACTTGCTGTTCCTTTGCTTGCATCATCTGTTTTCGATTTAAAAATAGTCCTCTCGGCATACTTAAATCCATTCGACCCCAGTCGGTATTAAACTGGGTGTGGTTGGCCTTTTCAACATAGACAGATGCTCTAAAGTAATCTACATTGGGACTGAAAGACGTTCGATAAAATTGCTTCTCATTACTGAAGTCATTCACATCCGCATCCCGAGCGCCATGGATGAGCAGATAGGATACATCTCGGATACGGGCCCGTTCATTATTAATGCTCCGGTCGGTTGGCGCAATAGCTACAATCCCTTCAATGGAGATGTCCTCCATGCTTTCAAGGAGCTCCTGGTCTTCAGGGGCTGAGAAGAATCTCTCATAGTCGGCTAGCATGGCAACGGCCTGACCGCCTCTGGAATGCCCCATTAAACCAACTTGATCAAAATTAATCTTCTGATAGAGCAGACTGTTTTCGTCCTTATTCATTTGCTGGAGTTCTGCTAAATGTTGCATCATCATCCAGGCTCTGAGTTCATAATTTCGATTAGGACTTCCGAATATATTGGAGTAATTAATGAAATCTTCATCTACTGAAATGGCTATAAAGCCATGGCTAGCTAGCTGCTCGCCTAAATAATCATATCCACTAGTAGACATATATTCCATGGTATGGTTACCATGAACCATTAAGATGACGGGGAAGGGGCCTTCACCCTCTGGAATCCATAGGCGACCGTTTATAGGTAGATTCTTTTCCGTAAAGCCCCAAAACTCTGTCCGTTCAGATCCCCACTTCGTAATGAAATGAGATGAGTCTGCTGTCGATGTGATTTCATCGACCCCTTCACCAAACCAATCTCTTTGTGAATCCGTCCCACTTCCGTAAGTATAGAAGTTGTAATCGAAGTCCCCAGCTTCTGCTAAATTCTCCGTGAGAACCCCGGGAAGATTACTCTTTAATTCCCCCGTCCATTCCTCAGGTTCAATAATTTTTTCCCCAATAAACAAGCCGGTAAAAAGTATGACTAAGATAAAGGCTACTGGGATCCGTTTCTTGTATTTGAAAAATAAAATTCCTAGGGCAATAAACATTCCTGCCAGGACACTATAGCCGAATCCAACAACAATGGAGAAGAACTCCCCACTATTTTCAGCATTTAAAATAATAATATTTACCCCGACGGTATAAACGAAGGCTGCGAAGGCGACTCGCGGCATTTGTAAATACAGGAAGGAAAGGAGAGCTGCTAAAACATATGTAATGGCTCCCAATAAAATTAAATTTAATAGGACGTATTTACCGATATTTAAAAAGTGAGCATAGAAAACATCCTTAGTCGGGTTCCCTAAGGCATAGATCGCAGCGGATAGGCTGGTCACTAGGGCGAAGGAGATGACCCAACTGTAAATATTTCGATCATATTCAGGGATTTTTTCTAATCGTTCATTCATCCATTTGAAAAAACTTTTCACGCGATTCATCATAATTTCGACTCCTAAAAAAGTATATACGTTTAATGATGAATTAGATTGTCTATTTTGTAAAGTAGATTCTTATAAAAAGAAGTAAAAAGACCTTTGTTTTCCTTCATTTGCATAAGATGGCCTAGGACTATTATAATAGAAGTGTTAACTTTTTTGAGAAAGTTGAAGGGGGATCAAGATGTTAACTTGGAAAACACATTATAATCGATGGATTAATGAAGAAGGTTTAGAGAAAACTTTTCATGATGAACTGTTGGAAATGACCGATCAAGCACAGCTAGAAGAACATTTTCATACATATTTACAATTCGGTACAGCAGGGATTCGGGGGATTTTAGGACCTGGTACGAATCGTCTGAATATATATATCGTGAGAAAAGCAGCAGCAGGTTTAGCTGAATACATATTAGAGCAGGGTGAAGGAGCTAAGCAAAGAGGGGTTGTTATTGCTTATGATAATAGGCATCAATCTCCGGAATTTGCAATAGAAGTTGCAAAAACCCTTGGCTATCATGGGATTCAATCCTATGTTTTTGAATCACTTAGAACAACACCGGAATTGTCCTTTGCCATTAGGCATTTGAAGACGGCGGCAGGAATTATGATTACAGCTAGCCATAACCCGCCGGAATACAATGGTTTAAAGATTTATGGTGATGATGGTGGTCAGGTAACTTCAGAGGTTGGTGAAGCCATTGTTAAGAAGGTAAATGGGGTAGAGAATGAATTAATCATCCCTGTGGCTGATGAAGGAGACTTAGAGGCTTCAGGCTTGTTAAAAAAGATTGGCAGTGAAGTGGATGAAGCTTATTTAGAACATTTACTCTCCGTCAATTTAGATCAAGCTTTAATTGATCGAATGGGTTCGGATGTAAAAATTGTATTTACACCTTTTCATGGTACAGGTTTACGGCCTGTAAGGGAGGGTTTGAGGCGAGCAGGCTTTAGTCAGGTAGAAGTTGTGAAGGAGCAGGCCGTTCCGGATCCAGATTTTAGCACGGTCAAGTCACCGAACCCAGAGGAGCATGCTGCCTTTGAATTGGCGATTGAGCAGGGGAAGAAGATGGATGCGGATTTGCTCATTGGGACAGACCCAGACGCAGATCGAATGGGTGTCGCTGTCAAATTCCCAAAGGGAGAGTATGGTGTTCTGACAGGAAATCAAATCGGAGCAATCATCTTCCATTATCTCTTGCATAAAAGAAAAGAAGCGGGGACATTACCCGACAATGGGGTCATGTTAAAGTCAATTGTTACCTCAGACCTTGGTAAAAGCATTGCAGAGAATTTTAAGGTAGATACGATTGATGTCTTAACAGGCTTTAAATATATTTCTGAAAAGATTGAGGAATTCTCACATACTGGTGAGAAGGAATTTTTATTCGGTTATGAAGAGAGCTATGGTTATTTAATCGAGGATTTCACCCGAGATAAGGACGGTGTCCAGGCATGTTTATTCATAGCTGAGGTCGCTGCCTATTATAAGGAAAAAGGTTTAAATCTTTATGATGGACTGATGGAAATTTTCAAGGAGTATGGTTATTATAAGGAGCATATCGAGTCCCTGAGAATGGAAGGGATAGAAGGTGCCAATAAAATCACCGAAATCTTAAGCGATTTACGTAAGAATCCTCCGCTGGAAATTGCTGGTGAAAAAGTTGTGGTTTTCGAAGATTACAAAAGTAAAAAGCGAAAGAAGGTCGCACTTGATAAGGAAGAGGAAATTGAACTTCCTCAGGCCAATGTACTGAAGTGGACCTTAGCCGATGGCTCCTGGGTATGTGCGAGACCTTCTGGTACGGAGCCTTTAATTAAGTTTTATTTCGGTGTAAAGGCCGACAGCTTAGGGGCAAGTGAAGAACAGTTGAGCAAGCTGAAGGATGCTATGTTAAAAAA
>Ga0079226_10000511_pt1 | contig 27256 bp, 30 predicted proteins | sample Poulit2014_FD_76345 | JGI IMG/M metagenome (GOLD analysis project Ga0079226, IMG submission 76345) | Agricultural soil microbial communities from Georgia to study Nitrogen management - Poultry litter 2014 | ecosystem: Environmental > Terrestrial > Soil > Agricultural land | place: USA: Georgia...
ATAATGACCTTGCTGATGAAGGAATAGTTGAAGAAGTTGAAGATGTAGCAGAAGATGATATAAGTGACTATTTCAACTAAAATTAAATACTAATGAAGAACCAGCTCTTTTGAAGTGCTGGTTCTTTTTTTAATTTTTGCTTGAGGGGGGATGATATTTGAAGCAAAGTCCGTTTTGGATATTGATTTTAGTTATATTGATGATATTTTCCCCGATGACGACCTCAGCTTCTTCATGGTCAACGTTTGGGAAAGACCAATATAGAACAAGAGAAGCGGTTAATCAATTTGTGAAACCAGAGATTGTGCCGAAATGGGATGTGAAAAATATTGGCTGGTCGATTTCACAACCAGTTGTCGGCAATGGACATATTTATCATCAAGCAGGTGGTTATTTATACAAAATACCACTTGATATGCCTTTTCAAAAAGGGTTAATGACGACAAATAAGTTTTTAAATCAAGGTGTTGAAAGAACAAAAATTAGCAATGACTACCATGCAGCAAGTCACCCAGTATATGATGACCAAACGAATTCTATTTATGTAGGAACAGGGGAAAATCGTATTAGAAAAATTGATCCGGATACGTTAAAGACTGAAAGAACACGAACAAAAGTAGGTAGACTTGTTTCAGCACCAACTATTTTAGGAGATGATTTAATTGCGTATGGTGATGGTCATGCAAGACTTTTTATGCAAAAAGGTGCAAAAAGGCGTATTGTTAATTTAGGTTCCAGTCCAATGGAAGTGACCGGCACATTCGCTGTTAAAGATGGAAAAAATCCAATCATTTATGTTCCTGTAAACTATAAAGGGATTAATCATGAAGGGTTTGTTTTTGCTATTAAAGTTAACGACAAAGGTTCAGGGAAAGCACCTTCATATGAACTTGTATGGTCAAAACCGTTCAAAACGAAAAATGGAGTATCGACTAGTGTTGTTTATGATGACAAGAAGAAGCGTATTTACTTTGCTGATAAGAGCGGAAACATATATGCGGTTAATGCTAAAAATGGAAAGCAAGTTTGGAGAAATACAACGTATAGCTCTTATTCATCACATATTACGTTAGTGAATAATTCCCCAGCATTATCAGGGAATACGTTGGTTGTTCCATTTCGCTATATGAATGGCAGAAATAAGGGTATGATTGTTGCATTTAATAAAAACACAGGTAAGGCTAAATGGAAACGAACTTCTGCTGGGAAAAAGAGCGGTTCATATAAAGGGGAAATTGCGAATGCACCAGCGATCAGTAAAGATGGTAATGGAAGATCGACAATTTATGTAGGTAATACAGAAGGTCAATTACGAGCTTATGATTTGAATAACGGAAAACCGAAATATATTACTGAGAAAAATGGAAAGAAGAGAAAGGTATTGAATGCTTTAAAGGGAACAGGCGCTAGTTATTATCAAGGTGCAGGATTAGCTACTGAATTATTAATTTCAGACGAACATCTTGTTTTTGGAGCAAATAGTTCTGAAACTCCTAATGCAAGTGGAACAAATGGAAGATTGTACGCTTATTCGACATTATGGTGTAATGAAGACGAAAAATGGGATGGAGAATCTTGTGTTAAAGAGTGGACGGAAACAGATGTTCACAAGGATAAAACCAAGGTAAAGCTTATACCGAATAGAGATAACAATTATTGGGGAAGTGGTTCTTCATGGTAAAAAAACCTAAATTTTCGTCGGAAGAGGGAGGGATTATCCTTCCCTTTTTTGCTTTAACCAGTATTGTTATGTTGTTGTTTGTTTTATTAATTATGGACATAGGGCAAATAAGAATTGTTCAATCAGACGCTTATAAAGCAACTGATGCAGGGGCACTCGCAGGTGCTGTGCAATCTGATTATTATGAGGAAAATGATTATAAACAAAAAAGAACTAGAGAACCCGTTTATAAAAACGGTAAAGTTGATCGCTGGAAATACGTTACGAATAAAACGTTAGTCAATAAAAAAGAATGGGCTGAAATACGAGAAAATGATGCAAAGAAAGAAGTGGATAGACTATTTCAAAAGAATGCTGAACAAACGACATTAGCTGATGATATAGCTGAAGTGTTAAACGTAGATTCTCAATTAACTGATAAAGATAAAATTGAAGTTTGGTCAGATGTGAAAGTTCATCATGAATATTTCCCTCAATTTATAGAGAATTTTTATGAAAAAGAAAATCTACCAAAATATATAAATGTGCGTAGAGCTTCTCATGGTAAAGCATCGCCCGATAAAGACTGATAAAACTAGGAGAAAAAATCTTTATAAAATATTTTTAGGAGGTATTTGAAATGGAAATTGTAGCTATTGATCTAGGATATGGATATGTAAAAGCAATTTCTTCAAGCGGAAAACAAGTATTATTTCCTTCAATTGTTGGAAGTGGTTATCAACGAGGGTTAGTAAATGTATTTGGTGATTTAAATCAAGATATATCTAACATGCACGTGAAAGTACAAGGGGAGGATTATTTCGTAGGTGAATTAGCGAAAGAATCTCGTTCACAGTCACGTATTTTTGAAAGAGAACGGTTTAATCATAGATATACACATATTTTATTGAATGTTGCTATTCAACTCATTATCGATGAGAACACAAGCGCCGTTAAAGTTGTTACGGGATTGCCACTTGATTTTTACCAATCGCAAGCTAAAGATTTTCAAACATCTATCATGGTAGTACAGCCGGAACTGGAATGGCAATCAGGACCTGTGTCTGGCAATCGAAAGGTATCTATTGAAGAAGCCTTTGTATTTCCACAAGGTGCATCGGCTATTTTTGCAGCTTTAATGGACAACGAAGGAAAGCCAGTACATGGGGATTTAATGCGAGAAGGTTCAATTATTGGTCTTATTGATATTGGGTTTCGGACAACTGACTTTGTCGTCGTTGAAATGAAACAAGGCGGATCATTTGTACCCAAAACAAAACTATCAGGCACCGTAGATGAAGGGGTTTTTAATCTATATCGTGAAATAAAACAAGCGTATAAAAATAAAACAGGCGGGGCGGATTTAAGTGATTTTTATGTAGATCGTATCTTGCGTGATAAAGAATTGACATATCGAGGGGAGAAGATAGATTTTTCACAAATAATTAATAATAGCTTACAGGCAATTACAGCTAATATCGTTGACAGACTGAAGGCAACATGGGCTGAAGAATCCGATTTGTTTGATGCTATTTTCCTTGCCGGTGGTGGAGGGGAATTATTTGCTGAACCTTTTCAACCAGCATTCGATAATCGTTTGAAGACTATTGCTTCTAGTCAGTTTGCTAATGCTATTGGTTATGCACGATTAGGTAAAGCTGTTTTCCAAGATGAGGGGACATCTGTTAATTCATAAAAGGAGGGGTGATTTTTTTGACAGAAATTGATCAGGCAGAAAAAGAATATATTTCAGCCTTAAATGAATTGCTTCATATTCGCCAGAAATACAAAGGTTATCCTAATAAATTAAAAGAATATGAGCCGTCTGCTATTTTAAAAGTGAAAATTGCAGAGACGAAACTAGGCAAACTTAAAGAAAAAAGAAGTGAAACTCAATGACCCATGCATGGAAAAAACGTTATTCTTTCCGTTTACAGGAGGAAGATAAAGAGCTAGCAAATTTTTTAGAGCAAGTTCCAAATACACAAACAAGCAAAGTTATTCGAGAAATGCTTCGTTTTGCTTATAAAAGAATGAAACAAGAACAAGCAGAACAAAAACAATTCGAGAAGTTAATCAAAGAAATTCGCTCTTTACGAGAAAGTCAGGAAAAATCAACTGAAATTATATTGGAACATCTAAGCAATCTCGATGTCCCTGCCAGTCTGTCAAATAGCAATTCAGAAGAACAAACAGAAGAGCAATTAGAAGACGAAAAAGTGAAGGAGACAGCACAAGCGATATTGGAGTCTTTCGGGGTTTGAAAATATTTACTATATTTCTATAACCCGTGGTAGGAGAATCTGTGCGTAAAATATCCAAAATACAAAAGAACTCCAAAAAAAAGCTCCCATTTCAAGCGTTAGCTAAGTGGTGAGTAGTTCACAGAGGCAATCGGTGTTTTTATAAAAAATATCAATTGACGGGGGTACAGAGAAATGAATCAAACAGTTTTAATTGAAAAAATGAATTCGGTAGACGATTACGTAAACGTTTATAAAGATCGTTATTTAATCGAAAATGGTACTCAGTTAAATTTTGATGTGATCGTTGAAGATATAGGAGGTTGGGAAAGACGCTGGTTAGGTTTTCGCACTTATATTGACGATATCATGGGTCATGCTTTTTTAGGGGATATTGCAATCAACGATATGTATTATGTGTTTGAACAATATCCAAGAGAAGAGTGGTCAAATTTACTTATATCACAAACTGCACAGAGATTGGGACGGATATCCTTTTCAATGTCCATGCTTATGGAACATTTAAGAGAGCGAGAACGACATGAAAAATTAGGAGACATCTTAGAAGAAATTGCATATGCCGAAGGCGATTATCAGGGTGTGTTAGAAAGTATTGATTCAGAAGCTGAAAAAAGGTATATGGAAAGTCGTCCTTGTTTACATGAATTTACAGTAGCTTTTTTTGAACAAATGTTCATAGATCATATGAGTGATGAAGCAAAAGAAAAACAAAAAGAATTTCTTGAAAGGGGTGATATAGATGAAAGCATTAGTTTAATAATACATGAGGTTCGCTATCCTATTTATTATTATTTTCAAGATGCAATGCATCTTTTGATTGGATTATTTAATTATTTACAAACGGAGGTTGTTTATTAATGGCGATTTCACAAAAAATTAACTGGAAAGTTGTTGGAATCATAGCTGTTTCATTAACAGTTATGATTCTTTTTTTAATGATTCCAGAAACGATTTTTGCTGAGACTGTACCTGATCAAACGTCAGACATTGAATCACGTGATTTGGATTCAACTATTGGTTCTGTTATTAAAACAATCATACGATTTCTAGCTGGAATAGCAGGTATTATTTTACTAGGTAAGCTTGTTTTTGATGGTATGAAATTAATGACTTCTAGTGGAAATCCACAAACTAGAACAGAAGCAATTCATGGAATTATGTGGTCTTTAGGTGGAGGCATCGTTGCAATCGGTGCATACGTCTTCGCTGGTGTGATCGTAGGGTTCGTTGAAAATATGATTTGATAGAGAGTAGTTAAAACCCCCTAAAGGTTAGGGGCGGTACTGTCAACATTGCGAAGGGGCTATTACTCCGAAGGGAGGTACACGTTATGTTCGTGTACGTGATCAATAAGAATGGCGAACCTCTTATGCCATGCAAGCCACGAAAAAGCTAGACTTTTGCTCGAACAAGGAAAAGCAATGGTGGTGAAAAAAATATGCCTAGCTATGAAGTACCTATGGAATTTGACGCAGAAGACAAGGTGATAGGCGGTAAATTTTCGCTTCGTCAAGCCGCCTATATTGGGATCGCAGGTGTGTTAGATGGCGGTTTATGGTTAATGGGCTTTTTACCTTCAGTTATACGATTAATTCTAATGGCTCCGATTACTGTCGGAGCTTTAGGATTTGCTTTTTTTGAGCACCCAGAATATGGAAGGTTAGATAAATTTCTTTGGAATTATTTTCGTTATTTAAGAAGTCCAAAAGCCTATGTGCGAAAGGGTGATAGTCATTAGTACTGGAATGTACTTTGGACTAGGGGTGATGGTACTCTTAGCCATCGCCCTTTTAGTCCTTTTTATTTATACAAAGAAAATGGAACAACCTAAATTTGATAATGACGAAGAAGGTTTAACAGATCAAAAAGAATCACAAATTCAGAAGGATACAAAAGAAAATGGTAATGCAGAAGATTTATTGGGGTTTCACAGTATAGATCAGGGTGTCATAACGATGGAAGACGGATATCGAATTCGGGCAGTTATTGGCGTTGATTCATTGAATTACCATTCTTTAAGTGAAACAGAAAAAAGTACTATTGATGGAATAATGGCAAGTGTTTTAGCTTCACTAAGCTTTGATATTCAACCTATCTCAATTACACGTCCCGTTGACTTAAATGATTATATTCAAAAAATAGAACAAGATATTTCTCATTTACCAGAAGTTATGCAGAAGTATGCAAGGGAGCATATTCGGTATTTAGATGAGGAAACAAAACAAGAGATTTTAATTAAACAAGATTATCTCGTAGTAGGAGTAGACCATATAGAAAATAGGGATGAAGCAATTAATGAATTAGATCGAAGATGTGGATTAATTATTTCAGGCTTAAGACGTGCAGGTCATATTGCTTATGTATTAGATACACAACAAGTATCTGATATCTTTTATAATATTTTCCATTCTAATCGTGTGATTAATGCACGTTTAAATGATGCATTAGGTGATGAGCACACATCTTTTGTTGTTAAGAGAGACAAAGAAGTCAAACCCCATTTTGGGCAGGAAGAAACAGATACGTCATCCATATCTGACAATCAAACAGAAAATAAGAAATTAGTCATGTTATAAGGAGGTATAATTTGTTTAGTTTTTTAAAGAAAAGAAAAAAACAAAATGTTTCATCTGAAAATAAAATTTCTACAAACTTGGAAAATGGTACAACAAATATTAAAGATTTTTTAACACCAGATGGTGCTTATATTGAAAAAGATGCTATACAACTCGGTTCTGGTATGTGGATGAGAAGTTTTGTTGTAAAAAATTACCCACGTCGCGTAAGTATGGGTTTTCTAGATGATGTATATGACATAGGGGATGTTGTTGTATCAACTCATATAACACCGGTAGAAGATTACGAAGTCGAAAGAGATTTGACAGCAAAAATTACACGTTTAGAATCTCAACGTATTATATCTGAACAAAAAGGTAATATATCAAAACTTGGAGAGTTAGAACGTAGTATTCAGGACGCATGGCAACTTCGTGATGCTGTTACGATGAACGAAGACAAAATGTTCTTTATAACAGTTGTTATTACGTTAAAAGCAGAAAGTAAAGATGAACTAGACAAGTTATCAAAAATATTAGAAGAACGTCTTGGGGGACGTTCTGTGCATTTACGTCGAAACTTTTTGCTTCAAGAACAAGGGTTAAAAAGCACATTACCAATAATTGAAAACAAAATGGACGACTTTCGTAATTTTAACTTAGGAGCCTCAACGGCTCTTTTTCCATTTACAGCCAGTAACATGGCTCATGATAATGGCATTTATCTTGGAACAAACTTAGGAACAAATGCACCCGTAATTTTCGATCCATTTATCGGTCCACCAGTCATGCCAAATGCTAATATAAATGTTTTTGCACAATCTGGAGCAGGAAAAAGTTATACGCTTAAATTAATTTCAGCTCGTTCTGCACTAAAAGGTGTTCGTAGTGTGTTTTTTGATCCAGATGGTGAGTATCGTGCGCTAACTGAAAGGTTAGGGGGAGCAGTTATAGATTTTAAGCCTGATGAACCTGCTTTAATTAATCCATTTGATATTGAAGAGGAAGAAGATGAGTTAGGTGGAAAGAAGGTCAATCTACAAGAAAAGCTACAGGATTTGAAATCAACATTTGATGTAATGTTTCGATCAAACGGTGGTTATACGTTATCGCCAGAAGAAAATGCTTTGTTAGACCAATGCATTATGTCTTTATATTCTGAACGGGGTATTACACGTGATCCAAGGTCTTTATATGAAAAAGATACTCGTGAAGGTTATGTAGGTTATCGTAAGAAGAAGATGCCAACGATTAGTGATGTTGTAGAGTGGCTGGAGGATTCAGATCACGAACATGCAGAACGTTTACAAACATTATTATATCCATTCCAAGCAGGCAATTCGTTGGGATTATTTGATGGACAAAGCAGGGTTCAGTTGAAAAACGTTCCAGCAATAGATTTTGATATTTCTCATTTAGAAGAAGGGGTTATGCGACCACTCGCAATGCACATCGTTCTAAGCTGGATATGGGAAAAATTTATTAAGCAAAATCAGCATATTAGAAAGCTAGCAGTTGTTGATGAAGCCTGGATGTTTATGTATCAAGAAGAATCAGCTATGTTCTTGGAAAAAATGAGCCGACGTGTGCGAAAACGAAATACTAGTTTTTGTGTAGCCTCCCAGTCCTTTGAAGAATTCACTCGAACACAGCAAGGAAAAGCAGTTTTAACGAACGCTAGTGCAACAATGTTATTAAAACAAAGTGAATCTGATATTGAACATGTGCAAGAACAATATCATTTGCCTACAGGACAAAGACAATTTCTTGAAGGGGCTTATCCAGGCGAAACACTACTTAAAATTGGAAAGAACGCTACATTATTACGAATTGAAGCTTCAGATTTTGAACACGAATTCGTCAATACGACGCCGGGAGGAGGTCATTCGTAATTTTGAAACGTTATATATTAATTCTAATGTCGGCAATTGCTATGTTTTTCTCGCTAACTCCATCAATCGCGTTAGCAGATGACCCGCAATTTGACCCGATTCCTAATGAAGATCATGAAGGATATGTACCTGATAGCGAGCCAGAAGAATCTGAAATTGATGAAGATGAGGATTATGATGATGATTCAAGTTTTTTTCTAAAGTTAATTTCAATAATGATAGATGGCATAACAAAACTTTTTAAATGGATTTTGGGAGACATTGAATTTGAAAAAGTAGTTTTCGGAAAAATTAACCCTTTAAATGGTGATAGTTTTGATGGAAAATCAATTGGCAACATATTTTCTAGTGGGGAATGGAATTATGCGATAAATCCACTTCGTATTGGATTCTCTTTTATTGCATGGATATTCTTTGTGATTATGATTGCAAATTATGGTATTAAATTTATGAAGGAAAGTACTAATCCTATTCAACGTTCACAATTGTTAGAAGATATATATGGTTGGATTGGTGGCGCAGCTATGATCATCTTTATGTATATAGCTGTGTTTATTATTTTTAATTTAAACGAAAGGATTGTAGGTGCATTACATGGTCTGATTAGTGATACAGAAGCATATGAGGGCTTGTTTGAATCAATGAATAAGGCTAACGATCTCGATGAATCTATATCAGGTAATGTTTTAGGAGATTCTTTGATAAGACTAGGATCAGTTATTATCACATTCGTCTTAATCATTCAGTATGTATTTCGTAAGTTTATTATTGGTTTTCTCGTAATTATTAGTCCACTTGCTTCAGTCGCTTATGCTCGTGAGAAAAATAGTCAAGCCTTTAAAACATGGTTATCAGAATTATTAAGTCAAACGTTTATTCAAACAGCACATGCAATTGTTATTGTATTGTATTTAGCATTTCTAAATGCTTCAAATAATAATGAAGCGTTATTTACCCACGATGAAGCAGTAACTATCTTGGGCAGTGGCACGCAGTCTATTTTAGAACCTGTGTTAACTTTTTTAATAGGTATAGGCGGTGTTGTTGGAGTTGGCGCATTAACCTACAATGGTTTGAAATTAGCGCTTTCTAGTGGTAATCCTCAGGCACGAGCCGAAGCTATAAAAAGTATTCGTAATAGTATTATAGGGTGCTTTATAGCTGTTGGTGCAGTGATAATTGTAAGTGTTATAAGAGGGTTAATGTCATAGAAAGGGTGCGATATAAGTGCTTTCTTTAGATATGATTGCTGCAGTAATCATGCTTTTTGCATTATTACCTACAGCAAAACTAACAAGAAGTATTATTGCTGGATTACTAGACGCTTTTTTTGGAAGTGATCCAGCAGGTGAAGGAGTGGGCTCTGCTAAGTCAGGATTAGTAAGAGCAGGGTATGTAGCTGGAATGGGACTTCGAGGTTTAAAAAATGCAAGTAAAAGACCTTCAGGAAATATAGCAAAGGCGCGAATATCCCACCAGCAAAATGCTAACGCAAAAACTTTAGGTGATGGTCAATCAAATTCTAAATCTATTAATTCAGAAAATAGCTTATCAAACAGCGGATATTTGCCTGAGAAGCAAAATGAACAAGACTTAAATACTCCTAATCTTAGTCAAAATACATCGGATATTAAAGATAAGTTATCTACACAGATGGATCAGAAACAAGGTGATTTAACATCACCACAATCAACAATTGTTGACAAACACGGACAACCTATTTCTTCAAATCAAAATGTTAATCATTCATTAAATACGAATAATGCTCATGTTCCAACTGATCAAAATACAAATGAACCTATTGGCGCCAATCATACAGAAAAACCAAGTCATCAATCTAAGATAGGACGGTTTAAACAATCAGTAGACTGGACAAGCGCAAAGCAGAGGATTTCTAAAGGCGCAAACATTGGTGGAAGAATAGGCGAAATAGCCGGAAGAATACCTTCAACAGTTGCAGGTATGGCTATAAGTATACCTTTAGGCGCAGGTGCTGGTTATGCAGTAACAGAAGCAGGAGCTACAGTGTCAAAAGTTGCGGGTAAAGCCATTGGTGGTATAGGAGGTTTCAGCGCACACGCAGGAGCTTTAGCAAAAGAAAAAATTTCAAGCGGTCATATAAAGTCAAATAATCACACAAAAAACATACCGAAAAGCGGGGAAGGTTCTACAAGAAGAAACCTTGATGTGAAAACACAGTCAAATTTTCCACAAATGAACGAAAAACAAGATAAACAAGAAAATATACCTAACATGAATAACATAAGTCCCAATATACGAAAAGAAAGAGGGTATTTTTCAAGATATAGGAGGTAATCTTGTCGCCATGTTTGATGTCGATAATGGGGGAATGTAAAAGATGGAAGATGAAGAAAAGGGGCAACAAAGGGTTCTTGATGGCGTAAAAAAACTTGGGAAAAAATCTGCAAAAATAATTGGAGCTTTGCTTAAGAAAATAATACTCAATCCCAAAGTTGCTTTGATTCTTTTAATCTTTTCTTTGATATTCATTGGTGTATTGTTTTTAGTAGGGATTTTTGGCGATATGGCTAGCGGAAATCTTGCTGGCAGTGATGATAAAGAAGTTAACGAGAAATTGAAACAGGAATATGTCGAAGCGACTGAAGAAGTTTTTCCAGGCGTTAAAACTGAAACTGCTGAAGAATTAAATTATCAATTAGATTGGGAGATGGTTTATGCCATAGACATGTATAGTGCGGAATCCAAGGGAAATCATGATTTGCCATATAATGACTTAGACGAATTAGCAGAAGAATTAAAACCTAGATTTGAATATGAAACAAGCACAATTACTATTACTACTGAAAAAGAAGTAGAAGTGGAAAAAGAAACAGAAGACGGGGAAATAGAAAAAGAAACTGAGATCAAAACAGAAACTGAAGAGAAAGAAGTTAGTTTACTAAAACATGTGGATACGATTAAAGGAGATTATGACTATTCTTATGAGACAGAAGAAAGAACTTCAAAATCAGATGACGGAAAAACAAAAGTTACTGTAGAAAAGAAGGTGATTTCTGATATAGATTTCGAACAAGATTATTCAAGGTTAGATAATGTTATAAAAGATAAGTTGGATTTAGATGAGGTTAGAGAGGTCGATAGAGATTTAGTATTACAAACAACCGAAGCAATTAAATCAGGTGAATCATCACTCGAATTATTGATAGGTCAACCTTCTATTGGCGAAAATTCTTTTGGCTCTATTGATATTTCATCTTTACCTGATGAATGGATAGAAGCGTTTGAAGACGCTGGTGATGAATATAAAGTTGAACCTGAAATTTTGATGGCTATAGCCTACGTTGAATCATCATTCCGTCCTGATGCTGTAGGTCCGCCTAATCCTAGCGGTGAATTAGCAAGAGGAATGATGCAATTCTTGCCAAGTACTTTTGAAGAATTCGGAGTTGATGGTAGTGAAACTGGTGAAAAAGATATGTTCGATCCGATAGATGCTATATATAGTGCAGCAAATTATTTGAACCATTTAGGTATCGACGAAAATAGCGAGAAAGCTTTATACCAGTATTCAGGGGGCAGTAACGAGTATGTAGAAAAAGTTTTAAGGCTTTCACAAACTATTGGAACAGATAGTGGAGATGGTGTATTTGCGTGGCCAGCGCCAGCGTCTAGGGAAATCACATCACCATATGGCGTTCGAGTGGATCCAGTTGATGGAACAAAAACCCATCATAACGGAATAGATATTGGTGCTGAATGTGGAACACCAATTGTTGCATCGGCTGATGGAAAAGTAAGTGAAGCTGGTTCAGCTCAGGGTTATGGTCAATGGATTGTTATTAATCATAGTGACGGTTTAACAACTATTTATGGTCATATGTATGAAGATGATCTATTTGTTAAAGCAGGTGATGATGTTAAACGAGGTGAAGAAATTGCAAAAGTGGGGAGTAATGGAAAATCAACAGGATGTCATTTGCATTTTGAGGTGGATAGAAATGGAGAAACGGTTGATCCTATGACGTTATTAAATGCTTTTTAACACTTTACCAAAGGATTAGATAATATATGGGGAGGTTTTTTATGGACGAGAAAACAGAAGTCGAAGAAGTTGAATCTGTTTCTATGACTGAATTCGGCGATTGGATAGTGGAAATGATAGAGGACTTTATTGACATGATGGAAAATGTATCGTCTCCTTTTTTTATAACAGTATTTGGAATTTCCGCTTTCGTGTTGGTTTTAGGTATTGTTTTAGGTTCAAATAAATTAAGGGGAGCAGGTGGCGGTGGATTGATATTTTCAATCATCGCTTTTTTAATTATCCGAAATGCTGATACGGTTGTAGGGATTTTAGAAAGTTTTTCTCAAAACGCACCATAAAAAATTATTGAAGGAGGAATATATATGAATGTTCTAATAGCTACGGGTAAGAGAGAATTGGACGAGTTTTTCGTCCAATTTACAAATACGCCCATACCACCAATTGCCTATAAAGAAGGAGTATTAACTCTATCTGAAAGATATAAACCTAATGTTGTGATTTTGTCAGCATTTTTAGATGGAAGTATGGATAATAAAGATGTTTTATACGAATTAAGAAAACAAGGGGCACAAGTCATCATGCTTATAGGAACTACTGACCCTGAAGAAATTCGTAAAAATTGGATGCCATTAGGCGTTTATGATTATATTACTGATCCTGTAACTGAAGAAAAAATAAGATTAGCATTGGAATACCCTGCAACACTAGGTATGGCAGAAGAACGTCTAAAACAAATTGAACAAGGAAAGATCAATGAATCAGATGAATCAAATGATGAACAAACGAAAAGTCATCGAATATGGAGAAGACGAAAGAAAAAGAAAGAAAATATTATTCAAAGTAAATCGAAAAAAGAACAATCACATACAGGAAAAATAAATTTAAAACACGATCAAGGAAATACACAATGGGCATTTGAGCAACACTCTACAGATTATAAAGAAAACGATGCTATGCAACCTAAAGAATATAATTCTAATGTTTCTGAATATGAATGGCAAATAAGTAATGATCAATATAAAAAGGACTTTTTCAGTCCTAAAGAAAATAATGAAGCTATAGAACAAAATAACGATAAAAATGAGCGAAAAGAAAACAAAGATTTACAATCGAAGATTTTAACATCAGTATGGAATTTCCAACAACAAGAGCCAATTCAGTCAGTCTCTTTGCCAGAAGGATATAATATTGTTGTTACTTCTCCCGTGTCTGCTGGCAAAACTTATGTCGCAATTAATTTAGCATCTGTATTATCTAAACAAGGATTGAATACTGAATTGGTAACTTTTGATGATTATGATGATGTTTGGCAATATTTGGATATGCCTTCAGGGAAGCAGGGATCGCCTAACGGACTGCCCAATTTAACTGTATCTCTGTTTGAAAAAATGATAAACAATGCCCATTATCGGGTTATTGATTTACCATATGAAAAATGGGCAAATGCTGAATTATGGTATGATGCTCTTTTTCTTTATGTAACTGATATGGATGTTGTTCATCAACGTTCAGCTGAACGTGAGATAGAAAAATTCCAAGGGTATAAAGTACTTCGGGTACTCAATCGATTTGTTTCAAACATTTTAAACAGTGGACAAGAACAAAAGTTGCGTTTAAACGCAGATATTATCCTTAACGATCAACCCACTCATTATTTAGCAATGCGTTTTGGGCGACCAGTCATTACTACCGATCAAGAAGTGGCAAGAGAATTTGAAATTGCAACAAAAACAGTTCAAGAAGCATTACCACAAACAGGACAGAATAATTTATTTTCTATTAATCAATCGTCTTAAAAAAGAGGGGGATTGATGTTGAAAGCTGTTGATGTTATGAAGAGTATGAAAAGAGGTCATGTTATTAATCAACTACATGATGTTGGATATTATAATACAAAAGGAAAATCATACAAGGAGTTAAAATTTAAATTAGCTTTAATAAAAGCAATGGAGAAGGATAACGTCTGACGTTATAAATATTGACACAAAGATGTTTATTTAATATAACGTCCGACGTTTTTTGTTTGTTTTATCAAGGGTTTCTTAAACGTCAGACGTTAAAAAAACAGAATCTTATAATATCAAGGGCGGATAACCTGTTTAACGTCTGACGTGTATTATGTACGACGTCTGACATTATGTCAAAAATATACGGTGTTAATAGAATTGACTAATGTTATTTACGTCCGACGTTCATCTCATTAATTAATGTTTACCACTATATTAGATAACAAAACGTCGGACGACGAAATTATAATGTTCAATTATATCAAGGTACAAAAGGCTAAAGAACGTCTGACGTCTAATAGAAGGAGAGGTAAGCATATGAAGAAAAAACCTTTGATGTTTTTTGCTGAACAAGCTATTGAAAATGGAGACTGCTTACAATATCCAGTTTTTCATTTTTCGATCACTGGAAGATTACCAAGTTTAAATATAGAGAGAGGAGAATATGTAGAAGCGCGTGACTATTTCTTAGAAGAAATATTAAAAACATATGATTGGAAGAAAATCAATATTCAATTTAATCGTGCAATTATATATATAATTCACTATTTTGATACTCCTAAAACAATAGATTTGGATAATTTGAACAAAAAACCGTTAATTGACGCAATCCGAAGAACGTTGTTAATTCCTGATGATAGTTATCATCACTTATCACTTATGGAAGAGGGTTTTTTTGATAGGAAATATAATCACTTAGAAATTTTTGTTATGCCACGGAAATATCTAGGGGATTTTATAAAAAAAGTGGAATTTTGATGCTTTTTTACCTAAATATCAAGGGTAAAAATATGCTTGCTCTAACAGGGGAGTTGAAAGGTAAAAAAACCCCTTAAAAATTACATTTTTACCCTAGCAAAAAAGGTAAAAATCGGGGTAAAAATAGTTTCATTAAAAAAATAGTATTTTTGCTTAAAAAAACGGGTAAATTTTACCTGAATTTTTAAGAATTAAAGTTGAAATGATAGTATTTTATCTTATTCAAGCATAGTTGTTTAAAAGGGAGAGGTTTAGTGAGCATGTTCGAGAACAGTCGCAGAACACGCGGAACTAAACAGTCTAATTACCATTTCTATTTTTTAATAAAAAATCATATAAAATTCATTCCTGTATGAGAGGTGATGAGATGAGTATTATTAGACGTCCAACATCAAGAGATTTAAACTTGCTATTAGATTTATATAATTATCGAGTGCTGACAACATCTCAAATAAAACGAAGATATTATCCGGATAGTAAAACGTATGTAAATAAACGTTTGCATTTAATGAGGAAAAGTGGATATATTGCGACCGAATCTTACCCGAGGATTGATCGTAAGGGTTTTGCATACCATCAAATAACAGATACAGGGATATCACTTTTAAGAGAATATGGTTACGATTGTCCGATGAGATCAGATTCTTTACGTGTTACTCAACAAATGTTGCCTTATTTGTTTGATGCGAATGAAATAATGATTCAGCTTGTACCTTATGGTTGGCGGATGAAAGATAGTCGTCAAGTGAAACATGATTATAACATGAACCGAGGAGATTATATACACGGTTCACTTATAGCTGAGGATGGAACAGAATATGGATTTTATGTTTTAGAGAATAACACATTAGCAAAGAATTTGGAGAAAATTATTCAAGAGATCAAAACAACATCGAGTTACGACAGGGGATTGACCGATTTTATAGTTTTCTCCAAAGGACGTGATTCTCTTAATCACTTTGTAGAACGAGCGAATATGGAAACACGTAACCATAAGGGGGAAATAACACGAACGAAGCTCCGTCCGAGCGGATCACTTTGCGTTATGCCATTTAAATACGCTTTAGATTACTTAAAATCAAAATTAACCGATTCTTATTTTTTTGAAGATGTTTTTCGCCATAAGACAGCCCCAGCTCATTGGCTTTCCCCCTCGGGTAAAAATAGTTTTGCATTTATTGCGGAATATTGTGGGGAAGAAGTGTACGTTGTGAATATGTTAGACAGTGATTTAACAAAGATCGATAGCATCGACCACTATTTAAATGATTTACAACGATTAGAGCGATTTAGCGACAAGAAGCGGAAGATTTTAGTTATAACAGAAGAGAGTTTATTAGGTTTTCATAAAGAATTAATAGGAGCTAATGATAATATTTATTATTTTGCTATGAGACGTAAATTAATCACTAAGACTATAAGGGAAAAAGCTGAAATGAAAGGAGGTTATTAAATGATCCAAGGTTTCAAAAAGATTATTGAAATAACTGGGGACGAGCAATTGGCAAAAGAAATTGCTTCATTTCCGAAAGAGGTGCAACATGACATATATCAATTAATGAGAGAAATTATGATTGATGAACTTCGTTTTGTTGTAGAGTTGGAAAAATACCGCAGATTTCCTAATTTGAGGGTATTATCATGATTATTTTTTTACTTTTTATTTTAGGATGTATTTGTTGGTTTAGTGTGTTTATGGGCTGGTGGTTTCCATGGATTAACATTTTATTAATTATAAGTGGCGGTTTATTAATTTATTGGTTAATAGAATTAATGTTTTTTAAAAAAAGAAACGCTATTATATTGCTAACGTTTCTTATATATATCAACATTATTATTGGTGTCTATGCGCATGATGTTTTAGAAATACAAGGAATGACAAGATTTATACTACTATCTGCTACATCTTTATCAGCAGTTGTCTTTGTAGGTTATATAAGAAACGGACAAGACGGTGACCGAAATCAAGGTCGTCTAAAAGAGAAAAAAAGCTTGAAATCATTTTTCAATGAACGTAAAAAGAAACAAGACAATAGCGGTGAGATAACAATTTTTCTAGGCGAATCGGCAGAAGAAAATCGCGAAGAAAACGTCAGTAGTCAATAAAGCATAATGTTTTTTAAAAGTAAGAGACTGCCGGACAATACTAGCGGCATTGCCCCGCTTTCCCAAAGGCTTTATCATATAAGCGTACCGAGAAACAATTAATGTTTTTCAGCTTTGATCTTATTTATATAGCCTCACCTATTTTCAGAATAATAAAACAATTGTATAGGAGGAGTTTTATGGGATTTGGGTTTGATGAAGTGTCGATTAAACGTTTAGAAAAACTTGAAGATGATATAAACGAATCGTTATACAAGATAGGGGAGGGGGCTCATCGTATAGGCATATTGAAGCATGGTGTAAATTCAGAAGTTGTAGATCGAATAAAGATTGCTTCAGAGATTTTATGTGAAGACAGGGATTTTGTATCGTATGCAGTGCTATATTATTTGGATAATCGGATTAATCGCGCTGACTGGAACGATTTATAAATAGACATCGTTTTAGTCAGTTTTTTTATTTAAATTTTAAAGGAGGCAATTAATGCTTGTTAGATTTATTCTTATTTTCATTTGTTGGACGATCGCTATAATTATATTCTTTTCTATATTTAAACGAACGAAAATTTACCAAAGGAACAATGATCGACATTAAACAATATAAAAGGAGTTGGTTTGATGAATTTAGTTGATATAGACAAATTGCAGGAACACCATAAAAATGGTCACTATTTTACAGATGTTGAAGGTGAAAAATACGAAGAAATTAGGCGTAGTATAGAACAGCATGGTATTCGCGATCCCATTAAAGTTATGCAAAAACCTGAAGTGGATGGAACATCAAAATATATCGTTATAAGTGGACACCAACGTTTACGAATAGCAAGAGATATAGGCTTACAAAAAGTGCCTGTACAAGTGATACCTGACATAACGGAAGAAGATGCTGAATATTTATTGATTGCTGAAAATGTTGAGAGACGTGGACAAGCTGAAACAGATCCGATTAAGAAAAGTCGTATTGCTAATTTTTTGAAGGAGTATTGGGGAGTTTTGGAAGGTAAGGGTGGTGACAGAAGATCAAAGGACAAAACGCCTTTGAAGTCTGTTTCTGATATATCTGAAACATTAGGTGAAAGTGAGAGAAACACAAAAAGAATTATGAAACTAAACGACTTAATCCCGCAACTACAAACGCTAGTATCCGATGGCAAACTAGGAACAACAGCAGGTGAACAGTTAGCATATTTAACCGAAGAGAATCAACGAGCTCTGCTAAATGTACTTGGGAAAGAAATTGAACGTACAACAGTATCGAAAGCTAAAGAATATCGTTCAGTCCAACAAGAAAGTGAAACAAGTGAAAGTTATGAGGAAAAGTTAAAAGAATTACAGGAAGCAAAAGACCGAGCCGAACGTGAAGCGGAAAGAGCCCGTCAGTCCGCACAAACAGCCTTTGAAGAACTAGAAAAAGAAAGAAATAAGAAGCCAGTAGTTAACAAAGTTATCAAAGAAGTTGATAATACAGATTATGAGCGAATAGAAGAATTAGAGAAGAAAATCGAACAAATGAGTGGTGAAATTGAACAGGCGAAAGTTGAAAAACAAGCCATTCAAAATAAACTTGAGCGTCAACAATCTAAAACAAGAGAATATAACGCATTAAAACAACGTCTTGAAGAAAAGGAAGAAGAGTTAGCATCATTAAATAGGGAGCAATCTAAGATGAAAAACCGTCAAATGGTTTACATTCATGCGTCAAATATGGTTCGTGATGTCGGAAAAGCTACAAGAAAAATTCGTTTTATTATGAATGAAAGGGGAGATGTACGGGGAGATAAACAAGTTTACAATACATTAGAAGCTGTCATCAAAACATTAAAAGAAACAATCGATGAAGTGGAGAGGTGGATGAGTGTAGAAGTTTTAGGTGATCAGCATAAAAAAGAAAAGGGGGATTATATTGACGCAGAAATCATTGATATGGGTTAATCCAGAAGAATATTTTACGCAACTGGCGATTAAGGAGAAGGAACGTGAATATCAAATAGCGATTGAAATATTTATTACGAATAAGGTTGCTACATTGCATTACCAAGACCATATGAATGATTTACCAGAAGGTACAGCGAGTAAGCATCGTCTATTAAGTTGGCTGAATGATCGAACAAAAAATGGTGAAATTATAAGAGAAGGAATCATTAGTTCGTATAAAAAAGAAAGAGTGGATGATTTTAATGAGAGTGGCTTTTGGAATCCGCTACGATTGCACTCATTTATAGACTTTTTATTTACTGCATTAACTGATAGAAGGATTGTAACAGACAGTCGAGCACTTAAATCATTTAGGTACTCAATTGATTTTCCTGAATGGAAAAACAAAGCGGTCGCAGTAGCAAGTTTGAAGATGTTAGAGGATTTGCATGAATATGGAAAATTAATGAGTAGTGTTGCAGAAAAGATCATTAATCGAATCAAATATCACCGCCAATCTATTGGAATGAACGCTAAAATCATTAATCGTGCTGTGAATCGCATTGAGAAAGAGGGAGAAGAACCATATGAAAGTATTATACAAGCAAAAGAGGAATTAATAGACGCTATTTCTAAGCAATCAGACACACTTCTTCAAATGGATATATCAGACGTACAAAAAATGGAAGAATATAAGTTGTTTGAAAGGTATAATAGTGAAATCAAACAAGGAATAGCACAAATTGTAGATCAAGGGCAAATGGTTTTACTTACTGAGGGAGACTAATCATAGCGGTATTCCTTCAGTCATTTTTTTATGCTTGAAATACTTGAAAAGGGGATTGAAAACATGCTTATACCTGGAGAATCAAATCAAGAGTTACAGCGTTTTGCCTTCCGATGTCAAATGACAGTTATCTTGGTATTTTCATTAATTATTAGCACAATATATTATTTCATTAATTAGGAAGGAGGTTATCATGTCAGAGTCTGTATTATGGAGTGGCGATGATTGTTTTACACATATGCTTGTAGTAGGCCCTACAAGAAGTGGTAAAACAGCAACTGTTTTAAAACCAATGATTTATCAGTTGTTGTTGCAGAAAAAAAGAGGAAAAGAATTGGGTTTATCTGTTGTAGAACCAAAAGGCGATGTGGCTCAGATGGTGAATGAAATGTGTATAGAAATGAATATACCATGTATTTATATTGATCCAGAATCACCAAACAGTCATCGTTTTAATCCAATGGAAGGTAACACAGATGATGTAGCTGAAGCAACGGTAGTCGTGCTTCAAGGAATGTTTGGAAAACAAGAGGCTTTTTTCCAAACCGTACAGGAATTATCCGCCCGAAATGTCACGAAATTATTAAAAGAGCTACACGGAAATCAAATGGATATTATAGATGTAATGAATACATTACGGGATCCTGATGTTTTAGAAGCAAAGGTAAATCAACTTAAGCGACGAGACGGCATGACCGATCTCGTTCATTTTTTTGAATCAGAACTACTTGGAAAACAACGTGATAAATATAGGCAATTTGCGATTGGTCTTCGAGCACAATTAGAAAATATCACATCAAATGAATTATTACGTAAAGTTATGACAGGAAAAAGCGACATAGATATGGATAGACACTTTGCTGAAGGTGGAGTGTTAGCGGTTAATACAGCACTTGGCAAACTGAGAAAATCGGGTGATGCATTTGGGCAGTTTTTAATTATGCATTTACAAAATGCAACGTTTAGACGCCCTGGCACGGAAGATACGAGAACTCCCCACTTTCTTATTGTTGATGAATACAGTCGGTATATAAACCCTGATGTGGAAATGTTTTTATCATTAGCAGCAGAGTATCGAGTTGCTGGTATATTAGCTGTACAATCACTAGCCCAACTGGAAGTTGAAGCGGGAGACATCGGACCTCAAGCAATGAAAACAGCTATTATGAATTCCTGTCGAAACAAAATTGCCTTTGGTGGTCTACCAGCAAATGACGCTAAAGAATTTGCAGAAGAATTTGGGATGAGGCGTGTCATGATGAAACAGGATACTTATGAACAAAAGATCTTGTTTCCGAATTTTTTTCCTAAATCATATCGGGAAACAGAAACTGAAGAATATAATTACTATTTTTCTGAGATCATGCATGGACTACCAAGGTTTTATTACATTCACAAATTAATGAAAGGAGGTGTTCAACAACCGCCAGGACTTGCTAAGGGAACTTTCGTTCCAAGAGATTGGAAACAGAGGAAAGAATGGTTAAAAGAGAACGATAAAAAATCGCCGTTTTCTGATCGTTTAAAACGGGCTACACATGTACTCATACAAGAATTAAAGCCTAAACGTCGTGAATGGGTCAAAAAAGATATAAAACCGTTTAGTTACGAAATAGTAGATGGTGATTTTACGGAAATTCCCAATAACGACGATCCAGTTCAGGACTGGAAATGGAATGAAGGTTTTGATCAAACATCATCGGAGAAAGGAGAATTTACTGAATGGACGTTTGAATTAGATTCTTGGGAGCTTGAAGAAAATGAAGGATTCAAAGAAGAGTATGATGAGAGTGATATTAAAGGGGGTGATGAGAATGTAGAAGAAAATGATCCAGAAATAAAATATCAAGAGAAAAAAGAAATAGAAGATGACTTTTGGACTGAGAGTGATCAAGGCGAACAAGAACCGGAAGATGATTTTTGGTCTTAAAATAATTGAAAATAATTTTTAAAGGAGAGGGATAAAATGGCTGATGATCGTTTAGAAGTTCTTATTGAAGGTTATGATCCTGAAAAAGTTCAAGAGAGCGAGGTGGATCAGGATTGGAAGCAGATTTACAGTGCATATCAAAACCGTACGATTTTACAAGCCCTTGTCGTCGGTATTGAAACGAAGCTGAACATGCCTTGTCTTATCGTAAACATTGGTTCTATCCGAGGTTATATACCGTTTGCAGAATCTGATGTGAAAGACGAAGCAGAATTTTATAGTTTAACGGGTAAGAATGTTGCATTCCACATTTTAAACTATGATCGTGAAGGAGGCGTGTTCACAGCAAGTCGTAAACGTGCACGGGAGCAAATGGCAAACATTACATGGAGAAAATTAGAAGAAGGAATGATAACTTTAGCTGTTGCACGTAATGTAACTACTAATCTTGTTTATGCAGACATTGGAGGTATTGATGTTAAAATTCCAATCGAGGAAATTCGTTATGGTTGGATTTATGATCTTACTGAGGAAGTTAAGCCTGGCGATCATTTGAAAGTGAAAGTTACAAAATTGGATAAAGAAAATGAAAAAGTAACCGTAAGTGCTAAAGCTGCACAAGAAAATCCGTGGCCAGATTGTGCTAAGCGATATGTCGAGGGTAATGAATATGTAGGTAGAGTTACAGGTGTAGATGAGTATGGGGTCTTTGTTAATTTAGAACCCGGTGTCGATAGCTTGGCACGGCATCTTAGATTTGATGAAGTATATAAAGGTGATCAAGTACTTGTAAGAATTCAAGGTGTTGACATTGAAAAAGAACAAATTCGTACTAAAATCGTTAGTATTTTAAAAAGGGGCTAAAGTATATGACTTTAAGCCCTTTTTCTTTATTTCATAATTGGGAATTAAAATGGCAAAGACCCCGAATGTATAAACGATCTAAGTATTTAGGAAACTCAAAGAAAGAAAAAAGAGTTATTGAATCACTGGCAATTGTAGGTGTAATTGGTGGCAAACAACTTTCTGATTTTTACAACATCAATCGAAATGATAAAAAGAAAATGGTTCGTCATGGTAAAATCATGCGTCATGATATTAAACAGAACAATAAATTGATTCCAATATTTACGCTTGGTCCGAACGGAGCGGATATGATAAATCTAGCAAATTACAAGCAAGGTTATTGGTTAACTTATGATGTATCCGATGTGCTTAAGCGTTTATTGTTTTTTGAGTTGTTTCATAAATTCCCGAAAGCTCGTCTAACTCCTGCCCCAGCCCCATTTGTTGGAGCGATTCAATATCGTAAAAATACTTTTTATGTTTATGTTGTGCGTGGAGATATGAATGATTTGCTTATGCACTTGAAGTGGGAAACGTCATCTAAACGAATGATCATTATAACCGAATCCATAAATCATCTTCAGCCTCTTAATATTTATGCTAATGATCTTCACGTAAGAGTAACGACTGATAAGGATTTGGGTGAATCTTTTCAAAAGATGTTTTATAAATGGGATAACGGCTGGGTGAAAGAAAGCGCAGAAAGAAAACAAAGTAAGATCATTAATTTATGAGGAATGGGGGGAGTTTACTTTGAGAAAGAAAATATCGAATAAAATAATTGTTTCTATAACAATTTTAACATTCCTGTTATTTATCCCTTTCGATACCATTATTAATGCAGATGATTTATCACCAGGTGAATGGACGGAAATTTCAGACATGAATTATAAAAGGGGCTGGGGGCCAGGAGCGGTTTTATTGGATGATGGGCGGATATTAGTTGCTGGAGGAAAAGTAAATAATACTATTCATGCCTCCGCGGAAATTTATAATCCTCAGACTAATAAATGGACTAAAGTTTCAGACATGAACTATAAACGTAGAAATTTTTTATTAGTAAAATTAAATGATGGGAGAGTAATGGCGATTGGCGGAAAGGGAAGAAAGGCAGATAATTCCACGGAAACTAGTCCTTTGAAGACAGTAGAGATATATGATCCTGAAACTAACAAATGGACATTGGCAACGAGTATGAATGAAAAACGTGTAAGTTTTTCCGGTGTTACCTTAGAAGATGGTAAAGTTCTGGTTATAGGTGGAGGGAGTGATTCAAAAGTAGATACAGCAAAAAATACAGCAGAAATTTATGACCCTAAGACCGATGAATGGACTAAGGTTGCTCCGATGCTAGAACCAAGATTTGGACACGATAGTGTACTGATGAAAAATGGAAAGGTTCTTGTCACAGGAGGGAGTAATCCAGATTCTTCTTATTTAAGATCTTCTGAGGTTTATGATCTAAAAACTAATGAGTGGAGTCGAGTTGCTCGAATGTCTGAACCAAAGAGAAATCATAAAATGGTCAGATTAGCAGATGAGAGGATATTATTAATAGGAGGTAAGAATGATAAGGGTTATTTAAAGACAACAGAGTTTTATCACCCTAATGCAGATCGATGGAGTTCTGGTGAAGAAACCAATTTCAAACGAAGGAATTCAGGGGTAACACTTATGGCCGATGGTAGGGTTCTTGTGGCAGGAGGACGTTCAGGAGATGAAATGTACCTAAAATCAGCAGAAATAGGATTTTTTAATCGTGCACCCATTGTAAATTTATTATCTCCTGTAGATGGAAAAATGTTAAACAGGGACGAGCTTTCGAATATCAACCTAAGATGGATAGCAGAAGATCCTGATGGAGATGATATAAAAAAATACAGATTACGTGTGGGGACATCGAAGGGAAAAAGTGATATTTTAGACGTTACAAAATCATGGAGTAACAAGAACACAAAGATCGAACACTATTCAATTGATTTGTCGGATATAGATAAAGAAAAGACGATTTACTGGACAGTTATGGCACAAGATGAACATGGGGAATGGTCTGACTGGGCAGATACTAGAGCATTTCAAGTCCCTGAACGATTAGAGACTTCTATAGAACATGTAGATAAATGGCAGGATAAAAGAGAATCACTGGGGTTAGATGATAAAGTATTTTTGGCGGGCGAACCATTTTTATTAACTGCAAAATCTAGTTCTGATGTTGAAAAAGTGGAAGTCACAGATCCACTGCTATCAGAAACGATCGAATTGGATAGAACAAAAGAAAATAATTGGTCAAAAGTATTTTATGATGAACAATATAGTAATATAAAACCAGGGGAATACACATTCAAATTTAGGTTCTATTTTGAAAATGGAAAGACTGAAGAAACAACCGTGAAGATTAACATCTTAGGTGAAGCTTCACTAGGGATTCATCAAACATTTTAGAACAGTAAGTAAGAGATCAAAAACCTGAAGAGGTGAAAAAAACAATGACTGACGAACTAATTAAGCACACAGTGGACTATTATAAGCAATGCGAGATATGCAAGGTTTATATTGATGATTTTGTTGTTAGAAACAAACGTATTTACTGTCATGATTGTGTTGATAGTGCACATAAAACAAACAGCTTAACTTAAAAAATTAAGTGGTGAGTAATTCACTGATAGATCGGCACACTCATTTTTATGTGCCGATTTTTTATTTTTCGTTATAAAGATTTATGAATAATTTACATACCTAAGAGTATAATAATAAAGAAAGTGTTATTATATAATAACAATTGCATTGACATTAAGTTTCTAAATGCATAAAATTATGATAGAAATGATTTAATTGCATTTGGACGTGATTCATATTGCCACAAGCAAATATTCAACAAATAAATGCTGCACTTATAAAAATTAAAAATTCCATTAATGACCCACACCATGGTAATTTCCAATTACGTAAACGAAGAAAGAATGAGGAAACTTTGATTAAATTAGGTTTATTACAAAAGCATGCTTTGGATGAAATATTAAAATTAACATACAAAAATTACTGTTCGGGTCCAGAACCAAATACAAGTCCAACTGGTGAGCGAAAAGGTGCGGTTTGGACATTTGGGAAGATCATTAGAGGGATTGAAATCTATATTAAGATTCAAATAATCCCTATAAAAAATAAAAACAATTGTGTATGTATTTCATTTCATGAGGCTGAAAGTAAAATGAGGTATCCTTACGCAAAAGGGTGATGATTATGTTTAAAGAAATGTTGTGTACTAATTGTTTAGATATAATCGAGGCTAATAAAACAAAGAAAAATGAATCCTATACCATTAATAATGATACTATTACAGTTGAGATTTCCGTTTATAAATGTCCGATATGTGCTGAAGAAATGTATGATCCTAATAATTCATCTGAAGGTTTGGAAAAAGCATATAATGAATACAGAATTCGGCATAATATTTTGACCCCTGAAGAAATAAAGTCCACAAGGGAACGATATGGTCTTAGTCAAAGGCAACTTGCAAAATTATTAGGTTGGAGCCATGCGACAATTTCTCAATTAGAATCTGGAGCATTACCAAGTGCAAATCAAAACAACACATTAGCTCTTTTGAGTACCCCAACGAATATATTGGAGTTATTAGAAAGAAATTCCTATGATTTAAGTGTTAAAGAATATAAAAATATCCATGAAAAAATTAATAATGTCATCGAAAATAATAAGAATAATTTAATATATGGGTTTGCAGACCGTCTATTTTCCTCAAGTCCAAGCGAGTATACAGGTTACAGGCCATTTAATTTTGATAAAGTTACTCAATTAATAAAATTTTTAGCTAAAAGAGAACATAATTTATTTAAGTTACGTTTACTTAAATTTATGTTCTATTCTGACTTTCTTAGCTTTAAACGAAGAACTCGTTCGATAACTGGATTAAAATATAAACACTTACCGATGGGTCCTGTTCCTAATGATTACGATTTATTATTGGATTTAATTGAGAAAACAGGTGAAATTAATAAAGAAATTGTAGTTCTGAATGATTATGATAATCCTGGTGAGAAAATTAGTTCGACGGGTCAAGTAGATAATTCTTTGTTTGATAATGATGAATTAAAAATACTTGAGGATGTATATAACTTTACAAAAAATTATAATTCAAGGCAGATTTCAGACTTATCTCATAATGAAGATGCATGGAAATGTACAAATCATTTAGAATTCATATCATATAAATATGCAGATACATTAACATTGGACTGAAATAGTGCTTAAATTTCGACTGGATAGGCGGGATAATATTAAGAGAAACTTGATATTATGTATATTATTTATAGTCATAATTATTGCCGTGGGCTGTGGAAGTAATGATGCGAACGAAGAAGATTCTAATGACTTATTGGAAAATAGAGGAAATCAAGATGAATTATCGGAGTTTGAACAGGAGGTTGCAGAAGTTATTTCTGAGAATATTGAAATGGAAGATCAAAAAGGAAATGAACGGATTAAGGAAATAT
>Ga0079226_10000512_pt1 | contig 27246 bp, 28 predicted proteins | sample Poulit2014_FD_76345 | JGI IMG/M metagenome (GOLD analysis project Ga0079226, IMG submission 76345) | Agricultural soil microbial communities from Georgia to study Nitrogen management - Poultry litter 2014 | ecosystem: Environmental > Terrestrial > Soil > Agricultural land | place: USA: Georgia...
AACGCCGTACATGCGTCATTGTATCCATACGCAAACGGATCTTCCGGTCCATACTCCAGAAGCTCCAGATATTTCTCTGCCACTTCCCGGTATTCATCGGTAAAGGTTGCCTCGCCTCTGTTAACCTGTTTACACAGATCCGACGGTGCCAGCGCAACCGCCATGGAGTTCCATGGCGCCAGACAGGTCCATGTGTCTTTAAATCCAAAGTAGAACGGAAGAATGCCCTCCGACTGAATATCATTGCAGAGTGTCATCAGTTCATTCCATGTTGTCGGAATCTCCCATCCATGTTCCTCAAACATATCCCGGTTGTAGAGGATTCCTGCCGCGTTTGCCACATACGGGATACCGTAGGTGCCGTCGGTCGGAACAATCTCAAGCGCCTCCAGAATATCCTAGTAGGACTGTTTGATATTGCTCATGACATCACTGTCGGAAACATCCGCAAGAATACCCGCATCCACATAATAGGAATAATTGATATCCCCTCCGATACCGATAATATCCGGATAGTCCTCCCGGATAAACCGTGTCCTCATGATAGTCGAAGCATCGTTCGGTGAATCAATGGTCAGATGAATGTCATCATGTGTGGCATTGAATTCTTCTTCCACCTGATCAAAGTAGGTTGCCGCTTCCGGTTTGTACTGCAGGATCTCGATTTCTGTTTTCCCACTGTTTTCATTTCCATCTCCGCACGCAGTGAGAAACATGGACGCTGTCATACATCCTGCCAGGGCAGCACCAATCACTTTTTTCCCCTTTCTCATAATTTTGTCTCCTTTCTTGTCTGTTCTCTATGGTAGAATTATTATAACATAGCAATATGCTTGCAAAAATACCAGTATTATCCTGCTTTTATACCCATATGCTTGAATTATGAAAATTATTTGAAGTGATCTAGCATTTTGGTATATAATACAAAAAAAGGAGGAAGCGCACCGATGGACAACTACCTGTTTTCCGTATTTCCAAACGAAAATTTCATTGACCTTGCACTCTATCAATATGGCTGGGAGCAGTGTGCTCCCGCCCATACATTTGGTCCGGTTGCCAAAGATCATTATCTCTTTCACTATGTCATTTCCGGCACCGGAGTGCTGTCCGCTCAGAATAAAAAGGGGAAATCTCATGAATACCATATCAAAAGCGGGGAAGGCTTCATGCTGTTTCCACAGCAGGTCTGCTCCTACTGGGCTGATGTCAATCTTCCGTGGGAATATGTCTGGATCGAATTCGACGGTCTGAGAGTCAAAGAATCCCTGCAGCTGGCAGGTCTTTCTCCTGACCAGCCGGTTTACCACTCCCATTCCAAGGAGCTTCGGATGAATATGATGGAAGAAATGCTCTACATCGTCCACCATTCCAAGGCGTCGCCTCTGCACCTGCTTGGCCACGGGTTTCTCTTTCTGGACTATCTGACCCGCTCCATGGCGCCTTTCCAGGTGGGGAAAAGCGGAAAAATCCAGGATTTTTATATCCGGGAAGCCCTTTCATTTATCGAACAGAACTTTCAAAATGATATTTCTGTGGAGGATATCGCCGCACAGTGCGGGCTCAACCGCAGCTACTTCGGAGCAGTCTTCCGTCAGGCACTCCGTCAGACTCCACAGGAATTCCTCATTCAATACCGCATGGTCAAGGCTACAGAGCTTCTGAAACTGACCCAGCTCTCGATTCAGGACATTGCGAACGCAGTCGGCTACTCGAATCCACTGCATTTTTCCAGAGCCTTCAAAAAAGTGTACGGTCTTTCACCCCGCATCTGGAGAAACGAAAACCAGATTCATACAAATGAAACAAAACCTTCCCGGAAACCGGGCCCATAAAAAATGAGCTGTGAAACTTTCGCTTCACAGCTCGTTTTTTATTACTTCTTAAAATTATGCTACAATCAGTCCTTCTTTTTCCATGACGTCTACGACTTCTTTCACGTATTTTGCGCAGAGTTCATCGGTGGATGCCTCGACCATGACACGGATCACCGGTTCAGTACCGCTTTCTCTTACGAGAATTCTGCCGTCATCTCCAAGAACTTCCGCCACATGTTCGATGGCTTTTACGACTTCCGGATTTTCTCTGGCTGTCTTTTTATCCGCCACACGCACGTTCTGAAGAAGCTGCGGATAAATCTTGACTTCCTCCGCAAGTTTTCCGAGTGTCATCTTCTTTTCGAGGATAACTTCCATCAGCATGAGAGATGTAAGGATTCCGTCTCCGGTCTTTGCGTATTTGCTGAAGATGATGTGTCCCGACTGTTCTCCTCCCAGAACATAGTTGTTGTTCATCATATTTTCAAAGACATACTTGTCTCCGACCGCGGTCTTTTCGTATTTCATTCCGATCTTGTCGCATGCTTTATAAAGTCCGAGGTTGGACATGATAGTTGTCACAATCGTATTGCCATTTAAGCGTCCCTGTTCCATCAGATATTTGCCGCAGATATAGAGAATCAGGTCTCCATCGATCAGATTTCCGTTTTCATCCACCGCAAGGCAGCGGTCTGCATCTCCGTCAAAGGCAAATCCCACATCCAGATGTTTCTCTCTGACGTGTGCCTGGAGTCCTTCGATATGGGTGGAACCGCATGCGGTATTAATGTTTGTTCCATCCGGATTGTTATTGATCACATAGGTCTTTGCACCAAGAGCATCGAAGACACTCTTCGCAATAGCAAAGGCACTTCCGTTTGCACAGTCCAGTCCGATCTTCATATCTTTAAAGGATCTTGTCGCTACGGAAATCAGGTGTCCGATGTAACGGTTACGTCCTGCCGCATAATCAATGGTTCGCCCGATATCATCCCGTGTAGCAAGCGGAAGCTCCGGAATCTCTCCGTCAATGTAGGCTTCGATCTTGTTCTCCACCTCTGCCTCCATCTTGTATCCTTTTCCGTTGATAATCTTGATTCCGTTATCATAAAATGGATTGTGGCTTGCGGAGATCATGATACCACAGTCAAAATCTTCAGTACTTGTCACGTAAGAAACACTTGGCGTCGTCGTTACATGAAGCAGGTAGGCGTCCGCTCCGGAAGCTGTCAGTCCTGCGGCAAGCGCGTACTCAAACATGTAACTGCTTCTTCTCGTATCTTTTCCGATCACGATGCGGGCCTTGTGTTCCTGCCCGTAGTACCATCCAAGATATCTTCCCACCTTGAACGCATGCTCTACTGTAAGGCCTACATTTGCTTCTCCCCTGAATCCATCTGTTCCAAAATATTTACCCATATTCGATACTCCTTTATTAAATTTGCTTTATCTGCCGATTTTTTTGCACAATTGTGCCGCCTTTTTTATTATATCCGGCTCTGCATGGTTTTGCAACTATTTTATGATATCCACACCGAAACTTATTACTTCTATGAAAATGCATGTTCTATTTGTCATTCATCGCAGTTAATCCACTCTAACTTTTTTTATTTTTTTCAAAAAAACTGTTGACAACTTCCCTTTGAGATGTTATCCTGACATCAGTTAGTTAATGCTAACCAAAACAAACGGGTAGTTATACCTAATCCGTTTCTTTTTTTCTTCCTTAGTTAGCTTTTACTAACTCCCGCTGAAAGGAGGTATCTGGATTGTTTGATAAAAAATTAGTCGAACATTGTTCCGCTGTCCTGGCTGGTTTAAAGACAGCGAACCTGTTTTCCTATACGGTTTGTCCGGATGACGACATCCAGCAGATGGTCATTGACTGGAACCGGACATTAAATCCAAAGGGAATTACTCTTTTCATTCTCAAAAAAACGAATCAAAACGCGCTTATTTATGTCTGCCGCACCGGCAGACTCCAGGCTGACTTGAAGCGGGAGTGTGTAAAAAGCTTTTTAAAAGACTATGGTTATAAAGAGTTTACTGCCGAGGCGGCAATCCATACATTAAAACAAAGACTTCAGGATTCGGATGGTTTTCCGCACGAGATCGGTCTTTTCCTCGGATATCCTTTCTGCGATGTGAAAGGATTTATCGAAAACAAAGGGAAAAACTGCCGCGCCTGCGGTTTCTGGAAAGTATATGACAATGAAAAAGAAACACTCAGACTTTTCCAGAAATTCATCAAATGCCGGGAAGTCTACACAAGATTATTTCATTACAGACAACGTTCTATCTGGCAGCTTACTGTTGCTGCCTGTGAATAGAAAACATTCATGCAAAAAGTATTATGTAACTGATTTCTAACAGGAGGTAAACACACATGAGTCATATTGCTGTAGTATACTGGAGCGGTACCGGGCATACCGAAGCCATGGCGCAGAAAGTCGCTGAGGGCATCATTTCTGCCGGCGGAGAAGCCACGGTACTGACTGCCTCTGAATTTAACGTTTCCATGATGGATTCCTACGACGCTGTCGCTTTTGGATGTCCGTCCATGGGTGCCGAGCAGCTTGAGGAATCGGAATTTGAACCGATGTTCCAGGAGTGTACATCCAAACTGAACGGCAAAAAAATCGCCCTCTTCGGCTCCTACGGATGGGGAGACGGTGAATGGATGCGTACTTGGGAAGAGGACTGTAAAGGCTATGGAGCCATTCTCTCTTCTGATCCCGTGATCTGTAATGAAGATCCGGATGCAGACGCCCAAAACGCCTGCATAGAACTTGGAAAAACTCTTGTATAAGATTTTATATAAAAGTTTTTTAATTAATGTGTATCTCTCAAAATGTTTCCTAAACAGAACGAAGGAACCGGCAGACAACCGGTTCCTTTTTCTGTGCGCTTTGCATCAGTTCACTTTGTGTTATTTAAGCTTCTTTCTCTTTCAACCATGCTGAGGCATACTCCGCAATCTGACGAATACACCCGTCTTCCATCGGGGAAGTCAGCCCCGCTCCTTCCACCAGCCCGAGGAAGGTATCTGTGCCGCCCCGCTTTACAAAGTGTTTGTATTTCTCCCACGCCTTCTTCCAGTCTTTCTCGAGTTCCAGCCAGAACTGAAGTGCCACTGTCTGTGCGAGACAGTAGTCAATATAATAAAATGGGGTGGCGAAGATATGGTTCTGTCTCTGCCATCCTGCTCCTCTTTCATAGAATGGGATGCCTTCCAGGTGCAGATAAGGACGGTACATCTTCTCAAGCTTCAGCCATGCTTCATTTCTCTCCTGCGGAGTCATTTCCGGGTGCTCATATACAACCTGCTGGAAATGATCGACCAAACAGCCATATGGGATAAAATTCAGTGTTCCTTCAAGATGGGACACTTCATACTTCTTCGTCTGGTGTTTGAAAAACAGCCCATACCACGGCGTCGCGAAAAACTCCATAGACATGGAATGAGTCTCTGCCGCTTCCATAGACGGGAGATGTGTAGCAATCAGGTCGATATTCTTCTCCGCCATATACGCCGCGAATGCATGTCCTGCTTCATGGGTTAATACGTCCACATCTCCTGCCGTTCCGTTGAAATTGGAGAATATAAACGGACATCCGTAGCCTGGGATATCGCAACAGTATCCTCCTGTCGCCTTTCCCGGCTTTGCCACCACATCAAAGAGCTCCCGGTCAAACATCATCTTAATGAAATCCGCTGTCTCCGGAGACATTTCCGTATACATCTTTCGTCCGGCTTCCATGATTTCTTCGTATGATCCCTGCGGTACCGCATTCCCGTCCGGATACCGGAAGGAATCATCATAGATATGCAGTTTCTCCACACCAATACACTCTGCCTGGTGCTTCTTAATTTCACATACGACCGGCACCAGATCTCTTACCACCTGTTCCCGGAATCCGGCGATTGCTTCCGGTGCGTAACAGTTTCTCTGGCGGCGCACATAGCCAAGCTCCACAAAGCTCTTCATACCAAGGCGGTGTGCCTGCTCGGTACGGTTTTTGACAAGCTTATCGAAGATCTCGTCAAGTTCTCCCTGATTGTCATCGAAAAATTTGCCGGACGCCTCATAGGCCGCTCTTCTTACTTCCTGGTTCGTACTCTGCATATATGGTCCGAGCTGGGAAAGATTGTACGTCTTTCCCTGAAATTCGATCTGCGCCCCGGCAAGCAGAGTCTGATACTGGGTCTGTAACCGGCTCTCTTCCTGGAGAAGTTCTGTGATCTCCGGGGAAAACCCTTTCATGGCAAGCTCCAGATTGAGAAAGAGTACCTTGCCAAATTTCTCCTCCAGTTCCCTGCGGAACCTCGACTGCAAAAGCACTTCATTGTATTTCTGGAACTCCTCTTCCAGCATCGGGGAGATCCGGTCATTGTACTCCCGTTCTTTTGCATAGAATTCGTTTTTTGTGTTGATCGTATAGCGGATGTAGACAAGGGAGTCCGCTGTGGAAATCTCCTTTTCCACCTCGTTCATCTTATATACCGCCTGAATCTGCTCCTCCAGTGAAGACGCGTGTTTTAGCTCCTCGGTGATCTCCCGGATCCGGTTTCTCACCTCGTCCACATCCGTCCTTTTGTACACAAACTCACTAAACTTCATATTCCTCTCCTTCCTTACCTGAAAAAGAAGAGTACAACGCACAGTACCACACCGGCGACGATGGCAAGTACTGGCCACAGCGCCCAGAACGCACCGAGAACCATCGCCAGATAGTCATTTCTCTCAAGCGGGACTTCCTGGATCTCTTCTTTGAAGCGTCTGAGCTTTTCCTCCTGTTCCCTGCGCCTTTTCGCTCTTTTGCTGTTCTTACCAAATCCAAACATTGTACTCGTTTCCTTTCCTGCTGATTATACTTCTTCCTGCTTTTTCTCCAGTGGGAAATGACATGCCACATAATGTCCTTCCTCAAGCTCTCTTAATTCCGGCGTCACATGTTTGCAGATTTCCTGACAGTATTTGCATCTCGTATGGAATTTACATCCTTCCGGCGGGTGTACCGGGCTTGGAATATCTCCTTCCAGCGGCACGATTTCCTTCTTGTGATCCGGGTCTGTGGTCGGGATTGCGGAGAGCAGCGCTTCTGTGTACGGATGCATCGGATGATCGAACATTCCTTTGGACGTCGCAAGCTCCACAATATTTCCAAGATACATGACACCGATCCGGTCACTAATATATTTTACCACACTCAGACCGTGAGAGATAAACAGATATGCCAGATTTTCCTTTCCCCCCAGATCTTTTAAAAGGTTGACAATCTGTGATTGGATGGAAACGTCCAGGGCGGATACAGCCTCATCGCACACAACGAACTTCGGTTTCAGCGCCAGTGACCGGGCGATCCCGATACGCTGTCTTTGACCACCTGAGAACTGATGCGGATAACGGTGGATCATATACGGCGCAAGACCACATTCTTCCATGATCTTCATGACATAATCCTGCATCTTGTCGTCATTCTTCTCAAAGAATCCATGAGCCAGCAGTCCTTCCCCAATGATCTGTCCGACCGTCATACGTGGATTCAGCGAGGAATACGGATCCTGGAAAATCATCTGCATGTCTTTTCTGAGGACGCGCATCTCGTTGGCTTTGAGTCTTGCCAGATCCACGCCGTCATCACGGTATTCTTCATACTTCTGGAACGCATCATCCTTGCTGTATGCTTTTCTGAGCGTATCCATTTTTTCCATGGCGTCCCTTAGTTGTCTCTCCTTTTCCCCAATCTCTTTCTCCCTGCCCTTTTTCTCGTGATCCTCTTTTAATTCCCGGAGCTCTTTTGCAATTTTGAATTGATTCAGGATCATGTGCTCCGCTTCCTGAGTAGACTCAATCGCGTAGAATCCACCGATGATCTGTACCAAATCCAGGAATTCCCGGTTACACTCTTTGCGTACTTTCTCGCAGGTTTCCTGCTTCTTGAACTTCTCTGCTCCATCCGCCATCTTCTCGTATTCTGCTCTCATCTCCCTGGTCTTCTGCTCCAGTTCCCGGATCTTTTTCTTTCTGGAGACAATATTTTTCACCGTGTGTTCCACATAGTCCGGGGCCATCTCCCAAAGAGTCCGGCCATAATACATCGTTTTTCCTTCCGTCTGTGGATAAAGCTGAAGCAGTGTCCTTCCAAATGTCGATTTTCCGCATCCGGATTCTCCTACCAGGCCCACCGTCTCCCCCTCATAGATATCAAGGGTAATACCGTCGTTAGCCCGCACATAGAGCTGTTCTTTCTGGAACAGTTTCGTTTTCTTAATCGGAAACCACTGTTTCAGATCGGTAATTTTAAGCAGTACTTTTTTGCTTTGATTATTTTGTTGCATGGCGCCCCTCCTTCTCCGGATAAAAGCATCTTACAGAATGATTTCCCTCTACCTCTTCCAGCTTTGGCTCTTCTTCCATACATTTTGCCGTCGCATATTTGCAGCGCGGCGCAAACTTGCATCCCTTCGGAAGATCCAAAGGATGGGGAACGGAACCTGGAATCGCATCCAGCCTTGTTCCCACCGGCGTATCCAAACGCGGAATGGATGTCATCAGTCCTTCCGTGTACGGATGGGAGTACTCATTATCCCTTGCAAAGATCGTATGGGCGTCGCACATCTCCACAACCTGTCCGCAGTACATGACCGCCACACTGTCTGCCATCTCGTTGATAACTCCCAGATCATGGGTGATAAAAAGGATGGATGTTCCTTTTTCCCGTTTCAGCTCATTCATCAAATGCAGGATCTGTGCCTGGATCGTTACATCCAGCGCCGTCGTCGGCTCATCCGCAATCAAAAGGCTTGGCTCACAGGCAAGCGCCATGGCGATCATAACCCTCTGCCTCATTCCTCCGGAAAGCTGGTGAGGATACTGCTTCATAATGGACTTTGCATTCGGAATCTTCACCGCGTTCAGCATCTCCAGTGATTTCTTACTTGCCTCTTCCTTGGAGATCTTCTGATGAGTCAGGTATACTTCGTTAAGCTGCTTTTCAATGGTGTACACCGGGTTTAAGCTCGTCATCGGCTCCTGAAAGATGACGGAGATTTCATTTCCACGAATCTGGTACATATCATTCTGGGAACACTCTACCAGATTTCTTCCTTTGAATTTGATTTCACCGCTGTCAATATAGCCGTTGCCATCCAGAAGCTTTAAGATACTCATAGCTGACACGCTCTTCCCACTTCCGGATTCTCCGACAATTCCGAGTGTCTTTCCGGCTTCCACTCGGTAGGAAACGCCGTTTACCGCCTTTACAGTTCCTTTTTTCGTTTTAAAATATGTATGTAGATCGTCTATTTCTAATAAGTAATCCATGACACACCCTACCTTTCACTGGATTTTGGATCGACTGCTTTACGCAGGCCGTCACCAAAAAGGTTGATACTGATGGTACACAGAGCAAGTGCAATGGACGGGAATATCCATCTCCACCAGAACTGGGAGATGACTTCCGAGGATCGGCAGTCATTCAGCATATTTCCCCAGGACGGAATCGGTTCGCTGACGCCAAATCCCAGGAAAGAAAGTCCGGACTCTGTGAGCATACAGGTTGCAAAAGAAAGGGTCGCGTTTACAATGATAATTGTCATAACATTCGGCACAATATGACGGAAAATAATATTCCGCTCACGTACGCCGAGCGCTTTCGCCGCAGTGACGAATTCCTTCTGGCGTTCCGCAAGTACCTGGGCACGTACCATGTAAGCCACACCAGGCCAGCTTAAAATACCGAGGATCACCATAATCATAATAATTCGCCCGACCTCCGAGACCTTGTTCCCTATGAGAGCCGATAAAATCAGTGCCAGAGGAATGAACGGCAGAGATCCTACAACTTCTGCCACACGCATAAGAAGAATATCTACCTTGCCTGCATAATATCCGGCTATACCTCCGACAATGATACCAATAATTAGGGAAATGATAACGGAAACAAAGCCGACAGTCATCGTCATCTGTCCTCCCTTGAGCATACGAAGAGCAACGCTTCTTCCCATGTTATCTGTACCAAAGAGGTACCCTTTCAGTCCCCACGTTGTCACATTTCCGTCTTCGTCAATGGCATAGTTCTGATAGTATCTGCTGGATACCCTCTGGATATTTTTCACTCCGGAAGGAACCTTGCACTGCTTATTATTGTTTCCGCCCCAGGATGCCACTGTTCCGTCGTCCAGAAGAGCCGTCACATGATTTCTTCCTGCGGAAATACTCACTACGTGGCCGTCCACACCTTCCGGAATCTTCTGGATATTGTAATCATTGCCGCCCCAGGATGCCAATGTACCATCATCCAGAAGAGCAAACACAGTCTTATCTGTCATAGCAAAATCCTGTATTCTTCCCTGAATTTCGTCTGGTACCGCGTCAAACGCTGTCTCTCTCTTTGCAAGAGGGATCAGTCTTCCATCTTCTGTCAATGCAAGTCCGGTAGAGATGTTTGTTCGTACCAGTTTGACATTCTCATCTTTTGCCTTGGACGCCACGATATCTACCGCATTTTCATTTCCCCAGGTCACAAGGCTTCCATCCTCCAGTACGACGATGGACACCTGATATCCTGCCGCGATGGATTTCACTTTCTTACCCTGGACTTCCGAAGGAATCCGGTTCAGGTTCATCCGGTTGTAACCCCATGTAAAGAGTTCCCCTTCTTCGTTCATGGCCAGTACATGGTCCTGTCCGACCGCAATATCTACTACTTTTCCCATGTCAGCAGGAATTTGTTTCAACCGGTCTGTAAGAGTTCCCCACTCGTACACAACCCCATCGTTGTCAATCCCAATGCCGAATGTCGGACCCGCTTCAATCTCCTTTGCGTTATTTTTCAGTTCCTTCGGAACACTCAGGAAAGAAAATCCCGGTGCGATATTCTTCTGCGTCGGATCCTGGAAGTTCAGGTCCTGCTTCATCCAGATTGGCAGAATAAAGCACATCAGAAAGATTACAATGAAGATAATGGCGGATCCCATGGCAACTTTATTTTCACAAAGATGCTGGATAATTGTCCGGAAAGGACTTTGCATCTGTTCTTCTTCAAGAATAGACTTTGGTTTTGTGTCTTTTTTGCCTTTTCTTAACATGTTTTTCCTCCATTACTCTAATTTGATTCTCGGATCTACGAGGCAGTAACACAAATCGGTAATCAGATTTGCCGCCAGCGCCAGAAGAATATAGAACATCTGCATAGCCAGCGCAACCGTGTAATCCTGTTGGTTCAAAGAATCAATCAAAAGCTTTCCTACTCCTTTCCAGGAGAACAGTGTTTCAATAATAATGGAACCGCCGAAAATCGCCACGATGGATCCAACCACATATCCGGTGATCGGGATCAGCGCATTCCGAAAGGCATGTTTGTAGATCACCGTCTTCTCTCTAAGTCCCTTAGCTCTTGCCGTACGCACATAGTCCATAGAGAGCGCATCCAGAAGAGCACCCCGCACATATCTTGTCAGACCTCCAAGTCCCGCAAAGACCATAACGATCACCGGCAGGCACAGATGATAAAGATAATCGATGACCGCCCTCAGTCCTGTGTACCCGGCTCCGGTCGTCACCATACCACTGATCGGAAAGATCGGGAGAGTAATGGCGAAAAGGAAGATGAATATCAGGGCCGTGATAAAGGACGGGATACTGATTCCGATAATCGTTGTCACCTGAACAGTTGTGTCAAACGGTGAGTTCTGCTTCACGGCCGCCTTAATTCCAAGCGGAATCGTGATGAGGAAAAGGATCACATAATATACCAGGTTCAGGCAGACGGTATTACGCATTGGCGGCCCTACCAAATCCAGTACCGGAATCCGGTACACCGAGGAGTAGCCAAAGTCGCCTCTGAGCATGTTGCCAAACCAGCTAAAATACTGGATCACCAGAGGCTTATCAAGTCCCAGACGGGCTCTCGCCTCCTGGTAGAGCATCTCATATTTCTCAGGTGATACACTCATTTTCTGTCCTTCTACCATCATACGTGCCGGATCACCCGGAACCATCTTAAACAGGCAGAACAGTAAGACGGACAAAATCAGGAAGACAATCACCATGTAGGCAAGTCTTTTTAAAATGTATTTTACCATACCTAATTAACCCCACTTTTTCTACAAAAAGGAGACAGAAGAAGCCTGTCTCCTTTTTGCTTGTATTACATTCCGATACTTACTCTTCGATATATGCATCCAGAATGAAGAACCACCAGTTGTCGTAGGAACGTGGAACGAAATTCTTTAACTTCGGATTGTAAAACCAGTACTGGGTACCCGTGGAAAGAACCACCCCCGGCATCTTCTTGTTGATTTCTTTTTCAAATTCTACAAAAAGCTCACGGTATTTTTCTGTGTCGCCCGGTTCTACTTTCTGCATGGAAGCTGTGATGCTCTTCAGTTCCGGATCGCTGATACGGTAGTAGTTCCAAAGTCCCATTCTCTCCGGTGCGTCGTCGAAGAAATACCACCAGGAGCTGAACTCCGGCAAAACAACGCCGCAGGAAAATACGTTGTATGTGGCGTCAACGCCTTCTCTGTTCAGATGATTGACCATCTGTGCGAAGTCCATCTTTGTTCCCTCAAATTTCATACCGATCTTCTCAGCTTCCGGCGGAATGATCGTGTTGCAAAGATCTGTAAGGTCATCTTCAGAATAAGCCCATTTCAGTTCCAGAGGCATCAGTTTCCCGTCCACTTCTTTGTAACGTACTTTATCAGTACCTTCTTTAAATTCTTCACCCTTTTCATTGAGTGTCCAGCCGCCATCAATGAGTTCCTGTTTTGCCTTATCGATGTCGTATGTATAATGTGTCAGTTCCCCTTCCAGCTCGTCCTTTGTTTCCTGGTAGTCTTCCATCGCTTCTGTAGCAAGGCAGTCTACAACGCTTGCGTATCCGCCGGAAATCTGCTTGTTCACTTCATCACGGTCAATAATGTAAGCAAAAGCACGGCGTACTTCCGGGAACTGGCTTGCTCCGAAATCACATGCGAAACGGAACTCGCTTACACTGTCCTGCGGTACAATACCGTAGTTAGCTTTGATCTCTCCGTCTTCTACTTTTGTCAAAGTGGAGTCGATGGTCTCACCCTTGGAAGAATAGAAGTAATCTACCGTTCCTTTTTCAAACTCATCTCTCCATGTTTCGGTAGCGATCGGTTTCGAAATGATCGTCTCAACATGAGGTTTGGTTCCATCATATCTACCCAGATACTCTTTGTTGATCTCAAGTTCCACCGTCTCGGATCCGATATCCACATTCTTTAACTGATAAGGTCCGCAGACAACCGGTCTCTTATAACGGAATCCTGTGTTCGGATCCAGAAGCGTCTCTCTTAAGACTTCTGCTGTATACTGATCATTAAAGTAGCATCCGTTTCCATCGTCCAGGACATCTGTTCCAGGAGCAATAGCTGCCATCGGTTCCGGTGAAAATCCGATGTCGCCAAGTACATAGTAGTTTGGCAGGTTTTCAGCATCAACTGTAATAGAGAACTTGTAGTCTCCAAGCAGTCTTAGGCCGGTGAACTCTTTCTTCTCGCCATTACGGAACTCATTGTATCCGACCAATACACTTCCTGTCGTCGCATCGCCTTCACACTCCGCAAATTCCTGGGAAGAACGGTACATGATGCCAAAAAGATAATCCTTTGCCGTAATACCGGATCCGTCGTTCCATTTCAGGTTATCATTAATCTCCACAGTAAATGTTGTGGACCCGTCCTCATTTTCCGTTTCTTCATGGGACTTGACTACAACCGGATCCCAGTCAATGGTTCTGTCTCTGGTCGTATCCGTCAGATAGTAACCATTCATCAACCTGATAAATCCGGTGTTAGTAGCGTTTGCAGACCATCCATCCATCATATCCGGTGAGAGGGTACCCGGTGTGATCTGAACGACAAACTTTCCTCCAACCGGCGCGTCTTCCGGAGGCGCCTGGGGCTTTGCTGTCTGCTCTACGCCGACTTCGGTATCAGCGCTGCTTTTTCCGCTGTCTTTGGAAGCGTCATTGCTGCTGACCCCACCGCCGCTGCAAGCCGCAAGCGATACGGTCATAATCCCTGCAAGCAGACAGGAAATTACTTTCTTTCTCATAGTTCGTTTCTCCTTTCTCCTGTTCCGAAACAAAAAGAGCGAAAAGTTCTCCCACTCCGTCTCACCCTCCGCATAACAGACGGCACAAAAAAAGTCAGTCTGATCTTCCTTATGATATGACCTGATTGATGATAAACGACCCTACATGACTATGGTTTTCTCTCTTTCTATTTCTATGTCTTTTCTAACGCTTCTATTTTACTCCCCCCGTAATATTTTGTCAAGTTTTATTATAAAAAACTTGTATTTTTTATATTTTTTGTATGTTTTGACTTATTCTTTATGAAATTTTTGACAGTATTTACAGTGTTGGCCAGAAAATCCCAAATCCAGGTATGACAAAAAGAGTCTGATAGCGTGACTTTCACCGAACGCTGCCGCTTCTTTTCATATCTATCGTATTGGTTTTATTGTATAATAGAAAGAGACTTGACCCAGTCAGGGACCTAAGGAGGTTTAGAAATGCAAATTGAAATACCAGGTTATCAGACCCTTACCATCAACCATCTGCTTTTGGACTATAATGGCACCATTGCTGAAGACGGCAGGATCCGAGATCGTGTAAGGGAACTTCTTATCCAACTCTCTGAATCCTTGACCATCCACGTCCTGACCGCCGACACCCATGGAACCGCTGCCGCAGAATGCCAGAGCATCCCCCTTCTTCTGGACACCTTCCCAACGTCTGATGCTGCTTCCTATAAACTTCAGAAACTCCAAGAAACCGGAGCGTCCTGCTGTGCCTGTATCGGGAACGGACGCAATGACCTTTTCATGCTGAAAGAAGCCGCCCTTTCCATCGCGGTCATAGACCGGGAGGGTATGTATCCGCCCCTCCTGCCTTACTGCGATCTGTGTGTGCACTCCTCCGAGGAAGCGCTGGAGCTCTTTCTTCATCCGAAACGGATCATCGCAGGACTACGTGGATAAGACAACCTCGGGGATAGGACCAAAAGTCCTATCCCCGTTTTCTTTTCTGTATTTAGCTGATTCTTAGTGGTGGAACAGACGGAGTCCGGTAAAGGACATTACCATTCCATATTTATTGCATGTCTCAATGACATTATCATCTCTTACAGATCCACCCGGCTGCGCAATATATTTCACACCGCTCTTGTGGGCACGTTCGATATTGTCTCCAAACGGGAAGAATGCGTCGGATCCAAGGGTTACATCGGTCATCTGATCCAGCCATGCTCTCTTTTCCTCAGCTGTGAAGACTTCCGGTTTTACCTTGAATGTCTTTTCCCATACGCCGTCCGCGAGAACATCCATGTATTCATCCCCGATATAAAGGTCGATGGCATTGTCTCTGTCCGCACGTCCGATGCCGTCCACAAACTGAAGTCCGAGTACCTTCGGAGACTGACGTAAGAACCAGTTGTCTGCCTTGTTTCCTGCAAGTCTTGTACAGTGGATACGTGACTGCTGTCCTGCACCGATTCCGATGGCCTGTCCGTCTTTGACATAGCATACGGAATTGGACTGTGTATATTTCAATGTAATCATGGAGATTGCCATATCGATCTTCGCCTGATCAGTCAGCTCTTTATTTTCTGTTACCACATTGGAGAAAAAGTCGTCATCAATCTTTAACTCATTGCGTCCCTGCTCAAAAGTAATACCGAATACATCCTTGTGCTCGATCGGAGCCGGCACATATTCCGGATCAATCTCGATGATGTTGTAGTTTCCTTTCTTTTTCTGCTTCAGGATCTCAAGCGCTTCCGGTTCATATCCAGGAGCAATGATTCCATCGGATACTTCTCTTTTGATAATCTTTGCAGTAGATACGTCACACACATCGGAAAGGGAGATGAAATCACCGAAAGAAGACATTCTGTCCGCTCCTCTTGCTCTTGCGTATGCACATGCAAGCGGGGAAAGCTCTCCTAAATCATCCACCCAGTAAATCTTCTTTAATGTATCGGAAAGCGGAAGTCCTACCGCTGCTCCTGCCGGTGATACGTGCTTAAAAGAAGTTGCCGCCGGAAGTCCGGTCGCCTCTTTTAACTCCTTTACCAGCTGCCATCCGTTGAACGCATCCAGAAAGTTGATATATCCCGGTCTGCCGCTCAGTACTTTGATCGGGAGCTCTTTTTCGTCTTTCATGAAGATTTTAGCCGGTTTCTGATTCGGGTTACATCCGTATTTTAATTCTAATTCTTTCATTCTCGATCCGCTCCTATTTGTTCTTATTTACGATCTTTGTCTCATAGTTTCCTGTTTCAACATCAATATAACGTACAAAAAGAGATACTTTGTTCTCCTCGTTGAGGCTCTCCCAGAGAAGATTTGTGAAACTTTCGATGTCATCCGGAACAGCAATCCGTTTCGGCTCTCCCTCAAAACTCGGAAGCGGATTTCCGTCACATTTATATGTATGGATAAAGTGTCCCTCTCCGGCTGCCGGGTTATTGTATGCAAACGTAAATCTCTGGCAGCTCTCCGGTCTTCCGTTATCGCTCTTTAAGATTGACATCGCATAATTGTAGTTTCCGTTTTCAATGTGCATGATTCCGGAAATACGAGGGGTGTAGTTCGGAGCGTCCGGCTCAAACTCTCTGCTTCTTAAAGACTGCTCAAATGTAAGCTGCCTGTCCATTCCCTCATAAATCGTATCGGTCTGATCTCCGTTTGTCACAATAGTCTTATTTCCAAGCACACGCACCGGTGCATAGATAATCAGGCTTGGGTCTGTAAGCTTTGATTCATCAAAAGCCTGGGTGCGGATTCCCTGTCCATCTTCTACAAAGATCCGGTTGCGGCTGTTTTCGCTGCGTCCCATAATAAAATAGGCTGTCACTGCCTTTTTGCCGTCCGGTGTCTTACCAATGATAATTCCACGTCCCGGATAAGAATTTCCCTTCAGTTCCTGTTCGATTGATAACATTTCCATGAATTTTCTCCTTTGCCGTTTGTTTTTCATCGTTCCTATTCATTATAACGCAAACTGCCTTTGTTATTCCAGTGTAGTCGCCCATCTTTATGTAAGTATTTCTAATGAACATTATGCGCTTTCTCTTATCAACAGCTGTTTTTCACAAAACAAAACACCCTGCCGTCCGTATAGCAGAGTGTTGTTTTCCTCTTTTTCTACAAGAATGCCTTGTAGGTTTCCACATTTTTCTCTTCAAATTTGTAAAGTTTCCGCATGAGGCGAAGAATTACCGTGTCCGCATCTTCATACTTCCTCAGATCCTGCAAGGCATTGGTCACTCCCATGCTACTTCCCTCAATCAGCATCTGAGCCATGTGGGAGGCGGATTTGTCATTCATCGTCTGAAGGTTGATCATCAGATACGTTTTCAGCCTGTCAAACATGCCGATGGATTTTTCGTTATGTCCCCGCTCTTCCAGAAGCCTTCTGGCCTCTTTGTTGAATTCCCTGTACTTTTCCAGTTGCTTCTCCATACATTCTTTAAACTCCTCATCATCGGAAAGTTCGATCAGCTGGCTTAATGATTCAATCCCCATCTGGGAATTCTGATACACAAAATTTAAAAGCTCAGTATTTCCACTCATTTGGCACACTCCTTTTTTTGCTTTCTAGTATCTTCTCTTCCCGTGATTTTATGCAGTTTTTTGAAAAAGTCCCAAAGAACAAAGAGTTCCGCTCGCGGAACTCTCGCGCCGAGCGCGGTCGCTTTAGCGACAAATTTCTGCTTTGCGCGAGTGCGCATCCCGCGGAGCGTTTTGTTTAACAGGGAACGAAGTTTCCTGTTAAACAAAAACGGCGGAATCTCCGGTATCTTCCGGGACTTCCGCCGCCTGCTTTTAATAACTTCTGATTTTGTCATCCTCGTCGTCCGTTGTCTTTTGAATGGAACGGATCTCAACCTCGTAGCTGTAGTCGTCGCTTACTTTCACTTTCACGCGGTCCCCCGCATGCTTTTTCAGGATCGCCTTTCCAAGCGGCGATTCGATGCTGATCTTACCGTCCAGAGAATTGCCGCGGATGGAGGTGACCAGCTTGAAGGTGCTTGTCTCATCATCTTCCGGAAAGTAGACTTCCACCAGATTGTTAAGCCCTACTTCATCCGACGCGGACGTATCCTTTACAATCTTCGCCGTCTTCAGCATTCTTTCCAGATAACGGATTCTGCTTTCGTTTCGGTTTTTGTCTTTCTTTGCCGCATGATACTCAAAGTTTTCGCTCAGGTCGCCGTGTGCCCTTGCCTCTTTGACCGCTTCGATCGCCTCTTTGCGGACAACCAGTTTCCGGTACTCGATCTCCTCCTGAATCTTCTTTACATCATGCTCTGTCAGCTGTTCCCGCATTGTCTTTTACGCTTCCTTTACCCGATTTTTTCTGCCCATTCTTTTTCCTTGAATCCCGGAATCACAAAATCCTCTCCTACAAGGAGCGGGCGCTTTACAAGCATCCCGTCTGTTGCCAGAAGTTCATACTGCTCGTCCTCGCTCATCTCCTTCAAACGGTCTTTTAATTCCAGTTCCCGGTATTTCATGCCGCTTGTGTTAAAAAAACGCTTGAGCGGAAGCCCGCTTTTCTGATGCCAGGCTTTCAGCTCCTCTTTGGTCGGATTGTTCTCTACAATATTTCTTCTTTCAAACTCGGCTCCCTGCGCTTCCAGCCATTTACCGGCTCTCTGACAGGTACTGCATTTTGGATATTCAATAAACAGCATGTCGCTTCCTCCTGATTAAATGCGGACCATATCTCTTGTAATCTCTTTGATGGAGGCTGCTCCGCACATTCCCATCGTATCCGCAAGCTCACTTCCGATCTTCTCAATATAAGTACGCACGCCTTCTTCTCCTGCTCCAAAGACTGCTGTCACAAACGGACGGCAGATAAAGACTCCATCTGCACCAAGCGCCAGCGCCTTGAATACATCTGTACCGGAACGGATTCCGCCGTCCACGAAAATCTTCATCTTTCCTTTGACTGCATCCACAATCTCCGGAAGTACCTCTGCTGTAGACGGACACTGATCCAGCACACGTCCTCCATGGTTGGACACAACGATTGCGTCAGCTCCTGCCGCCTCAGCCTTCAGCGCACCGCGCACCGTCATGATACCTTTTACGATAAACGGCACATCACTCATGCTGACAATCTCATGCAGCTCTTCCACGGTCTTGCTTCCTGCCGGAGGTGTCATGTTTTTCAGGAACGGAAGTCCGGCCGCATCGATATCCATGGCAACCGCAAATGCCTTTGCCTGCTTTGCGAGCTCCATCTTTTCTTTCACTGTTTCCAGATTCCACGGCTTGATTGTCGGAATTCCAAGTCCTCCTTCTTTCTGAATCGCCTCACACGCAAACTTCATCACATTTGCATCCACACCGTCTCCGGTCACTGCTGCGATCCCTGCCTTTGCACAGGCAGATACAAGAACATCATTGTAAGTCTGGTCATTGTACTTCTCACCATAATGCAGATTCACTGCTCCTACCGGGCCTGCAAAAAACGGGTACTTAAATGTCTTTCCGAACAGCTCCACGGAAGTATCCGCAGCTCCCCCTGCACAGATCGTATCCATGTTTACACGGATCTCCTGCCATTTATCATAGTTGCGGATAGCTGTATCACCCACGCCCTTGGCTCCCGGACCCGGTATCTGATTTCTGCATGCCTTACCATTGCAGACCGGACATGCTTTGCAGTACTGGCCGATACAGGTACGTGCTTCTTTTAATATCTCTTCATATGTCATATCTCTTTCCTCCGTTTCTTTTTCCACTTTCTTTATTGTAGCAAACTTCACAGGAAGCCGCAAGAGTACACACATAACATCGGGGACGTGTTCCTGTGCATCGGAACACGTCCCCGAAAATAAATGATATTATGATAACTGTTCCAGTACCCAGTCTACATCGTCTGTTGTCTTTAATGTTTCCAGAAGTGCCGGGTCTTCCAGAAGGGTACAGAGTTTTCCGAGAAGATCGAGATGTTCGTCTCCGATTCCGGCGATACCGAACACAAGCTGTGCTTTTTCCGCACCGAAATCGACGCCTTCCGGATACTGCAGAAATACAATTCCTGTTTTCTTTACTGTTCCTTTTGCCTGGGTCGTTCCATGCGGGATGGCAACGCCCATGCCCATGTAGGTAGATACCAGTCTTTCCCGTTCCTGCATTGCTTCTACATAAGATTCGTCCACGTATCCGAGTTTTACGAGAAGTTCTCCGGCTGCCTGAATGGCCTCCTCTTTTGTTACCGGTTTTTGTCCCAGACGGATTCCGTCCGCAACGATCACCTGTTTTTTGATCGGTGTGTCCGGAATAAGAATGTCCGTATTTTCTCCCGCAGGTGCTGCCGGAGCATCACCGGTTGTCAGCTGTACATACAAGGCATCCAGCGCCGGATCCGCAAGGAAATTTCCTATTGTAATCAGCTGTGCCTGCGGCGCTGCTTTTTTCGCGCGGGCAGCAAGTGTTGTCTGTACGACTGCGATATCACAGTCTGCCGGTATTGTATCGACCGATGTATTGGATACCGTAATATCCGGGCGGTCATTTTTGATCCTGTTGCGGAATTTGGTTGCTCCCATCGCGGAAGATCCCATACCTGCATCGCATGCGAAGATGATTTTTTTCACTTCTTCGGAACGTTCAATCGTTCCCGGTACTGTTGTTTCCCCTTTTGCAGCCTGCTTCATGCTTGCCATTTCGTTTTGAGCTTCCTCAAGGCTTCTTCCTCCTGCCATTTTGACAATTGGAGAGGCAACCACGAAGGAAATTCCGGCCGCAATCACGACACCGATCAGTACTTTGACAAGATCAGATCCCGGCGATACCATCAGGTAGGCAATGATGGAACCTGGTGACGCCGGTCCGACCAGGCCGCAGTCGGTAATGGTGTACCAAAGAATAGCTGCCATATTTCCAAGAATCGGCGCAACAATCACAACCGGATTCATCAGAATATACGGGAAATAAATCTCATGAATACCTCCCAGAAGGTGAATGATCACTGCACCCGGTGCAGAATCTTTTGTTACCTTGTCTTTGCAGAAGAACATGTAAGCAAGCAGAACACCAAGTCCCGGTCCCGGATTGGTCTCCAGCATGTACATGATGGATTTTCCTGCTTCTGCTGCCTGTTCCGTTGCAATCGGTGTAAAAATACCGTGGTTCAGCGCATTATTGAGGAAGAGAACTTTCGCCGGTTCCACAAACACTGACACAAGTGGAAGCACACTGTGTTCCACAAGGAAATTGACGCCTGCTGATAAAATCATCAGAATCGCGCTCATGAATGGTCCGATTGCTACGTATCCAAGCATAGCCAGAACCATACCGATGATGCCGACCGAGAAGTTGTTGATCAGCATCTCGAATCCTGCCGGCATATGTCCGTCCATCGCTTCGTCAAACTTCTTGACACAGAATCCTGCCAGAGGACCCATTACCATGGCCGCCATGAGCATTGTAATTTCCGTATTGCTCATAATCGCACCAATTACTGCAATGGCGCCCGCCACACGTCCGCGGTCGCCGCCGATCATACGTCCTCCGGTTGAGGCGATCAAAATCGGGATAAGGTATGTCAGCATCGGACTGACCATGCTGTTGAATCCTTTATTCGGGATCCATCCGGTGTCGATAAAAAGCGCGGCAAGAAAGCCAAAGGCAATCAATGCACCGATATTCGGCATTACCATTGCCGATAAAAATTTACCAAAACGCTGTATGTTATTTTTCACAAATCCGTCCTCCATTCACTCTCAAATCTTCAATGGAGAATGGGTTCAGCTATATCATTTTCCTGTTTACAGGACCTGCACGCCGTATTTCCGGCATTCCTCCAAAAATTCTTCCGGCAGTTTCCCGTCAGAGACAATAATGTCAATATCGGCAAGTCCGCAAAAACTGAAACTGCATTTAACATCAATTTTGGAAGAATCCATCAGGGCGATCACCTGATCGGACTGTCGGATCGCGGTCTGCTTTAATAACGCCTCATCGCTGATGCCGCAGGAGAAACCTACCGACGGATGAAATCCTGTGACCCCTAAAAACGCCTGGTCAAAATTCACCCGCTCAAGCTCTTTGATGGCTGAAATTCCGAACACGCTCTGGCTGTAGCGGTTCAGCCTCCCTCCCGGAAGCATTACCGTTGGTTTCGTAAGTCCGGCCAGCTTCGTTGCGCAGCTCAGTCCTGTTGTATAAATCAAATAAGAGTCATCCGGAATCTGTTCCGCAAATGCCGTAGCTGTACTTCCCGAATCCAGAAACACTGTTGTGTCTGGTTTCAGCAACGCAAGTGCCTTCCTTGCAATCTCCTTTTTTTCCGAAATGTTGTATACAGATTTACGGTTCAGAAATCCATCTGTTCCTACGATGACCTGCACGGATTTCGCCCCTCCGTGTACACGCAGGATCTTTTTTTCCTCATCCAGTGCTTTCAGATCTGTACGCAGTGTCATCTCCGACACATTTGGAAACTTCTTTTTTATCTGAGCAAAACTGACCGTCTCTTTTTCATTGATCAGCTGAACAATCGCATTTCTGCGCATTTCCATTGAATCCATATATTCCTCCTGTCCATGCCGGGACAACACAGACAGGCTGTCCTGACACAATTATTCCTGAATAAAGTTTTTAAGAAGATACTCCTCCGCTTCCGGACACCACAGTCCATTGTGAGCATCTACAATATCCGCCAGATCAACCAGACGCTGATCCTTTGTTTCCTCTCCTTTTGCACGCAGATCAGAAAGCGCGGTAAGAGGCATGGAAAGATGTGTGTAAATCAACTTCTTTCCTCCAGGGATCTTTGGCAGATTCAGAGTTGTTTCTGCTGCAGAATCCAGTCCTCCGATATGGGTAACCATGACTGCCGGATCAATTCTTCCTTCCGCTGTCAGCTCCAGAGACTCGATCATATCAGCTGTGTTTCCGCCTGTTGTTCCCATTACATGAGTAGAATTATAATGTACATCATAGAAGTTCATAGTTGCACTGAATTCTTTGTCTGTAGGACCTGCGAAGAAATTCAGACAGCCGTCTCTTCCGAGAATCGCACTGGACTGTGTAACAACCTGTGCAACCGGAGCATAGCAGAGTACATCGTCATATCCTGTGCCTCCTGAAATTTTCAGAAGCTCTGCAACCGGATCTTCCAGTTTTCCAGTATTTACAAAATGAAGCTCAATGCCGTCCTTTGCAGCCTCTTCCGGCGGGAAGAGAGATGCTGCTCTGTCCAGACGCTCCTGATTCAGATCTGTCACGACAATCATGGACGGACGGATGTCTCTGTGAAGCGCGTAGGTCAGTGCACCAAGTCCCATCGGGCCTGCTCCTGCCATAATCGCAAGCTTTCCGCCCTCTTTGATTCCCATCTGGTGTGTATATACGCCCATCTTCGTATGATAAGCAGCATTAAATGCTCCGATACTGCAGGACATCGGCTCTGCCAGAGATGCTTCATAGTAGGCACGTCCCTTGTATTCCAGAAGGCATCCCAGCTCCATTACCTCAGACGGAATGATACAGTATGTTGCATCTCCTCCGAAGAATTCGTAAGAATATCCCGGGCTCCACATTGTTCCCTTATAGTTCAGAGCCGGCTGAAGAGTAAATTTCATTCCCGGTTTGAACTTGTCCTGATGGTTCTTTCCTACCTTTACGATATCTCCCGCGAACTCATGTCCCATGATTGCCGGATGCTCTGCTACATCCTCATGCACACGTTTGTGTTCGGTTCCAAGAATAGCACATTTGTATGTAGACATACAGATACTGTCTGAAACCACCTTTACTAAAATCTCATCATCCGTAATTTCCGGAAGTTCAAATTCCTCCAGACGTAAATCATTTGCCGCATGAAGCCGTACTCCTTTTGCTTTCATAATAAAACTCCTTTCTTTATTTTAAATAAATATTTTTCTCTTTGCAACCGCTATCATCTTTTCAAAGCAGTTCTCAGATCGTCCTGAATACCACTTTCGGGAGCAGTGTTTCCACTACTTCATATTCCGCCGCCTGTGTGCCGCTGCACATCACGTTTGCCGCTCCCACTGCCGTGGAAAGTCTTACTGTCTCCTCCAGAGTCTTTCCTTCTTCTTCCGATACTGCAAGTGCTGCAACCACACTGTCTCCAGCGCCCACGGTGCTTCCTACCGGCACCTTCAGTCCTTCCGCGTAGATCGTTTTGTCCTTTGTCACATAGACAGCTCCGTCTCCTCCCATGGAAACAACAACCTTCCCGATCCCGTACTCTTTCATCAGTTCCGCAGCCGTTTCAGCTATCTCCTCCGGTGTCTCAAGAGCCCGTCCTGTCAAAGCACCAAGTTCATGATTATTCGGCTTGATCAGGTACGGGGAGGCTTTCAGTCCTGCTTTCAGAAGATCCCCGTCCGCATCCAGAATTACTTTCGCACCCTTTTCACGGAATGCTTTTGTCCAGGTGTAATAAGTATCTTTCGGAGATCCTTTTGGCATGCTGCCGGATATGACAACAATATCCTCTTTCGTTACTTTTGCCAGAAGTTCTTCTAAAAGCTTCTCCAGAATTTCTTCCGACACGGTCACTCCCGGTTCATTGATATCCGTATTCGTATGATTGTCCGGATCAATGATTTTCATGTTGGTACGCGTTTCACCCTCCACAAAGTGAAAGAGGGTCGTAAGTCCCATCTCCGTAAGGGCCGAAAGGATCGCTCTTCCGGTATCCCCGCCCAGAATTCCTGCGGCAACGCTCGCTCCTCCAAGCTTTTGAATCACCTTTGAGACGTTGATCCCTTTTCCTCCTGGATCAGTCCTCATAGATGTTATCCGGTTGACAGCATCAACGGTCAGAGACGGAATTTCCACCGTTTTGTCCAGTGCCGGATTCAACGTTACTGTGTAAATCATAATACCCTCCTTTTGTTTCAACAGTTCATTTTCATTGAAACAACAGTTTCTATATACAGAATAACACTTTTTCCGATAATGTCAACTGTTTTTTCAACAATTTTTATATTTTCAAAAGTCACACATTTTTATTTCAACAATTTTCATTGCCATGTCACATCCTTTTATATGATCCGTTCCTGTTTTGCTAGAACAAAGAGTTCCGCAAACGGAACTCTCGCGCCGAGCGCGGTCGCTTTAGCGACAAATTTCTGCTTTGCGCGAGTGCGCATCCCGCGGAGCGTTTTTTTTAACAGGGAACGAAGTTTCCTGTTAAAAAAACTCCGGTCTCCGTAAAGATGCCAGCTGCATCTTCACGGGAGACCGGAGTTTTCCGTCCCGATTGCTTTTTCACTTCTGTATTTTATCTGTCTCTAATCGCTTTCCTGCGGGAAATACTGGCCGAACAATTCTTCCATCTTTTCCGTAAGCTCCTTTTCCATCTCCCGGTAACGCGCCAGAAACAGGCTTCCCTGTTCCGTCAGTTCGCTTTTTCCTCCTGAATTTCCGCCGTTATGGGAACTCAGCAGATGAAATCCCAGCTCTTTCTCTGCCCGTTTTATGATTTTCCAGCTTTTAGAATAGGACATTCCCATCTCGTTACAGGCCCCTTGAATAGATCCTTTCTTTTCTATCAGTTCCAGAATCCTTGCTACCCCCGGGCCAAAAAACCGTTCTTCTTTTTCCAATGTCAGCCGCAAAGCCGGCCGGATCTTTTCTTCCATTACCGCACTCCTTCGATGTTTTCTACAAAGTTCCTGAACTACATTTTAATCTCATGCTCTGCTTTTGTCATCATATTCATTACCCAGACAGACAGAAATGCAATAACCAGAATTACCGCCACGTACACTGCCGCCCGGTCCATATTGCCGCCTGCAACTTCCGAATAAACAGCAAGGGGCAGGGTCCTTGTCTTGCCGGGAATATTTCCCGCCAGCATGGCAGTCGCCCCGTACTCTCCAAGACCTCTTGTCGTTGATAAAATCATACCGGAGAGAATGGACGGAAATGTGCAGGGGAAGAGAATCTTCCAGAGAATTCCCCATTTCCCGAGCCCCAGCATCTTTGCTTCCTCGATCATATTCTGGTCAATCTGTTCAAATCCCGCTTTTGCGGAGCGGTACATCAGAGGGAAGGAAACGACAACCGCAGACAATACTGTCGCCACCCAGGAAAAGGCAATCCGGAAACCAAAAACTTCCTCCACAAAGCTCCCGATCGGGCGTCTTGCCCCGAAAAGCCATAACAGAAAGAAACCCGCGACCGTCGGAGGAAGTACAAGCGGAATGGTAAGAAGCCCGTCCACCGCGGCTTTTAGTTTCCTGCCTTTAATAAACATGACTGCCCACGCTGCCAGAATCCCAATGACAAAGGTAATCACAGACGCACATACCGTTGTCTTAAGCGAAATCCAGACCGGAGAAAAATCCATCTCCTGTTCCTCCTGCTACTCGGCGCTGCGATAATCCGCAAATCCATAGGACTCAAATACGGACACCGCATCGTCAGAGATAATAAAATCGTAAAATGCCCTGGCAGCCTCCTGGTTTGGCGCATCCTTTGTCATTGCCACCGGATACAGAACCGGAGATTCCAGTGAATCAGCCGGCGCCTCCGCCACCACTTTGACCTTGTCTGTCGTTGCCGCATCTGTCGCATAGACAATTCCACAGTCCGCAGAAGACTCCGCCACCCAGTTCAGCACTTCCGTAACATTCGTTCCAAAACTTGCCTTTGCTGAAACCGTATCCCAGAGACCAAGATTTGTCAGTGATTCCTGCGCATACTGTCCCACCGGAACGCTCTCCGGATCCCCGACCGCTATCGTACCTGCATTGGCGATATCTTCAAAAGAGGAAAACTCTGCGTCGGAGGAAGCCGGGGTAATCAGTACAATCTTGTTTTCCAGCAGGTTGACAATCGTATCGCTGTCAATCATCCCCTCCTCTTCCAGCGCATTCATCTGCGTCGGCGCTGCTGAGAAAAAGAGATCTGCCGCAAGACCGGACTCGATCTGCTGCTGCAGCTTTCCGGAAGAATCATAGACACCTTCGATGTTCACATCCGGATACTGCTCCTCAAATGCCGGAATCAGCTCCTCTTCAAAGGCATATTCCAGGGAAGCAGCAGCCGCAAGCGTCACGGTTCCCTCCAGATTACTCCCGGATGTTCCATTCTCTTCCGTCTGCGATTTATTGCTTTCGGAAGCCTTGTCGCCGTCCCCTCCGTCCGAAGACTGGCATCCCATCATTGCAAGTCCCATTGTTGCTGCAAGAAGCAGCAGCATTACCCGTTTTTTCATAGATTTTTCTCACCTTTCTTTTTGGCATTTATCTTGCACACTCCGACTCGGATCCCCGAAGAATCCCCAGTCCGTGCTGTACACTCTCCAATATGATCTCCATACTTTCCCGCACTGCTTTCGGGCTTCCCGGAAGATTGACAATCAGCGTCTGTCCCCGTATGACCGA
>Ga0079226_10000513_pt1 | contig 27197 bp, 26 predicted proteins | sample Poulit2014_FD_76345 | JGI IMG/M metagenome (GOLD analysis project Ga0079226, IMG submission 76345) | Agricultural soil microbial communities from Georgia to study Nitrogen management - Poultry litter 2014 | ecosystem: Environmental > Terrestrial > Soil > Agricultural land | place: USA: Georgia...
GGCTCTACCCGTGATAACACCTATGAAACTGTGCTCGCCATGCAGCAAGTGCACCCTGACGCGGCGCCGCATTTAAGCTCCATTGGTCAAGAAAAAACAGAATTAGCAGAAATCATTCAGCAATACAAAGAAGCAGGCCTCACTCGTATCGTGGCCCTACGTGGCGACTTGCCCTCGGGCATGGGTTATGCCAATAGCGAACTGCCCTATGCCGACGATTTGGTGGCATTTATTCGCGAACAAACGGGAGACCATTTCACCCTAGAAGTGGCCGCTTACCCTGAAATGCACCCCCAAGCGCGCAGCTTTGAAGATGACATTGCTCACTTCAAACGCAAAATAGACGCAGGGGCTAACTATGGCATCACCCAATATTTTTATAACCCCGACGCTTACGGGTTTTATATTGATGCCTTGCAACAAATTGGCTGCGATGCCCCCATTTACCCTGGCATAATGCCCATTATGAACGTGGCTAACTTGGTGCGTTTCTCTAAAGCCTGCGGCGCCGACGTGCCCCGCTGGTTGCTCGCCCGCTTAGAAGACCTCAAAGACGATGACAACGCCGTTACCGAATATGGCATTGAAATTGTTACCCGCTTATGTGAGCGCTTACTTGCCATGGGTGCCCCAGGGTTACACTTCTACACCATGAACCGCTCAGAAATTAGCTTGCGTGTATTGAAAAACTTAGGGCTGTGATAGCAGGCGCCGCATGCAAAAGCGGCGCCTAATTTTTAACCATTTGCTGTAAGGTGTGTTTTACACATAACCACCAAAGTTGTTAAGTGCGTTTAACACCCTCTACAACAAACGCCATTGCCATGCGCATCATAGAGAGCCACATCATGATAAAACTCCACCACCTCGAATACTCTCGCTCCTTCCGTATTTTATGGGCCTTAGAAGAACTCGGCCTAGATTATGAGCTAGTGAATTACCAACGCCGCAAAGATCTATCAGCGCCAAAAACACTAAAAGCCGTGCACCCCCTAGGCAAAGCGCCGTTATTAGAAAACGATGGTGAAGTGATTGCTGAATCCGCTGTGATTTTGGAGTATTTACAAAGCCACTTCGATAAAAACCACCAGTTCAAACCCACCGACAGCAAGGCCTTAAACCAATACCACTTTTGGCTGCACTTTGCTGAAGGCTCACTGATGCCTTATTTGGTGTTTAGCTTGGTCATGCAACAACTGGGCAAAAAACCCATACCACCCCTTGTGCGCACACTCACTGGCGCCATCGGCAAGCAGGTATTTACGCAGTTCATGCAACCACGGCTAACCGAACAGGTCGTATTTATCGAGCAGCATTTAGCCAACAACACTTATTTTGCGGGCGAATTTAGCTTTGCAGATGTGCAAATGACTTTCCCACTGCTTGGCCTGCTAGCAACCCCTAGCATGCCCCCCATGCCAAACATCAAGCGCTTTGTGCAACAAGTGATGGCACGCGATGCTTACACAACAGCACAGCAAAAAAGCCCCGATGGCGGCAAAGTGGCGCGGGACTAATTGCCTTAACCCAATACGCAGTGGGCAAAACCCTCTGCCGCTAACAAGCGATATTAACTTAATCTTTCGTACAACATATCCCACACGCCATGCCCTAAGCGCTTTCCGCGGCGCTCAAACTTGGTTTCAGGGCGCCACTCTGGGCGCTGTACAAAAGGCCTTTCGTTAGACGTATTTTGCCAACCCTGCACCGATTCCATCACTGTGAGCATATGCTCAGCGTAATCCTCCCAATCGGTGGCCATATGCAAAATGCCAGCAGGCTGCACCTTGCTATGCACCAGGCCGATAAAGGCAGCCTGCACAATACGGCGTTTGTGGTGCTTCTTTTTGTGCCAGGGATCAGGAAAATAAAGCTGCACACGGTGCAAAGATTCCGCAGGAATACAGTGCTCTAAAATATCCACCGCATCGTCACAAAAAGTGCGCACATTGGTAAGCCCTAGGCGTTCTACTTCCATCAACAACGCACCCACCCCAGGGCGGTGCACCTCCACACCAATGAAATCCATATGCGGGTTTTCGGCTGCCATTTGCGCGAGGGCGTGGCCCATGCCATAGCCAATTTCAAACACCACAGGGGCCTTGCGGCCAAACACTTCAGCAAAATCCAACTGGCCCATATTGCGGGTTAAACCATACTCTGGCCAACTGCGCTCAATGGCTCTTTCTTGCCCAGGGGTTAAGCGCCCTTCACGCAATACAAAGCTACGCACGCGGCGCATAAACTTGCCCGTTTCTGGGTCTGGGTCTTGCTGCAAAAACTCAAGCATTCCACTGCTCCATAAAAAACATAACGCGCATTGTATGCTAGCCACACAAGCAATCCCAATGCGGCGTAAAATAGTCTCGCGCTACATGGGTTTTATGCTAACGTTTCCCTTCCGATTAAAATAATAAGGAAACAGCATGCCGTTAACTTTGCCCGCCACAGCTGGCGATTACCGCGCACTAGCGCGCAAACGTTTGCCGCGTTTTCTATTTGATTACATTGATGGCGGCGCCACTGAAGAACAAACCCTTGCCAACAATGTGGCAGGCTGGCAACAGCTCCACCCACGCCAACGGGTGCTTAAAAATGTGGATAGCACTACTACGCAAACAGTTTTATTAGGGGAAACATGTGCCCAACCTGTGGTGTGCGCCCCCATCGGGCTCGCCGGCATGATGGCACAGCGCGGTGAAGTACAAGGCATAAAAGCTGCCAACCAAGCACAAGTGCCCTTTACTCTTTCCACCGTGGGCATCTGCACCCTCGAAGAAGTTAATCATGCAGCTAGCACACCCTGCTGGTTTCAGCTGTACATGATCCGCGATAGAGAACGCATTGAAGCACTGCTGCAAAAAGCCTGGGCTAGCGGCAGCCGCACCCTGGTGTTCACCGTGGATTTGCCCCTACCTGGCATGCGCCACCGTGATATTCGCAATGGCTTAGAAAGCAATGGCGTTGCCAGTGCTGCACTCAAAGCCGTGCAGCTATTAAGCCGCCCAGGTTGGCTGTATCGCGTGGCCATGAAAGGGCAGCCCCTCACCTTCGGCAACCTCAGCGATGCAGTGCCCCAAGGCAAAGATCTCAATGCCTTTAAAGCATGGGTAGATAGCCAATTTGATCCAAGTGTTACTTGGGCAGATATCGCTTGGCTGCGTGAGCGTTGGCAAGGCAAACTCATTTTAAAAGGCATTTTAGATGCCGAAGATGCCAAACAAGCCGTGGCCGTGGGTGCCGATGGCATCGTGGTATCTAACCATGGTGGGCGCCAGCTCGACGGTGTGCACGCAAGCGCTCACCAACTTCCTGATATCGTAGCAGCGGTGGCAGGCAAGCTAACGGTATTAGTGGATGGCGGCATACGCAATGGCGTTGATGTTTTTCGTGCCCTCGCCCTTGGTGCCGATGGCGTGATGATTGGCCGCCCGTGGATTTTTGCTATTGCAGCCGCCGGCGAAGCAGGCTTAGTGCAGCTATTACAAACTTGGCAAAAGGAGCTGCGCCTGGCCATGATGCTTGCGGGCGTTACCCGTATCGAAGACATCAACGGCGAGCACTTAGCATCTTAAGCCAATAAAAAAGGCCGCTGCCGCGGCCTTTTTAGCGGGTAGTTAGAAATAATAACCCACGTTTAGGTTGTAGTGAGCATTATCTTTGCCGCCATCGGTTTCACCCATGGAACCACCAATAAAGGGTTGGTTTTTCGCATTCACAATATCAAAGTAAGCAAACACCCCACCGGCCGTAATCGATACCCCAGTCACATTCATCCTTGTGTCGCTTAGGTTGTTCGGCTTGTCTGTGATATAGAAGTAATCGTTGTAGAACGTTAGGTTAGAAACAGGGCCCCACTGCACAGGTAAACTATAGGCAAGGTTACCTGTATAACTTGTGGCACGGCGCGCAATGGTGTCGTAGTAAGCATAAGCACCCACCACCATGCGATCGTAATCATTGCCCACTTTGTAATCATAATGGGCCACCTGCAGCTGCAGGTTCCAGCGATCATAATTACCCACTAGGTGTGCGGCATAGGCATACTGATCGCCCACGTTATAACCGCTACTATCCACTAAACTGCCGTACTGCCCCGACACCCCTATCTCGGTAGAGAATGCCGTGCCATGGCCAAACGTCCATGCGGCGCGCAAGTTACTCACTTTGCTATCTAGCGCGGTTAACACATCGGCATCGGCAAACACATCATCGGTGGGCAAGGCGGTGCCTTTCTTTACTGCACCAAGCGGATCGTAAGAATAACGCGAGTTACTTACGCTACCACCACCCATTTCATCGTTTAAGTAAAATGCAGCCTGCAGGTTCAAGGGCCCATCATCGTGAATAAATTTCACACCAAAATCGTGGTCGTCTTCCAAACCCATGTAGTAATTAGAGTTGAAATAGTAGCTATGGGAAGCAAAAGGCAAGATACCAAACGGCACACGATGAACACCAATTTGGCCATGCAGGGTATCGCTAAAGTCGTACCCCACCCAAGCGTGGTGCACCACGTCCATGTAATCGAAGTGGCGGTATTCTGCGGAGAGATACACATCACCCAACTTACCGTCAAAATTCACGCGAAATAAATCAAACTTCATTTCCCCGCCACGGCGCTTGTTGGCTTTATCGTAATCTTTATAGGTGTAGTTAAAACGCACCGCACCACCCACGTCGATGCCCTTCGCGCGTTCATCGTCATAGGTTTGTTTAGCAATATCGCGTGCTTTTTCCTCTGTTACCTCAGCACGGAGTTCGTTGATTTCTTGCTGCATACGTTCAAGTTCACCCTGCAAATCCACTTCAGTGGCAGCAAAGGCTTGTGGTGCATACAGCATGGGCAGCAGCAGTAACGCTGCCAATTCCCCTGTTGGCTTACGCATTAAAATAACTCCTTAATTACCGCCTACCCTAGTGTCTGGCGGCCCTTTCTTATCTATGCACAGTAGCCTTCGCTATGGCAGCAAAGGTACGTGAGTGCCCACCTACCAAGAGCGTGAGCGGGCACAAGGGTAACTAATTAAGGAATGAATTGCAGAAACGTAATGTGAACAAACATGGCGGCGCAGCCATAAATGAGCGTATTAAAAAGATTTCCACGCTGCAAAAGCAAAGTAAATCCAACCGCAGATCATCAACACCCCACCTAATGGAGTAATTGGCCCAAGCCAACGCATACCCGTTAGCACAAGCAAATACAGGCTGCCACTAAACAGCAAACCACCTAAACCAATTAAACCACCTGCTGCTGCCCATGCCGGTGCAGAAGGAAACCAACGCATCATCAAACCCACCAAAATAAGGCCTAAGGCCGAGTAAATATGATAATCGGTGGCCGTTTTCCACACCATCAGCTGCCCAGCGTCTACACGTTTAGCCAAACCGTGGGCGCCAAAAGCACCCAGCGCTATACCTACCGCCACGGCAAGCGCACCAATAATTAACATTGCTCTCATCGCTATCATCCTGTCGCAAATTTCCTAGCCAATAACAAAAACGCCGCCAAAAGGCGGCGTTTTGTACTAAAGCATAAGCTATGCCGAAATAGCAGTGCGCAGTTTTTTCATTGCTGCACTTTCAATTTGGCGAATACGCTCCGCTGATACGCTGTATTGGTTTGCTAGCTCTTGCAAGGTGCTTTTGCTATCAGCCAACCAACGGCGCTCAACAATATCGCGGCTGCGGTCATCCAAATTCATCAACGCAGTGCTTAGGCTGCTGGTATTACGCTGCGATGCATCTTCCTCGGCCACAATCTCTGCTGGATCAAGGGTTTGGCTTTCTAAATACTGCGCCGGGCTAATAAACACACTGTCGTCGTTATCGTCTGCAGGGCCATCAAAAGAAGCATCATAAGAGCCTAGGCGTTTTTCCATTTCCTGCACGTCTTGCACGCGCACGCCCAAATCTTCTGCTACTCGTTTGCTTTCTTCTAACGTTAATTGCGCTAAACGTTTTTTCGAACCACGCAAATTAAAGAACAACTTGCGCTGTGCCTTGGTGGTAGCCACCCGCACAATACGCCAGTTACGAATAACATACTCGTGAATTTCGGCTTTAATCCAATGCACAGCAAAGCTTACCAAACGCACACCTACGTTTGGATCAAAGCGCTTTACCGCCTTCATTAGCCCCACATTGCCTTCTTGAATTAAATCGGCCAGTGGCAAGCCATAGCCTGTATAGCTGCGGGCAATGTGCACCACAAAACGAAGATGTGCCATCACCAAACCGCGTGCGGCATTCACGTCTTCTTCGTCAAACCAACGCCGAGCCAGCGCTTGCTCATCATCAACAGATAAAATTGGTACCGCACTAACTGCTTGGATATAACTATCCAAGCTAGTGCCTGGTGCCATCAAGGGCACGGCTTCCCATTTTTGTAGTTGTTGCGTCATGTGCGCTCCTAAAAAAGAATTTGCTTATATAGCTACATGTTAGCACTCATGCTATCAGAGTGCTAAACCTATAAAAAGTTCCTGCTATTTACAACAAATAAGGGTCCACATCTTGAATATGGCGCGACACCGCAAGCCAAGCCCCAAGCAGGCCAAGCATGCCAGCGAACAAGGGAATAACGAGGGCATTTTTGAGGCCTACGCCCAGCAGCACGAACTGGCTGTCATACAATAAAATAAGTTCGTCAACGGGTTTGCCTACCCACAGCAACGCTATCTGCACCAGCACCACAGCCAAAATACCACCTAATAAGCCGTAGCCAAAACCTGTGTACAAGAACGGGCGCCGCACAAAACCATCGGTGCCGCCCACTATTTTCACCACTACAATTTCATCGCGGCGGCTTTCAATAGCCAAGCGGATAGTGTTCACCACCACCAACATAACAGCAGCAGCCAAGGCCAAAGTAAGAGCACTAACAATGCGGCCCACAGTTTCCATCATGGCGTGCAAGCGCTTAACCCATTGCATATCGAGCTGCACTAAATCCACCTCTTTCACCTGGCTTAGTTCTTTGCTGAGTTGTTCAAGATCATCAGCTTTACTGGGAGTGGGGTACACCACCAGCACTGGCGGCAAAGGGTTATCGGGCAGGGCATCGAGCGCCTCACCAAAACCTGATAATTCACGAAACTCAGCTAACGCCTGTGCAGGTGTAATGGTTTCCACCCGTTCGATGCCCTTCTTTCCAGCCCACTGCTTAGCTAGCTGCCGTTGGGTTTGCTCGCTGCTGCCTTGCTGCAAAAACACCGATAAATGAGCATTACCATCCCAATCTGCAGTGGCGCGCTGCGCGTTGGTAAGCAGCACGCTCAGGCCCGCCGGCAAGGCTAATGCAATAGCAATCACAATCACTGTCATGGCTGTGGCAATGGGTGCGCGCCGCATGCGTTGCCAAGCATCCTTAGCTGATGCTTTGTGATGCAGTTGCCAAGCATCCATTTGGTCGCGCCAATCGCTGGCCACCATGTTAGCGCCCTTGGCCATCGGTTTACCCGCAGGCTGGCGGCGCGCTTTTGCAGCAGGGCGAGTGGGGGTGCCATTACGTGATTTTCGGGCCATTATCTTCCCACCAAATCTTGCACTAGTTCACCTTCTTGCAATGCTAGCCAGCGGTGTGGATAACGCTGCACAACATCTAGATCATGAGTGGCAATTAATACCGTTACGCCCACCTGCGAAAACTCTTCAAAAAGGTCCATAATTTCGGCCGACAATTCTGGGTCTAAGTTTCCCGTGGGTTCGTCGGCCAGCAGCAGTGGTGGTTTATTCACCACCGCTCGGGCAATGCCCACACGCTGTTGTTCACCACCAGACAACATCATTGGGTTGAGCGCCCGCTTTTGCAGCAGGCCCACTTTGTCCAAGGCGGCATTCACCCGCGCACCAATATCTTTTGGTGCAAACCCGGCAATAATAAGTGGCAAGGCCACGTTGTCGTAAACAGTGCGGTCGAACAACAGCTGGTGGTTTTGGTGCACCATGCCTATGCGGCGGCGTAAAAACGGCACACCCGCACTACCAATGCGGTTGAGGCTTTGCCCACCCACGCGGATATTGCCTGCCGTAGGGCGCTCAATCATCATAATAAGCTTTAGCAGGGTGCTCTTTCCCGCGCCAGAGTGGCCGGTAAGAAACGTCATCTCACCTGGGCTTAGGTGCAGGTTAATGCGCTTTAAGGCGTCACGGTTTCCGCCCGCCATACGGTAACGCTTGCTTACCTGTTCAAACTCTATCATGCGGCCTTCCGTTTAATCGATGCCAGACACCACGTCATCAAACAATGCCTGCACAAAATTATCGGCATCAAATGGGCGTAAATCCTCTAGCTGCTCACCAACACCAATAAAACGAATGGGCAGGCCCGTACGTTGTGCAAGGGCGAACAAAATACCACCCTTAGCGGTGCCATCAAGTTTGGTGAGCACCAAACCTGTAACCCCCACAGCCTCGCGAAATTCCAATGCTTGGTTAATAGCATTTTGGCCTGTGCCCGCATCAAGCACCAACAGCACCTCGTGGGGCGCCTCAGGGATTTGCCGCTTCATTACACGGGTAACTTTAGTAAGTTCTTCCATCAAGTTAGCCCGCGTATGCAAACGCCCTGCGGTATCGGCAATTAAGATATCCACATTACGCGCTTTGGCCGCAGCCACGCCGTCGTACACTACTGAGGCAGAATCGGCACCCGTGTGCTGTGCTATTACCTCAATACCATTACGCTGGCCCCACACTTCAAGCTGCTCCACTGCAGCAGCACGGAAAGTATCCCCCGCCGCCAACAGCACCGAACGGCCAGTGCGGCGAAAACGCATGGCTAGCTTACCGATGGTGGTGGTTTTACCCACACCATTCACCCCCACCACTAACATCACAAAGGGCTTTACATCGTTAGGCAAATGGAAGGGCTTATCCACCGGATCAAGCAATGCGCGCAGCTCTTGTTTCAAAGCAGTAAAGAGCGCATCGGCATCAATCAATTCTTCACGGCCCACACGCTCGGTAAGTGATGCGATGATGATATCGGTGGCTTCAACGCCCACATCTGCCATTAGCAGCTGCGTTTCGATTTCCTCAAAAATTTCATCATCAATTTCTTTTGCACCCACCAATAAATCGGCAAGGCCCTTACCAAAACTCTCGCGTGTTTTACCTAAGCCTTTGCGCATGCGCTGCCAAAAATTAGCATCGCTTTCTTCTTCGCTTTCCGGTGTTTTGGAGAGGGTTGGCTCAGCTTCAGGCTCTGCCACAGGGGCCACGCCTGCCTCATTGTCGCGGCGGCGAAACATACGCCGAAACACGCCTTCTTTTTGGCCATCTTCGCCTTGCTGGCCGTCTTTGTTAGAAACTTCGTCGGTCATAACTGGTCTGTCATAAAGTAAAGAGGTATGGAGCACTACTTAGCAGTAGTATGTTGTGCAGGCAGGGTGCGCCTAGCCGAAAGGTATCCTATCATTCACGGCTCACCCTAGCACCTGCTAGCCACAAAATGTACCACAAACACAGGCCCACGGCTGTTTTAAAAAAGCCACTGTCGCTAGGCCCACCCAACAAGGAGAACTATCGTGCTGCGGATATTTTTAACGCTCACAGCCTTAGCCACGTTGCTGCTTAGCAGCACAGCGCTAGCAACCCCCAACACCCATAGCTACGAGCTTGATAATGGCCTGCAACTTTTAGTGCGTGAAGACCACAGGGCGCCCGTTATTACCGTTATGGTGTGGTACCGTGTGGGCAGCATCGACGAACCCGCTGGCATGACAGGCATGAGCCACATGCTTGAACACATGCTGTTTAAGCACACCAAACACATGGCCCCGGGCGATTATGCTGAGATTGTGGCACGCCATGGTGGCCGCATGAATGCTTTTACCTCTTACGATTACACAGGGTATTACCAAGAATACGAAGCCAGCCGCCTGCCGCTAGCGCTAGAACTTGAAGCGGAACGCATGCAACACTTAGTGCTTGATGAAGATGAGTTTCACCGTGAGGCCAAAGTGGTGCATGAAGAGCGCCGCCAACGCACCGACGACAACCCCAATGCCCTAGCATGGGAACAGTTCTCTGCCATTCTGCGCCCCGGCACAGGCTATGCCCACCCCGTTATTGGCTGGGCCCGCGACATTGAAAGCTATCAGCCTAGCCAAGCCGAAGATTGGTACCGCCGTTGGTATGCCCCTAACAACGCGGCCATTGTGGTGGCGGGCGACGTTAACCCCAGCGAGGTGCACGCTTTAGTGGAGCAGTTTTATGGCCATATTCCCGCCCGCCCCCTGCCCCACCGTTCGCCGCCAAAGCTAGCCCCTGCCGCAGGAGAGCGGCGCCTTAACCTGATATTACCAGTGCAGGTGCCCTCCCTTTACCTCGGTTGGAACGTGCCCTCTTTTAGCACAGCAAGCAACGAACAAGAGGCCTACGCCTTAATGATGCTAGCAGGCGTGCTTGATGGCGGCCAAAGCGCACGCATCGAACGCAACATTGTGCGTGCTGAACGCCTCGCTGCTGGCGCCGGCGCCAGCTATCAGGGCCTCAACCGCGAGGATGGCGTATTTTTGATGAGCGCTAGCGCCAACCCTAACGTGCCACTTGCCACATTAGAGCAAGCCCTATTAGGGCAAATTGAACAGCTAGCAAACGAACCTCCCAGCACAGCAGAGCTTGAGCGCGTGCGTGCGCAGGTGCTTGCCAACAACGTTTACAAGCAAGATTCTGTATTTGGCCAAGCCATGGAGCTCGGCGCCTATACCATGGCCAACATACCGTGGGATTTCAGCGAACAGCTTGCCCACAAGCTTGCCCGCATTACCCCAGAAGATGTCAGCGCTGCCGCACGCCGTTGGTTGGTGCCCGAACGCAGTGCCACCGCCCATATTGAGCCCGCCACCCAACAAGAAGGGAACGAATAATGTTTGCACGCCGCCTCCCCCTATTATTTTTTATTTTGCTATGTGTGGCCTCGGTGATTGGCGCTTTGGCGTACTTAGATAGCAACTCACAAGCACCCTCTTTAGAGAATGCCACGCCCGTGTTTCCCACCACGCTTAGCCAAGTGAACAAACACAACACCCAAGCCCCTGCGTTGGATATTGCCACTTGGCAAACCCAAGCTGGCAGCAAGGTATTGTTCCTGCACACCGACCAAATTCCAATGGTAGAACTGCGCCTCACCTTTAATGCCGGCGGGGCGCGTGATGGCAACCTGCCTGGTTTAGCCGCCCTCACCAACGCCATGCTAAACCAAGGCAGCGCCGGCCTAAGTGTGGACGACATCGCCCTTGGTTTTGAAAACCTTGGCGCTGCATTTAGCTTAGGCAGCTACCGCGATATGGCCGTTGCCTCGCTTACTAGCCTTGCTAACAGGCAACAATTAGACCAAGCCGTGAGCCTTTACAGCCAAGTGCTCGCCAAACCTGATTTTAGCGCAAGCAACCTAGATCGCTTGCGCACACGCGCTTTACAAAGCCTAAAAGTGCAGCAACAAACCCCCGCCCCACAGCTTGAACGCGCTTACCAAGCGGCATTGTTTGCGGGCCATCCCTACGGCCAACCCGAAGACGGCACCGAAAGCAGCTTGGCGCAAATAACGCCGGAACACTTGCAGGCATTTCACCAACGCTATTACACCGCGGCTAACGCCACCCTAGCTATTGTAGGCGACATCAGCGCCAAACAAGCAGCTGCCATGGCCGAAAAAATTAGCACTGCACTACCTAGCGGAGCCGCCGCAGAACCTTTACCAGAAGCAAGCGAACAACCTGCTAGCAGCACACACATCACCTTTAATTCAAGCCAAACCCACATCACACTGGGCAACCAGATGATTAAGCGCGGGCACCCCGACTACGTGCCGCTTTATGTTGGCAATCATATTTTAGGTGGCAGCGGCTTCAGCGCCATTTTGATGGATGAAGTGCGCCAGCAACGGGGCCTAGTGTATGGCATTTATTCCAGCATCAACCCCATGGCAGCTGCTGGCCCCTTCACACTGAAATTACAAACCGCCAACCACAATAAGGATGAAGCGCTCGCATTAACCCTACGCCTGCTGGATAACTTTGTAGAACAAGGGCCCACCGACGAACAACTTGCACTGGCCATCAGCGACCTTACCGGCAGCTTTGCCCTTGGCACAGCTTCTAACGCTGCCTTGGTTGGCCAACTGAGCAACATTGGCTTTTACGATTTACCCCTTGATTACCTAGCGCAATTTCACCACGCCTTAGGTGCAGTAAGTAAAGCAGATATTCAGCGCGCCTTTAAGCGCCACCTGCACCCAAGCAAACTAGTGATCACTAGCATAGGCCCCGAGGCGCCGGCACCCACCACAGAAGAGAACCGCCATGAGCAAGAATAGTGTGCGCATTATTGGTGGCCAACTGCGCGGCCGCCGCCTCGCCTTTACAGACCACAATGACAACGTGCGCCCAAGCAGCGACCGCCTGCGCGAAACCGTATTCAACTGGCTGCAATTTAAATTGCACGGCGCCCAAGTGCTAGATGCCTTTGCTGGCTCTGGTGCACTAGGGGCCGAAGCGGTATCGCGCGGTGCAGCCCATGCTACGTTTATTGAACTGGCCAAACCACATTACCAACAACTCCAGCAAACACTGCCGCCCCTGCTTGGGGAACAACACACCCTTGCATGCGCTGACGCACTGCACTGGTTAGCGCAACCGCCCCACACAGCGTTTCACTTGGTGTTTGTTGATCCCCCTTACCACTTGGGCTTGCAAGAAAAAGTGTGCGCAGCTTTGGTGGCCCAGCCGTGGCTGGCAGCAAACGCATTGGTGTACGTGGAAAGCGACAGCAAACAACCCGCACCGAAAACACCCAACCAATGGTTATTAATTAAAGAGAAGGTAATAGGCCAAATTCGCGCACAACTTTATCAGCACACGTAGCCCACCAGGCGGCGCGCACGCCCGGCCCCACCTGCGGGAAGAAAAACGCCCACCATGCTTGCACAAGTGGGCAGGAGGCTAGCCCTGTGGCCGTTACTTGCGCTCCTAGCTGTTGGTAAAGCTGTTGTTCAAGTGCAAGCTCTTGCTGCAAAACTGCCTTTTTAGCCGCCCCTGTAAGCCCTGCACGCTGTTGGCGCAACGCTATTAACTGTGCTTCCACCGGCGCCACCATGCGCCGCAAACGCTCACCTAAGTTGGCATCTACTTCTTGCCCCATGCGCCCTAACCACAGGCCTAGCAAAAACAACGCCACTGGGCCGTGCTCGCGCTGCACCGTTAACGCCAACTCTTCCACCGGTTTGTGCTGCCACAAAGCCAGCGCAAAGTGCCAAAAACTTGCTGCCATAAGCCTCCTTCACCACACCATAGATGCAGAGCGGCACAAGGATGACTACACTTGCCACTTTGCATAACCCATTACTCGGACGATACTAGATACCTATGCTGCGCTTAAACAACCTCGCCCTTCGCCGCGGAGCCAACCTGCTGCTTACCGATGCCAACGCCACCTTGCACCCAGGCTGGAAAGTAGGCCTCACAGGCCGCAATGGCTGCGGCAAAAGTTCGCTGATGGCATTGCTTAACGGCACCATTGAGCCCGACAGCGGCAACTTCTACCGCCCCGAAGAATGGCGCATTGGCATGATGGCACAAGAGGTGCCTGCGCTGAAGCAGGCAGCCCTTGAATATGTGCTAGATGGCCATCGCCCCTACCGCCATTGGCAAGCAGCCCTTGCTGCCGCCGAAACAGCAGCAGATGGCAATGCTATCGCCCAAGCCCACAGCGCCCTTGATGCCATGGGTGCCTGGAGCATCCCTGCCCAAGCAGCTACTATTTTAGCGGGTTTGGGTTTCAGTGAGCCCCAACAGCAATTGCCTGTGGCTCATTTTTCAGGTGGGTGGCGCATGCGCTTAAACCTAGCACGAGTGCTCATTGCTGATGCCGACCTACTGTTACTAGACGAACCCACCAACCACCTAGATTTAGATGCCGTATTGTGGCTCGAAGAGTGGTTGCGCCACTACCCGGGCACGCTCGTGTTAATTTCCCACGACCGCGATTTTCTCGATCATTTAACCAGCCACATTCTGCACATCGAGCACCAGCAGCTCACGCTTTACACAGGCAATTACAGCACTTTCGAGAAAACCCGTGCTGAGCGCTTAGAACAGCAGGAACAAGCATTTAAAAAACAAGAAGCCCAGGCGGCACACCTGCAAAAATTTATCGACCGTTTCCGCGCCAAAGCAAGCAAAGCACGCCAGGCACAAAGCCGTATTAAGGCCCTTGAACGCTTACAAGCTAGCACCCCTTTAAAAGAAGAAAGTGGTTTCCATTTCACCTTCCACGAGCCCGAGCGCCTACCCAACCCCATGCTGCAATTGCGCGAGGTAAGCTGTGGTTACCAAGGTAGCAACAACAGCAGCACCGTTCTTAGCGGCATAAACCTTACCATCGGCCCAGACACCCGCATTGGCCTGCTAGGCCCCAACGGCGCAGGTAAATCCACACTGATCAAAACCTTAATGGGTGAATTACCCCCCTTGGCGGGCGAGCTCACCCGTGGCAATGATCTTGTTATTGGCTATTTCCATCAACAACAAGTGGACGCCCTGCCCCAAGACAGCCACCCCATGGCACTCATGCAAGCTGCACAGCCTAACTGGGAAGAAGGGCGCGTACGTAGCGAGCTTGGCCGCTTCGGCTTTCAAGGCGACGATATCTTTGCGCCTGTTGGCCGTTTTTCTGGTGGCGAAAAATCACGCCTTGCCTTAGCCCTGCTAATACAAGAAAAACCCGCCTTGCTGCTCATGGACGAACCCGCTAACCACTTAGATATTGATATGCGTGAATCGTTAATTTATGCCCTGCAGCAGTTTGCAGGCGCCATGATCTTGGTATCTCATGATCGCCATTTAATGGACACCACGGTGGATGATTTATGGCTCGTGGCCGAAGGCCAGGCAACCCCCTATGAAGGCGATTTGCACGATTACGCCCGCTGGTTAAAAGATAGGCAGCGGCAGAGCAGCACCAATACTGAGGCCAACAAAGCCGAGCGCCAAGACCCACGCCTTAAACGCCAACAAGCTGCCCAACGGCGGGCACAACTGCGCCCGCTGCAACAGGTAGTTACCCGCACAGAAAAAGCACTGGCCCAATGCGAAGGCACCTTGGCCGCACTTACCGAGCAATTAAATAACGAAAGCCTGTATGCCGCAGAAAACAGCACCGAGCTACAAGAGGTATTAAAACAACAAGGCGAGTTGGCTAGCCAACGCGATGAGCTAGAGGAGCAATTGCTGCTTGCCATGGAGGAATTAGAAGAAGCCGAAGCACAACTAGAAGCTTAATAGGCTAGCCGCAACCCTGCGGCTAGCCTGCAGGGTTACACCATTTTCAATACTTGCTGAACTAGCTTTTCAATCCCCACTGCTGCCTCGCTAATGCGCGTGGCTTCCATGTAAGCAGGCGTGGTAACCAATTTGTTTTTCTCATCCAGCAAAATTTCATCCACGGCTTTGGCTTCGTGCACCGCACCCATGGCCTCTACGGCGGCAGCCGTATCTTTATCGGTGCCAATGGTGCAGCGCGCACCAGCACCAAACAGCTGTGCCGTCATGGTGGGGGCAATACACATTAACCCCACGGGCTTGCTTGCCTGATGGAAAGCTTGGATAAACTCACGCACAGCAGGGTTCACCGTCATTTCAGCGCCTTTGAAAGCAAAATCGCACAGGTTTTTGGCCACGCCAAAACCACCCGGCACCACTAAAGCATCGTAATCCGCCACCTTGGCTGCCGCCATATCTAAAATTTCACCGCGCGCTAAACGTGCCGATTCCACTAGCACATTACGGGTTTCACCTGTGGCCTCATCGCCTGTGGCATGGTTAACCACATGCGCTTGTTCAATGTTAGGCGCCACACACTGGTAGCTTGCATTCGCTTTATCTAAAGCCAATAAGGTTAATGTGGTTTCATAAATTTCTGAGCCGTCGTACACACCACAACCGGCTAACAATACTGCTACACGCATGTTAATTCTCCTTTACTTTTTGCGGGCGCTCGTGCTCTGGCAAATGGCCAAACCAATGCTGTGTACCGGCGCCACAAGCCACCACGAGCTTCATAAATTGTTCTACTTTTATTTCAGGATGATGCGTAACTAAATCAGGCCCCACAAGGTAAATAAACCCTGTAGTGGGGTTCGGCCCAGTAGGCATAAAAACACTCAAATTGCCATCATCATGGTGCGCAGTAATAATGCCGAGCACCGAGCAATCCACCTCTTTGCCATAAATCCAAACACGCACCACTTCGCCGCGAGCAAACACAGAATCCTCTCCGGTGCCTAACAACTGCGCAATAATTTCACGAATAGGCCGATAACCAGGCAAGCGCGACATAATCCGATGCTCTGTCCAGTTCCAAAGCCAGCCACCTAAGCGCGTGGTAACAAAATTACCGGTGATAAAACAAAACACCACTAGCACGCCCACGCCGAGTAAATCTGCCGTAAAAGGCGACCAATCAAAACGGGTAATAAGCATTTTCGCAATGGGCGAAGTGAACTGGGTTACCACGCCATACACCCACTTAAACACCACCGCCAAAATGGCGAGTGGCAACAACACCACCAAGCCACCTACCAACGATTTCTTCACAAAGCGTGTTGGCTTAAGCCCTTCCTGCGCCATTAGCGATACTCCTCAGCTTCTGCATACTCAATTGCAACTATTTCAAACTCTTGCACGCCATTAGGCGTACGCAACACCACTTCGTCGTCCACCTGCTTACCTAGCAACGCTCGTGCCAATGGGGCATCTACGCTAATCCAACCTTTTTTCGCATCTGTTTCATCAGGCCCCACAATGCGAAAACGTTGCTCTTCTGCGGTGGCAATGTTGTACAACGTTACCCAAGCCGCAAAATACACCTTACTTGGGTCTTGCGGTGGCTTATCCACCACTACCATGTCATCTAAGCGGCGCGATAAAAAACGAATTCGCCGATCAATTTCACGCAACTGCCGTTTACCGTAGATATATTCCGCATTTTCTGAGCGATCACCCAACGCTGCAGCTTCTTTTACCGCTTGCGTTACCGCGGGGCGTTTCTCTTTCCATAAATACTGTAACTCTTCATTCATGGTGCGATACCCGTAAGGGGTAATATATTTCGATGCCGGCTTTGCGGGCGGCCGCCAACGGCTCATGCAAACATCTCCTCAGTGCGTTTAAAACTTTTAAATTCAAGGGCATTACCCGCGGGGTCTAGCACAAACAAGGTGGCTTGTTCACCCACCTGCCCTGCAAAACGCACCTGCGGCTGCAACAAAAAGTTGGCGTTATGAGCAATCAAGCGTTCTGCGAGGGCCTGCCACTGCCCCCATTCTAGCACCACACCAAAATGCGGAATGGGCACGGCGGCACCGTCCACATCACTCATGCCTGCAGGCGTTGGCACCTCAGCCACTAAGTGCGCTGATAACTGATGGCCATACAAATCAAAATCTGCCCAATGCGCCGTGCTCCGCCCTGGTGCAGCGCCAAGCATATCCACATAAAAGCCTTGCGTCGCCGCTAAATCTGTTACAGGGAACGCATAATGAAACGGTGGCAACATTTCTCTACATCCTTTTTTGTTACATCAGAAAATTGCGATATATGATAATGTGAGTAAATTATTCGGTGGCTGCTACAATAGCGCCACCGATAACATAGCACGGAGACAATATGACACAGCGCCAATTTGAACGCGCCCCTTGGCCGGCCACCCGTTTACGCCGCATGCGTTATGATGATTTTTCACGCCGCTTAATGCGCGAAACCACCTTAACTGCGAGCGATTTAATTTGCCCCATGTTTGTTATTGAAGGGCAAAATACAGCCGTTGATGTGCCTTCCATGCCAGGCGTGCAGCGCTTAAGTATCGATCTACTACTCAAAGAAGCCGAAGTGCTAGCCAAGCTTGGTGTGCCCGCCATCGCCCTGTTCCCCGTTACCCCACAAGAGGCAAAAAGCTTAGATGCTTCGCCTGCCTGGGATGAAAACGGTTTAGTGCAGCGCGCCATACGCGCGATAAAGAAAGAACTGCCTGAACTCGGCATTATCACCGACGCGGCGCTCGATCCTTACACCACCCACGGGCAAGATGGCATTATCGATGAAAATGGCTACGTGCTTAACGATACCACCGTGTTGGCATTAGTTAAGCAGGCCCTCAGCCACGCCGAAGCAGGTGCCGATGTAATAGCCCCAAGCGACATGATGGATGGCCGTATTGGTGCCATTCGCACCGCGTTTGAGCAAGACAAACACGTAAATACACGCATCATGGCCTACTCTGCAAAATATGCCTCTGCTTATTATGGCCCCTTCCGTGATGCGGTGGGCTCAGCAGAAAACCTAGGCAAGGCTGATAAAAGCACCTATCAAATGGATCCAGCCAACCGCAACGAAGCCCTGCATGAAGTGGCACAAGATCTCATGGAAGGCGCCGACATGGTAATGGTAAAACCTGGCATGCCCTACCTTGATGTGGTGCGCGAGGTGAAAGACACCTTCGCCGTGCCCACCTTTGTGTATCAAGTGAGCGGCGAATACGCGATGCACATGGCGGCTTTCCAAAATGGTTGGCTAGACCAAGACGCCATTATTTTAGAATCATTAGTGGGCATGAAACGTGCCGGCGCCGATGGCATTCTTACTTATTTTGCCCGTGCCGCAGCAGAGCTTTTACAGCGTTAACCACGGTGTGGCAGCATATTACAGCTGCCACACAACACTGCCCTTGAAATTAGGCAGCGCAACCCCATCAACCAACACAGCAGTAGTTAATACGCCAACAATTTAGGAGCAACCCATGAGTGCTGAAATTATTAACACCACGGATAACGATTTTGACAACGATGTACTAAAAGCCGAAGGCCCAGTGCTTGTTGATTACTGGGCGCCATGGTGTGGCCCCTGTAAAATGATAGCCCCCATTCTTGAGCAAATTGCCGAAAATTTTGCTGGCCGCCTAACCGTGGTTAAACTCAACATCGACGACAACCCCGAAACACCGCGTAAGTATGGCGTGCGTGGCATCCCCACCTTGTCTGTATTTAAAAACGGCCAAGTGGAAGCCACCAAAGTAGGTGCGCTTTCTCTGTCACAGCTCACTGCTTTCTTAGACAGCACACTGTAGTTTTTCGCCCATAACAACCGCCGATTTCACCCCTAGCCCCACAAGCTTCGCATGTGGGGCTAGACAAACTTCTCTTTTTGGTGTTACATTGCGCTTCAGCCACGCGCTTCCTTTAACCATGGCACCTCGCCGTGCGTTTATACCTCTATAATATCAACCAAGTACGGTGCGCTAATAAAACCGTGCATTATTAATCTTTTTGGATCTCTATCTACCCATGAACCTTTCTGAACTAAAGCAGAAGCCGATTGCTGAGCTGCTAGAAATTGCCCGCGAAAACGGGCTCGAAAACCTTGCCCGCACCCGCAAACAAGACGTCATTTTCTCCATTCTGAAAAAAGTCGCCAAAAATGGTTCCGACATTTACGGCAACGGCGTACTCGAAATTCTACAAGACGGTTTCGGGTTTTTACGCAGTTCAGAAGGGTCGTACCTAGCTGGCCCCGATGATATTTATGTATCCCCTAGCCAAATTAGGCGCTTTAACTTGCGCACGGGCGATACCATCGCAGGCAAAATCCGCCCTCCCAAAGAAGGCGAACGCTATTTCGCGATGCTGAAAGTTAATGAAATTAACTACGACAAGCCCGAAAACGCGAAACACAAAATTTTATTTGAAAACCTTACCCCGCTGTTCCCCACCAAGCAGCTAATGATGGAGCAAGGCAACGGTTCCACCGAAGACATCACCTCTCGGGTAATCGATCTCATCGCCCCCATCGGCAAAGGCCAGCGTGGTTTGATTGTTGCTCCGCCAAAAGCGGGTAAAACCATGCTGCTACAGCAAGTTGCGCACTCTATTTCGCGCAACAACCCTGAAGCACACTTAATTGTATTGCTCATTGATGAGCGCCCAGAAGAAGTGACAGAAATGTCGCGCACGGTGCGCGGCGAAGTGGTGGCATCTACCTTTGATGAACCTCCCGCACGCCACGTGCAAGTGGCAGAAATGGTGATCGAAAAAGCCAAGCGCCTAGTAGAGCACAAGCAAGACGTTATCATTTTACTGGATTCCATTACCCGCTTAGCACGTGCTTACAACACAGTGCAGCCCAGCTCTGGCCGCGTGCTCACCGGTGGTGTAGATGCCCACGCCCTCGAGCGCCCCAAGCGTTTCTTTGGTGCCGCGCGTAATATTGAAGAAGGCGGCAGCTTAACCATTCTAGCCACCGCTCTCGTGGAAACCGGCTCGAAGATGGATGAAGTGATTTTCGAAGAATTTAAGGGCACCGGTAACATGGAACTGCACCTCGACCGCCGTGCGGCCGAAAAACGCGTGTTCCCTGCCATCCACATTAAGAAATCTGGTACCCGCCGCGAAGAGCGCTTGGTGCCTGAAGATGATTTAAAGAACATGTGGATTTTGCGCAAGGTGCTGCACCCCATGGACGAAATCAGCGCCATCGAATTTTTAATCGACCGCTTAAAGCAAACAAAAACCAACAACGAGTTTTTCGATTCCATGAAAGGCGGCAAGCAATAAGCACCGCAAAAGGCCTCCCCCTCGGAGGCCTTTTTTTTGCCCTCTTATGCGCACCGCATCGGTGTTATACTTGCCCGCCACACTCATCCTCTTTGCGCGGGGTTTTTAATGCAATACACAGATTTACGCGATTTCATTAACCAGCTCGAAGAACGCGGCGAGCTTAAACGCATCGATTTCCCTGTAGACCCAAACCTCGAAATGACCGAGATCTGCGACCGCACCTTGCGCGCAGGTGGCCCAGCCTTATTGTTTGAAAACGTGAAAGGCTACCACATGCCTGTGCTTGGCAACCTGTTTGGCACCGAAAAGCGCGTGGCACTTGGTATGGGCCGCGAAAGCCTTGAAGAGTTACGTGAACTTGGCGAGCTATTAGCGTTTTTAAAAGAGCCCGAACCACCCAGTGGCTTCCGTGATGCCCTCTCGAAAGCGCCTATTTTCAAAAAAGTGCTGTCGATGAACCCCAAAGTGGCCAGCAAAGCACCCTGCCAAGAAGTCGTTATTGAAGGCGAAGAGATAAACTTATACGCCCTACCTATCCAAACCTGCTGGCCTGGCGACGCAGGGCCCTTGGTAACTTGGCCTTTGGTGATTACCCGCGGGCCCAATAAAACACGCCAAAACCTCGGCATTTATCGCCAGCAATTAATTGGCCGCAACCGCTTAATTATGCGCTGGCTCAGCCATCGTGGCGGTGCCCTTGATTTTCAAGAGTGGCAAAAAGCCCATCCTGGCAAGCCCTTCCCTGTTACCGTGGCCCTTGGTGCCGATCCAGCCACTATTCTAGGCGCCGTTACCCCCGTGCCTGATACTTTAAGCGAATACGCCTTCGCCGGCCTATTACGGGGCAGCCGCACCGAAGTGGTGCAGTGCCAAAGCAACGATTTACAAGTGCCTGCCAGCGCAGAAATTGTGCTTGAAGGGGTAATCCACCCAGACGACTACGCCGATGAAGGCCCTTTTGGCGACCACACAGGTTACTACAACGAAGTGGAACGCTTCCCCGTGTTTACCGTGGAACGCATTACCCAGCGCAAAGCCCCCATTTACCACAGCACCTATACAGGCCGCCCACCCGATGAGCCCGCCGTGCTCGGTGTGGCCATGAACGAAGTGTTTGTGCCCATTTTGCGCAAGCAATTTCCTGAGATTGTGGATTTTTACCTGCCCCCCGAGGGCTGCTCCTACCGCATGGCAGTGGTAACCATGAAGAAACAATACCCCGGCCACGCCAAGCGGGTGATGATGGGCGTGTGGTCTTTCTTGCGCCAGTTTATGTACACCAAGTTTGTGATTGTGTGTGATGACGATGTGAACGCCCGCGATTGGAAGGACGTGATTTGGGCCATGACCACCCGCATGGACCCAGCACGGGATACGGTAATGATCGAAAACACCCCCATCGATTACCTCGACTTCGCCTCACCCGTTTCTGGCCTCGGCTCAAAAATGGGCATGGACGCCACCAACAAGTGGCCCGGCGAAACGGATCGCGAATGGGGCGAAGCCATTACCATGGATCCCGCAGTTGTGGCCCGCATAGACAGTATTTGGGACGAACTCGGCATTTTCGACGATTAAGCCATTATTTTTTTGTAAATACCCTAGCCCCATGCCACCGACATCGGTAGCATGGGCGGCTTAAATTCAAACAACCAAGTGGTCCTATCATGCAAATCGCAGACAACACTGCAGTTTCCATTCATTACACCCTCACCAACGATGCGGGTGAAACCCTAGACAGCTCCCAAGGCCAAGAGCCACTTAATTATGTTCATGGCACGGGGCAAATCATTCCAGGCTTAGAAGCCGCACTAGTAGGCAAAACTGCTGGTGAAAAGCTAACTGTAACCATCGCTCCAGAAGAAGGTTACGGCCCACGCCACGACGAACTCATTCAACCTGTGCCACGCGAAGCTTTTGAAGGCGTAGATGAAATTGAGCCCGGCATGCAGTTCCAAGCAGAAACCGAACAAGGCCCACAGCTTGTTACCGTTGCTGCAGTAACAGAAGACACCGTTACCGTTGACGCCAACCACCCCTTAGCGGGTGAAACTCTCCACTTCGATGTGGAAGTGGTTGATGTGGCTGCCGCAGAATAAGGCACAGCAAAGCCCGCACCTCTGCGGGCTTTTTCTTTTAACCCAATCCTTAACTTTAACGATGGCAACTGCTTGCGCAACATGTTAAAAAACGCCTGTTATTAACGTTGCCGAGGCCATTATGCTCAAACACACTCTTTTGCCCCTCCTCTTTTTATTATTGGCTGCCTGCACGCCAACAAACGAAAAAGAAAAAGTAACGGTTTACCAAGATCCAAACTGCGGTTGCTGCAGCGGCTGGGCCGAGCACATGCGCAGCGAAGGTTTTGAGGTAACAGAGGTAACTACGCGCAATATGTCGGTGGTAAAACAGCGTTTCGGCGTGCCCCATAACAAACTCTCCTGCCACACTGCGGTGCTAGAAAAAACTGGCCAAATAGTGGAAGGCCATGTGCCAGCCAATGCCGTTTATAAGTTGCTAGAACACCCCCATGTGCAAGGCATAGCAGCCCCAGGCATGCCGATGAACTCCCCCGGCATGGGCGAGCTAGACGGCAACCTGGTTACTGTGGATTTTGCGGGCAATGAGTTTTCTAGAGATTAATGGGGTGCCTTTGAGCAGGCCTCTTCAGCTAGTGGGCGTGGGTGCCGTTCGCTAGGCCCGCTTAAGGCGAAAAGGCCAGCCCAAGGCCAAGATCATCACCTCATATACCGCGCCAACATACCCCACTTTAAGGCTTCATCATCAAGGCCTTCAAAGCGCGGGATGCGCACAAAATGGCCTGAGCCGGGGGCGGCGTTAATGGCTTTGCCATTTTTATTTTCGAGGGTTTCCACCACAAAACGGCGGTTACCCTTTGGCGTCATCAGCAGCACGTCATCGTTTAGCTCAAAGCGGTTTTTAACATCGATGTAAATCCATTTATCGTCGGCATCCGTGACTTCGCCCACCAGCTGTTGGCTGCCGAGTTGTGAGGTGCCTTGCTCATAGGTTTGATATTCCTGGGGCGGGTGACGGCGGAAAAAGCCTTCGGTGTAGCCGCGGTTCGACATGGCTTCGAGTTCGTCCATAAGGCTCATATCAAACTCGCGCCCTGCCACGGCATCATCAATGGCACGGCGATACACTTGGGCGGTGCGAGCGGCGTAATAAACGGATTTGGTGCGGCCTTCGATTTTTAAGGAGTGCACGCCCATTTCGGTTAAATCTTTTACGTGCTGCACGGCGCGCAAATCGCGTGAGTTCATAATGTAGGTGCCATGCTCATCTTCGTGCATGGAGATAGTGCCGCGAGGGTCGTTAGGTTCTTTCAGCAGAATGGAACGCGGCTCGGGCGTAAGATCTTGCGTCAACGGAATCTCAACACCGCTTAAAGAAACAATGTCGCCAGTGTCATCTACCTTGCTCTCTAAGGGCTTGTAATCCCAGCGGCAAGCATTGGTGCACGCGCCTTGGTTGGCATCGCGGTGGTTCATATAGCCCGATAACAAACAACGGCCAGAATACGCCATGCACAACGCGCCGTGAACAAACACTTCCAGCTCCATTTCAGGCACTTTTTCGCGAATAGCGCGCACTTCTTCAAGGCCAAGCTCGCGTGACAAAATAACGCGCTTAAGCCCCATGTTGTGCCAAAACTTCACCGTGGCATAGTTCACCGCGTTGGCCTGCACCGACAAGTGCACTTCAAGCTCGGGCCAGCGCTCACGCACCAGCATAATTAAGCCTGGGTCGGCCATAATAATGGCATCGGGGCCAGCCTCTACAATGGGTTCTAGATCGCGCAAATAAGAACGCACTTTGTCGTTATGGGGGCTAACGTTAGAGGTTAGATAAAACTTTTTCCCACGGCTTTGCGCCGCTTGAATGCCTTCGGCTAAGGCCTCGGCATTTTTAAAAGAGTTGTTGCGCACCCGCAATGAATAACGTGGCTGGCCGGCGTACACGGCATCAGCGCCATAGGCAATGGCGTATTCAAGGTGCTTTAGTGTGCCAGCAGGCGACAGCAGCTCAGGCACAAAGGGGGCGGAATTAGGCATGGTGTTCTCTGCAGTATTAAAAATTGCGGGCATGATACCAAACAATGGCTGCAATACCCCAGAGTTGGGCAATTTCTTTTTTTACTGCTAAACAAAAACGGCGGCACCTGTGGGCAACTCACCTAAAACATATTCTATATAGCTATAAGCATGAAGAAACTTATTCTTATTAGGCATCTTTAATTTTTTATACTGCCTGCTACTATCTATGCATTCACAACATTTTCTTGATAACAATTCTGTTATGGCACAACGAGATAGGTAAGAAAGTGGTAGATACACAAGAACTTAATCAGCGTAATAAAGAGTTTGATGGCCTCGACCAAGTATGGCTATTTGGTTATGGCTCGCTTATTTACAAAACCGGCTTTCCCTTTATTGAACGCCGCCCAGCTTACATTAAAGGCTGGCAACGCAAATTTTGGCAGGGCTCACACGACCACCGCGGCACCATGGCCCAGCCAGGCCGTGTGGTAACGCTCATAGAGGAAGATAACGTTGAGTGCCACGGCGTTGCCTACCTTATTAGCCGTGAAGTGTTTGCGTACTTAGACCACCGCGAGCGCAACGGTTATTTGCGTTTTAGCACGCCTTTATATTTTACTGAAAAAGGCGAAAGCACCGATAAGGCGCTAGTGTATGTTGCCACGCCAGATAACGCCGCTTTTTTAGGGCCTGCGAGCGAACTTGAAATTGCCCGCCACATTGCCCACTGCCACGGCGGCAGCGGCCCTAACCGCGATTACCTGCTAAACCTGCAGGCGGCACTCAATGCCATGGGCACGCCAGACCCCCACGTGGATAGCATCGCCCAACACCTTTAAGCCTACCTTTCTGCACAAGTTAGCCCTGCTTCGGCAGGGTTTTTTGCACCTGCATCTGCCTAACAACGGCATTGGCACAAATATCAGGCAAAAAAAAGCGCACCCAAAGGTGCGCTTTTTGCTACTCAATCGAGCAACATCAATTAGATGTTTTCGAACTGAGTCATGGTGTTGTCTTCACCAGCCGCTTTAAGAGCTGCGTCACCATGGAAGTACTCTTTGTGATCGTCACCGATATCAGAACCAGCCATAGCTTGGTGTCTAACGGTAGCGATATCACGACGGATTTCTTTACGCTGTACGTCGCGAGCATAGCGCAACATACCTTCTTCGCCGAAGTAACCTTCTACTAGCTCATCAGTAGATAGAGCAGCAGTGTGGTAGGTAGGCAGTGTTACCAAGTGGTGGAACACGCCAGCTTCTGCAGCAGCGCGGCGCTGGAACTCTTGTGCAGCGAGGTCAGCCGCTTCACATAGCTCTGTACCGTCGTACTCAGCCGCCATGAGACGTGCGCGATCGTATGCGGAAACGTCTTTGCCTTCTTCAACCCACTGGTCGAAAGTTTGCTGACGGAAGTTAAGCGTCCAGTTAAAGCTTGGGCTGTTGTTGTAAACCAACTTAGCGGTAGGCTCTTCTTCACGGATGCGGTCAACCATCTCTTTAATGTGAGCAACGTCTGGAGTAGGTGTTTCGATCCAGAGTAGGTCAGCACCGTTACGGATAGAAGTAATACCGTCAAGAACAACACGATCAATGTTGGTGTCTTTACGGAATTCGAACAAGTTGCTTGGTAAGCGGTTAGGCTTGATAAGCTTGCCACCGGTCTTAACAAGTAGTTCGCCATTCTTAACAGAAGAAGCATCGGTTACTTCTTCGCCTGCTAGGAAGGAGTTGTACTGGTCGCCGAGGTCGCCTTCTTCTTCAGAGTAAGCGATCTGCTTGGTGAGGCCAGCACCTTCAGAGTCAGTACGTGCAACGATGATACCGTTTTCGATACCTAGCTCTAGGAAAGCGTAACGAATCGCTTTTAGCTTAGCGATGAAGTCAACGTGAGGAACAGTTACTTTACCGTCCTGGTGGCCACACTGCTTCTCGTCAGATACTTGGTTTTCGATCTGAATTGCACAAGCACCCGCTTCGATCATCATCTTAGCCATTAGGTAGGTAGCTTCTGCGTTACCGAAACCTGCGTCGATGTCAGCGATAATTGGCACAACGTGTGTTTGGAAGTTATCGATCTGGTCGATAATTTTTGCTTCTTCAGCAGAATCACCCGCAGCACGTGCTTCATCTAATGCACGGAACAAGTGGTTGAGCTCTACCGCGTCAGCCTGCTTAAGGAAATCATACTGTTCTGCAATGAGGCTAGGAACAGCTGTTTTTTCGTGCATGGACTGGTCAGGTAAAGGGCCAAACTTAGAACGCAGTGCCGCTACCATCCAACCCGACATGTAAAGGTATTTGCGCTCAGTGGTTTGGAAATGCTTCTTGATAGAAATCATTTTCTGCTGAGCAATGAAGCCATGCCAAGTACCTAGAGATTGGGTGTACTTGCTGTTGTCGGCATCGTATGCAGCCATGTCTTCGCGCATAATGTTTGCGGTGTACTTGGCGATATCTAAACCGGTGTTAAAACGGTTTTGTAGGCGCATGCGAACTACAGACTCAGGATCAACACCCCAA
>Ga0079226_10000515_pt1 | contig 27153 bp, 24 predicted proteins | sample Poulit2014_FD_76345 | JGI IMG/M metagenome (GOLD analysis project Ga0079226, IMG submission 76345) | Agricultural soil microbial communities from Georgia to study Nitrogen management - Poultry litter 2014 | ecosystem: Environmental > Terrestrial > Soil > Agricultural land | place: USA: Georgia...
CCTGATCGCAGTGCAGACCTTGGCCACGCCCGGTGTGTAGGCGATCGAGAGATCCCGCTGAGTCTCCAGCGGGCTCGTGAGCTCGGCGGACAGCTTGCCACCTTCGTGCGCGGCGAAGATCTCCTCATCGAGGATGGGGGCGTTGTCGTCGGTCTTTGCGGTCGTGGGGGTTTCGGTCGATATCGACATCATCAGTCCTCGTTGTCTGGTCGATGGAAGTGGTCTGGTCAGGAGGAAGTCGGTGCCGCCGACCGGGGTGCGCGAAGACGACGGCAGGCACACCGGTGCCCAGGAGTGCACCCGGTTGAGGCGGAGTTCGGTCTGCGCAGAGTTCTAGCGCGCACTTGACCGTTCGGATCCGGTCTTCGGTCCGTATGCGGTCAGTGACCGATGCTGGTGGAGGTGATCAGCCTCGATGGAATTCGAAGTGAAGACCTTCACCGCTGTCGATCTTCGCGATACCGGCAACGACATGGTTCTCATTGCCGAGTACGGTCCGCAGCGCTTCCTCCGTACGGATCTCACTGAACGACGACGAGGACCCGACGATGAGGATCCTGCTGTTCGGCGCCAGGCTCGGTTCGATCGACAGTATGCCCATGTCTTCGTGGACAACGGCTCGGGAGGCACCGAGCTTGTCGGCAATGACGTGAGCCACCACCGTGTCCTCGGCGTTGAACCAGCTGACGACGACATCAGTCGAAACTCCCGACAGTTCTGCTGCCACAGCATCAGCCAGGACATCGACTTGGTGCGGTGTCCGATACATGGCGGGCAGAGTCGAGGCAGAGCTCCGGTCGGAGGCCACTGGGGACGGAGAAGCCCCATCTGCGTCGTGTGCGTCTGAACTGTTCATCGGCTGTGAGCTCCTTCGGCTGTCGAGGCTGTGATCATATTGGTGTTCTCTCTGTGATGCAAGGAGGGCTCCGCCCACTCGCTGATTCCCGGGCCACCGTCGAAGTCGATATGGGTGAATACCCCGTCACAAGCGGTCCCGACGACCTTGCAGCCGAATTCGAGGCTGGGGAAAGGCGTGTTCGACGAACGGCTGAAATGCCGGCTCGTCCCCGGCGACCACCTGAGGTCATTGTTGACGAGCGCGAAGCTCGCTGGTTCTCCGACAGCCAGCGGCCGTCCGGCGAACTCTGCGATGCTCCCGATCCGGGCAGGTGTGCCCGAGGTCAGTTCGGCGAAGCGCCGCCAGTCCAGCCCGCCGCAGTCGTCGAGGACGTGAGCAAGAACGGCCGCCGCGGTCTCCAGACCGATCATTCCGAACGGAGCGTCACACCAATGGTTGTCCTTGCTCTGCGCGGTGTGCGGGGCGTGGTCTGTGGCCACTGCGTCGATGGTGCCGTCGAGGACGGCTTCTCTCAGGGCTCGAACGTCGTCATCTGATCGCAGAGGCGGGTTCACCTTGTACCTCGGGTCAGCGAGTGCGGTGATCTCATCGGTGAGAAGCAGATGGTGCGGAGTGACCTCTGCGGTCACGGGCCAGCCCTGGCTCTTGGCCCAGCGAACGATCTCAACGGATCCTCGTGTCGAGAGGTGGCAGACGTGGAGCCGGGCGCCGAACTCGGCGGCCAGCAGGGCATCCCGGGCGATGATGATGTGCTCGGCCACCGGTGGCCACGGTGTCAGTCCCGTGGATTCCGCCGCCCGGCCGGCATTGATCTGACCGTGGCCGGCGATCGGCCCGTCCTGCGCATGTTGGGCAATGGTCACGCCGCAGTCCGCTGCCCGGCGGAAGGCCCGGCGCATCAGTGCCGAATCGTTGACGCACTTGCCGTCATCGGAGAAGATGTCGGCTCCTGCCTGAGCCATCTGCTCCAACGGTGCCAGCTCGGTGCCTTGAAGTCCCCGAGTGATCGCTCCGACTGGGTGGACACGGGCAAACGCCTGTTCCCGGGAACGCGCCTTGATATTCTGGACCCGTTCCCGGTTATCTGTCACCGGTTGGGTGTTGGCCATCGCGAAGACATCGGTGAACCCGCCCGCAGCCGCGGCACGTGCCCCCGTCGCGATCGTCTCGGCCTCCTCACCGCCCGGTTCTCGCAGATGGGTGTGCAGGTCGACGAACCCCGGCAGGAGAATGAGATCGCGGGCATCGATGATCTTCTCTGTCAGGTAGGCGGCCCCGTTCGCCCGATCGGCCGCCGGTTCCATCGCCTCGATCCGCCCGGCCCGGATGCTCACATCTGTGCGTTCACCGCCATAGGGTCGGACGCCTGCGAGGATGCAGTGCTCGGCCAGGTCCCCGAATTCGATTGTCGCAGCGGTGTCCGTGCTCATGCGTTCTCACCCTCCAGCTGCTTCCAGGCGAATACCGGACCGTCATTGCAGATCAGCGGACTCTCGGCTCCCTCACTGCGAGCACCGGAGGCACAGCCGTGGCAATAGCCGATCCCGCAGGCCATATGAGCCTCCACCGACACCTGGACCGTACAGTTCCAGCGTTCGGCCAAGGTCTCCGACAGGGTGATCAGCCGGTTCGATCCGCAGGTGAGGATCACGTCCGGCGGTGCGGCGTCGAGCTCCTGAGTGAGAGTGGTGAGAAGACTTTCGGGACTGCTGGAGCCGTCGGCGTCATTGACTTCGAAAACTGTGCGCGCACCGTGGCGACGGTAGAATTCGGCTCCGATGAGCGATTCCGGTCGACGTCCGCTGGTGACTGCAGTGATCTCGACGCTGTCACCGTGCTGCTGTGCGACAGTGGTCAAGGAGCAGGTGCCGATCCCACGGCCCAGGAGGAGTGCCGATTGTGTTCCCTCCTCGATGTCGAACGGCTGCCCGAGCGGGCCGATGAGATGGATCTGTTCACCTTCTTCGAACCCTGCCAGCGTGCGAGTCCCATCGCCGACGACTCCGTAGAGGATCTCCACGCTGCCGGATTCGGAATCGACGGAGTAGATCGCCATCGGCCGCGGCAGTGCCGGCACGCTCCGGTTCCTCCTCGCCACGGTGAGCATGACGAACTGTCCGGGCAGTGCCGTGCCCGCGATCTCCGGTGCCATGACGGTCAATGCACGATAGTGCTCGGTCAGTGGTCGGTGATCGATGACATCGGCGTGCACACTGCGGATGCGAGGGCGTGAGGTGCGCTGCAGGCCGACGAGGCCCCAGTTCTTCACCTTCTGCGCTGGAACTGTCTCCTCCGTGGGAGTGGGTGGTGCCAGCTGTTGGGTCATGGTCGTCATGGAATATCCTTAGTCGGCGGAGTCGAGGCGTCGCAGGCCGGCGATGAGCACGTCGATGCCTCGAACGATGTCCGTGGTGTGAGTGAGTTCTTCCGGGGCATGGCTGATGCCGTGATTCTGACTGGGGACGAACAGCATGCCCGCCGGGCAGACATGGCTGATCATCTGGGTGTCGTGGCTCGCCCCGCTCGGCATCACTCGGTAAGAGCAGCCGCTGTCCTGAGCTGCAGCCGTCAGCTCGCGCTGGATGCTCAGCGGCAGGATCGCCGGTGAGGCGTCGGCAACGACCTGGACATCGATGTCGACACCGCGTTCGCCCGCGTGCTTTTCGGCCTGGGCGATGAGTTCCAGCGCGGTCTCGCGCTGGCGGCGGTCGTCGGTGTCGCGGATGTCGACGTCGAGACGGCACAGTCCGGGGATGGTCGTCATCGATCCGGGTTCCACCTCGATCGTGCCCACTGTGATTCGCGTCCCGTGGTGACGTGAGTCCGTGGCCAAGGTCTCCCCGGCCATGATGATCTCGGCCGCCGCCGCCAGAGCATCAGCGCGCAGGTGCATCGGCGTGCCTCCGGTGTGGGAGGCCCGTCCGCGGAGCTCGATGTGCAGACGGGTGCTGCCGGAGATCGTATCGACCACGCCGATCTGCGTGCGAGCATCGGTGAGCACGCTTCCCTGTTCGATGTGGAGCTCGACGAAAGACGCCCAGTCCTCTGAACGCCACCGGGCCTCGGCCGCCCGCTCAGGGTCGAGGCCCACCTCGCGGAAGGCGTCGGCCATGCTCACTCCCTCTGCATCGTGGAGCTGCTCGAGATTGACCGGCTCGGTCAGCCCGGCGGCCAGACGACTGCCGGTGCATGCCTGGCCGAACCTGGCCCCCTCCTCGGCAGCGAAGGCAACGAAGCGCAGTGGATGGTCGAAGGCTTCCTGATCGGCCAGCTGTCGGGCGGCGACCATAGCGGCAACGACCCCGGCGATGCCATCGTAGGCACCCGCGTTCGGGACGCTGTCCAGATGGGATCCGGTGCCGATGGCAGGTCCGGTTCGTCGCCCGGCCAGCTCCGCGATGGTGTTGCCCGCTTGGTCGGTCCACACCGTCAGTCCCAGATCGGTCATAAACTCGGTGAAGACCGCATGGGCCTCGCGTTCGAGGAGCGTATAGGCCAGTCGGGTCACTCCCGGCCCGTGTCCGCTTTCGCTCAGCCGCGCGAACCGACTCAGCAAATCGTCCACGACGGCCTCCGTCGTCTGCGACCGGATCGGAGATTCCGCGATCGTCGTCATCATCGTTCCTCCTCACTGTCAGAGCTGGGCAGTCCCGACGCCGTCACCGTCGAGACCGGGGCGGAGCGGACCGGGAGATCGACCGCATGGATATGGTTGACCCGTGTGGCCCCGCGCTCGGCAATGGCCTCGCTCAGTCCCTGGGCATCGGCGGCGGCGAAGACGGAAACGGTGAGGATCCGCTCTCCAGGATGGATCTCTCCGCTGACGGCGCCGTCGGCATCGACAACGGCCATTGCCACTCCGGTGTGCACGGACACGGCAGTGGCCAGCTGTGCGTCAGGACCGTCACCACTCATGAGGCGATCGATCTCAGGCCCGACGGACTCCGCGATGCGGGCGGCCAGGCGCCGCAGGATCGAGGGCCGACCGACCAGAATCCGGCCATCGGCGCTCGCGTCCGAGCTCAGTACGGCACGCAGGTCCGCATTCAGCTGGTCGTGAGATTCGGACGGTGAGGGAAGCAACAGGTGTGCTGCGGTCACTGTTGTCATTTCTGATCACCTTGTCTGTCAGTTGTCGGAGAGGTCATTCGAGTTCTGCTCCTGTGCGTTCTGGGATGAAGAACATTGCGGCGAAGGCCAACAGGTAGATGACCGGCAGCAGCCCCAGTGCGAAGGCGAACCCGTGGTTCTCCGCGATGAGTGCGATGATGATCGGTGCGAATCCGGCGACGCCGCGGCCGAAGTTGAACAGGACGTTCTGGGCGGTTGCACGCGCCTCAGTCGGATAGTGTTCGGACATCAGGGCGCCGAGGAGGCCGAGCATGCCGTTGGCGAAGAAGCCCATGACGAATCCCCCTGCGAGCAGCAGTACGGGGCTGTCGATCAGGCTGTAGGCGAGCACTGAGGCGGCGGCCCCGAGCTGGATGATCCAGAAGGTCTTGCGTCGTCCGAGGCGGTCCCCGAGCTGACCGAAGACTACGATCCCGAGCATCATTCCCAGCACCGTCACGGCTGTCCACAGTGACGAGTCCGTGACATCGAGTCCGATCTGAGTGCTCAGGTAGTTCGGCAGCCAGGTGATGATTCCGAAGTAGCCGAAGTTCTGCACGGTCGTGAGCACGGCGATGGCGATCGTGGTCCTGCGCCGGGTGGGAGTGTCGAAGAGCATCCGCAACGAGGACCGCTGGGGTGTTCCCAGTTCACGTGCCGACTCCTGATTGGCGACGAACTTCGCCGGTTCGTGGAGGCGCTTGCGGATGATCACAGCGATGAGGGCAGGAGCGACTCCGACGACGAAGAGTCCGCGCCATCCGAAAGAGGCGATGATCGGGGCAGAGCCCAGTGCAGCGGCAAGGACGCCGAATTGGAAGCCCAGAGCGACCCAGGAGGTCGCCCTTGCGCGTTTGGATGCGGACACGGCTTCAGAGGCCAGAGTCATTCCGATGCCGAACTCACCGCCGATGCCGATGCCGGCGATGAATCGGTAGGCGGCGAGGTCCCAATACCCGAAGGCGATGGCACTGAGCCCAGTGAATACGGAGAAGAGGATGACTGAATACGTGAGCATTCGGACTCGACCGAGGCGGTCGCTGAGCATGCCGAAGACGAGTCCGCCCAGGACTGCGCCCAGCAGCGTCAGCGTGGTAAGCGAGCCTGCCTGCACATTGGACAATCCGAATGAGGCGATGATGCCCGACAGGGCGAAGCTGAGGATGAGCAGGTCGAACCCGTCGAGGCCGTAGCCGATCGCTGAAGCGAAGACGGCTCTGCGCCCGTACCTCCGCTCCTCGGCCGTTTCGGGAGTCTCCGTCGACGGTCCGCCGTCCTCCGCCGTGCTGCGACTGGTCATTGCTCGTGGTGTGGGTGTTCGGTCTTCTGCGTCCATAGTCCTTCTCCTTCGAAGTGGGCTGGTTCAGTGCGGCATCTCAAGGCTGCCGATGACCTCGTTGAGTGCGGTGATCCCGTGCCGTTCGCATTCGGCGGGCAGGTCGCTGATGATGTCATTCATGGCGGTCGGACGGGTGAATGTCGCCGTTCCGACCTGGACTGCTCCGGCACCTGCGATGAGGAATTCGAGCACATCCTCGGCAGTGGAGATCCCCCCGCACCCGATGACGGGGATCGAGACGGCTTCGGCTGCGTCATGGACGAGCTTGAGTGCCAATGGCTTGACAGCGGGTCCGGTGTAGCCGCCTGTGCCGTTGCCCAGCACAGTCGTGCGGGAGGCGACGTCGACCGCAAGTCCCGGATAGCTGTTGGACACCACGACCGCGTCGGCTCCGGCTTCCTGACAGGCCAGTGCGATCTCTGAGATCGAGGCGACGGTGGGAGTGAGCTTGGCGAAGAGCGGCTTGTCCACGATCTTCTTGACGCCGGTGATGACCTCATTCGCCCGTTCCGGGGAGGCTCCGATCGGAAGACCGTCGTGTTCGAGGTTGGGGCAGGAGATGTTGAGTTCGAAGGCATCGAGACTCTCATCGGCGAGCGCGCTCGCAATATCGAAGTACTCGTCGGTGTAGAGCCCTCCGATGCTGACGATGAGACGAGTCCCGCAGGCTTGGTATTCGCGCAGCAGCCCGTCACGGAACCCGGCGGAACCCGGGCTCGGGATTCCCACACTGTTGAGCATGCCGTGCTCGGTCTCCGTCAGCCTGTGCGCCGGATTGCCGGCCCTCTGGCGGTCGAACACCGTCTTCGTCACCATGGCGCCGAGGCCATCGACATCGATCACGTCGGCGAGTTCGGGCCCGAAGCAACCGGAGGCCGGCATGACAGGATTCGTGAGAGGCACTCCGCCGAGGTCGACGCCGAGGTCGACGACCGGTGCGGGAGGAGCTGAGACTGCTGTTGCCGACATCATCGTCCAATCTGAAAACTTGATTTCCACTTTTGGTATGTCGACATTCTTAGTCGGGAGATTTTCAGCGAGTCAAGCAGATCACTGAACTCGCTTCCAGATTTCCGTGAGGCGATCGCAAAACGTCAGAACAGCACCGCGAGGCGAACACAGCGCTTCGTGGCGAAAGTCGTCAGCGGCTGGTGAAGACTACGACGCGGAGGGGGTATATCCGAGGTCACCGGACATCTCCGCGGCGGTGTCTCTGACCGTGGAGATCGCCCACGACTTCGCTTCCTCGGTGCTCATCCGGTGGATGGGAGCGGCAAGGGTGACTGAGGCGACGACATCGCCGGTCGACGAGCGGATCGGGGCCGCGACGGCCCACACACTGTCATCGAGCTCGGAGTCGCAGATGTCATAACCGCGGGAGCGGATGAGTTGAAGATGGGAGAACACCTCGTCGATCGAGACTGGTGTTCCCTGCATGAAGCGCAGCAGAGCCGACCTGGACAGCACCTGCCGGACCTCTTCCGGGTCCCGCCAGGCCAGGAGGACTCGCGCTGAGGCAGCTGCGTTCAGAGGCATGGTCTGTCCGACCCGGACGAATAGCCGCAACGGCCGAGTCGACTCAGTCATCGCGATGCAGACGACGGCGGCACCCGTGAACTCGCAGAGAAAGATCGTCTCCCCGCTGATTCGTCCGGCCTCGACCACGGCGGGGTGAGCGGTCACCAGCGGAGACTGATGCTGACGGCCTGCATCGGCGAGTTCCCTGCTGGCCGGGCCGATGAAGTAGCGTCGATTCGTCGTGGAGCGCGTGACGAAGCCTTCGGCTTCCAGAGTTCCCATCAGTCGGTGCGCCGAGGATATGGGAATGCCGATCCGGTCGGACAGTTCAGCGAGGCTCAGGCCTCCGGCACTATGTGCCAGGGTGCGAAGAATGCTCAGAGAGCGGACAATCACCTGCACGCAGCCTCCTCCGGATCTTTGATGCGAGTCTACGAGTATTGCGACTCGCCAGTCCATCTGTATCATCGTCGCTGCCGATAGCTGCGTCCAGCGGCTGGCACGACCGGAACAGGGCACTGGAGTTCAGCACGTGCGAGGCGCCCGCTCCCTGCCGGTCGACCCATCAGCGATCCACACGGCCATCATGGCCGTTGCTGTCCTCGCTGTGTGCTTGGCGGTCTGCGCCGTTCACGACATCGTTCGCAGGCGCCCGCTGGTCTCACTCGACTGCTGGGGAATGGCCGCGATGATCGTGGTGATGCAATTCCTGCACTGACCGGATTCTTCACTGACTGGAGAAGTACAGATCCGAATGCGCCGCGCAGCGTGGATTGAAAGGCGCAGCACATTCCGGGCAGCCGGCGACGCTCTTGTACGTCTCGACCGTCAGTTCGGTCCAGCATATTCCGCACAAGATCGCCGGCTGGTCCCACTTTTCGCGCGGCCACTGCTCGGCCGGGTGATCAGCGGTCTCCGAGTGGCACAGGTGGCAGGGATAGTAGCGATCACAGCAGACGAAGCGGATCGCGATGATGTCGACTTCGGTGTCGTAGTGGACGCACCGCGTGTGCTCGTCGACGGTCTTTCCGTAGACGCGTGGAGATCGGTCCACCGCGCACCCGCCTTCCGAGAGTTGGACCGATGGGGCCAGCGCAGCTGAGACGAGTCACCGCTGCGGTTGGAAGACCTCATCGCAGGTCGGCTCCACAGTACCGCAAGCGGAAGGAAGGACAGCGAGCGCTGTCCTTCCTTCCGCTTGCCGGATCAATTCGTCCGTCGGGTCCAGAACCCTTCGTGTGCGGCCGCGGCTTCATCCTCGAGCATCGGGCCGACGACCTCGATCTCCCGCTGACCCCGGGACAGCACCTCGCGGCACGGGAGGTCGAAGGTCGGATTCTCCGGATCGTCTCCGGTCAGCTCGAGCAGACGGCGCTCCGACAGCGCGTAGACTATCCGCCCGATGCCGGTCCAGTAGATTGCTCCGGTGCACATGACGCAGGGTTCGGCGCTCGTATAGAGGGTCGCGGCGGCCAGCTCGTCCGGAGAGCAGCTTTGCGCCGCCTCGGCGACGGCCCTGAGCTCGGCATGCTGCGTCGGATCGCCTTCGGGCGGCATCGAGTTGTTTCCCTTCGCCGCAAGCTCGGTGCCGTCCGCTGCAACGACCGCGGACGCGAAGGGATGCCGGCCGCGGTTCTTCGCCTCCTCGGCCATGGCGATCACCTTCCTCAGGTGGGGCGCGTCTCCGGCGGCGTTCTCCGCGCAGGTGTCAGTCGCACCGGCGCGATCGACATCGGAAGCCTGAATGTCTGTCATATCCGTATCCGTTCCTTCGTTCTTCTCGGGGGTGGTTCTTCGATTGATGAGAGCATTGAGCAGCACGGCGACGATGGCGCACAGGAAGATTCCGCTCTCCAGGATGAGCGACAGCGGGCCCTCGACGGAGTCGAGCAGGGAGGGCATCGCCATCGGCAGCACACCTACGCTCAGCGAGATGGCCACGATGAGCGAGTTGTGCGTGCCTTCGTACTTCACTCGGGCGAGTTCTTGGATGCCGGCCGCGGTGGTCATTCCGAACATCACGATCGCGCCGCCGCCGAGGACGGCGGGAGGAACGGCGGCCACGATCGCGCCCGCCTTCGGAATCAGTCCCATGACGATCATGATCACACCCGCGACGGCGACGACGTAGCGGCTGCGCACTCGAGTCATGGCGATGAGTCCGGTGTTCTGGCTGAACGCGTTGAGCGGGAAGCCGTTGAAGACCGCACTGAGCATCGTGGCCAGGCCCTCCCCGCGGAAGGCGTTGCCCAGGCGCCGGGGAGAGATCTGCACGTCGACCATCCGGCCGATCGCCAAAGTGTTGCCCGTCGTCTCGGCCATGATGACGACCATAGCCAAGGTCATGATGAGGATCGGCACCGGGTGGAACTGCGGGACGCCGAAGCTCATCGGCATCGCGATGCCGATCCATGCGGCCTCGGAGATCCCGCTGAAGTCGCTCACCCCGACGAGCATCGCGACGATCGATCCCACGGCCATGCCGATGAGCACCGAGAGACTGCTCATCAGACCCCGGAAGCTGATGTAGACGACGACGGTGACCACCACCGTCAGCAGCCCGATCAGCAGGTGCTTCGGGGCACCGAACGATTCGCTGCCCTCGCCTCCGCCGAGCCAGCCCGCGGCGGCGGGCATGAGTGAGATCCCGACCGTCGTGATGAGACAGCCGATGACCACGCGCGGGAAGAAGCGCAGCAGACGGGAAAAGAGGGGAGCCAGACCGATCGCGAGCAGGCCCGCGACCATGACGGCGCCGAAGACATGCTGTAGCCCGTATTCCGTGCCGATCTGCATCATCGGCGCCAAAGCGATGAATGACGCGCCCTGGATGAGGGGCAGTCTCGCACCGAATCGCCACACGCCGAGGGTCTGCAGCAGAGTCGCCAGACCGCCGATGATGAGGTTGCAATTGATGAGGATGACGATCTCCGCCTGTTCCAGACCCAGTGCTCCGCCGAGGATCAGGGGAACCGCTACCACACCGGCGTAGATCACCAGGACGTGCTGAAGTCCCAACGTCACCATCGACCGCGCCGGCAGGATCTCATCGACCGGTTCGACCACTGCGACGCGAGCATCGTTGACCGCGAGTTTCATGGTGTGACCTTTCATCTCTGACTACTGGGATGAACCGACACTAATCTCGTCTGATCGATGGTAGAAATCAGATTCCATCGACCCATTCGATAGGTTGGCGAGATGAGATTCAGCATGGAACAGGTCGAGGCCTTCGTCCTCACTGCCGAACACGGGTCGTTTTCAGCCGCCGCCCGCGCGCTCGGTCGCACACAGTCGACCATCAGCTCGGCGATCTCCTACCTCGAGATCTCGCTCGGAACGGAGCTCTTCGATCGCAGCACACGAGTCCCGAGCCTCACCGAGGCCGGGAGAACCCTGTTGCTGGAGGCCCGTGCGCTCTACGATCGGGCCGTCACCTTCGAAAGACACGGCGACGCCCTCGCCGATGAGCAAGCCGCGAGCATCACCCTTGCCGTGGGCATCCCACCCGAGCAGATCATGCCGGTGCTTGAAGAATTCGCCGAGATGTTCCCGCACACCGATGTCATCATCCGCAATCCCGACCGCGGTGATGCGAGCCGGCTGGTCCTCGCCGATGAGGCCGACCTCGGGATCGCCTTCCTGCTGCCCGAATACCCCAAGGCACTCGGGTTCCATCAGATGGGCAAACTTCTGATGACCCACGTGGCACACCGAGACCATCCTCTTGCGCAAGTTGCCACCCCCAGCTTCGATGAACTGCGCGGCTATCGCCATCTGGCTTATATCTCCCACTCGAGTGCACTGCCGACGAGCGAATACCTGCAGTCCACGCAGACGTGGCACACCGACTCCTACGAGGCGCTCACGGCACTCGCGCGATCGGGACTCGGCTGGGCGACCCTGCCACGACAGCTCGTGCTTGATGAGATCCGGTCCGGCGAACTCGTCGAACTGCGACTCGACGCCTACCCGTTCACCGACTGGATCGTCTCAGTCGATCTGATCTGGCGCCGGGGACGGCGCTTCGGTACTGTCGAAACCTGGTTGCTCGATCGTTTCCGTCACCCTCGAGTGCACGAGCTCGCCGCCGATGGGCAGGACACCATCCGGCTCCAGTGAGTCCGAACGCGATCTGACCTCCCCAACGTTGAAAGGCCTCCCATGAGTTCATCCGCTCGATTCATCCACCCCTTCGCCGAGGTGGCCCTGGCCAACGTCACCCGTGAGTATCCGTTCGCAGCCCACCATGTCGCTCGCAGCGTTGCCGACTTCGTGCCGGCCGGAGAGAAGAATCCGGCGTTCGCGAATTCGTATGACTGGCACTCGAGCGTGCACATGCACTACCTGCTCGCCTCGCTCCTTGGCACCGATGAAGCGCGGACGGCGAGCTGGCGCGATGAGGCCATCGAGGTGCTGTCTTCTCACCTGAGTGAAGTGAATATGATCGCCGAGGCGGACTTCCTCCGTGACAATCCCTCGTGGGAGCGACCGTACGGCTGGGCGTGGGCCGTTGAGCTCAATCGGGTACTCAATGCCAGCGAGAGCTCTGAGCTGCGGGCGCTCGGGAAGAACACCCAGGTGCTCCCAGATTGTATTTTCAGCCTCGTGGTCGAGTGGTTGCCGAAGGTCGCCGAGCCGGTGCGCCACGGGGTCCATTCGAACACGGCATTCGGCCTGCGACGGATCCTCATTGGCGCCCGAGCAGCGGATCGCCACGATGTCGTCGACATCGTCGCCGGTGCAGCCCGACGGTTCTATGCCGAAGACACGGCGTGGAATTTCCGACAGGAGCGCAGCGGCCACGATTTTCTCTCCCCCGGACTGACTGAGGCCGATCTGATGGCCGAAGTGCTCACCGACGACGAGTTAGCGACATGGTTGCCCAGATTCCTCTCCGACCTCACACCCGAGTCACCGGCCCTCACTCCCGTCGAAGTCCTCGACCCGACCGACGGTCAGCAGAGTCACCTCTATGGGCTGGGGCTGTCGGTCGCAGCGTCAGTCATGCGGTTGTCGCCGAAGCTTGAAGCCATCGCCGAGCACGGGGACGATGACGAACTCATGGCTCAGGCCAAGGGCATGCTCACCCGTGTCGATGCCCTCATGGCCCCAGGCCTCGAAGCCGCCGTCTCGGACGAGTACATGTCCTCCCATTGGGTCGCGACGTTCGCTTGGGAGGCGCTGACGCTACGCGAGGGTTGAGTCTTGGCTCAGAACACGTCCAAACGATCGGCCTCGAACTCCACGGCGTCGTTGACCGTCTCGGCAACGATCAGCGCATGAACCTTTTCGATGTCACGGTAGGTTGGGCGGTCGCGTTCGAGTTTAGGAATAGCGTCGCGAACTGTCTTATACGCGATGGCAACACCGGTGCCGAAGGTCTTATGCGACGTGAATTCCAAGCCCTGACAGGCACACATAAGTTCGATTGCAATGACCTGTGAGAGGTTCTCTACGACCTCCAGACTCTTGAGTGCAGCTGACACGTACCCATTCTGTACAGATCAACCACAACCTCAGCGAAACCAAAGTCAGCCCAAACTATGATTGCCTTCAGCAACGTACCTCAGAAAACAGACGACCCGACTGGCGAGGGAGATCAAATTCAATTAGTGTAAAAATTGTGAGTATTGAAAGCACTGTAGAAGACGCTCTAATGCGTGCGTGGACTTCGCACGAGGCGGCAACCCCGCTGACCTCAGCACCTCCACTCGAAATCACCTTGGCGGTCGAAGAGATTCTCAAAAATGGGTCGGCGCCGAACCGTCAATTTTTGCTCGCGATCGCCGCGGGAACCCTCACCGATCCGACCTCAAACCCGGCCGCATTACAGCAACAGGCTGGTGTGGACCGTCGAGGAATGGCCTACAAGGTACGGGACGCACTCACAACATTTCGAGAATCGCATGGACTCACCCTCAAGATTTCGCAGGATGCTGGAGTTTCGAATCAGTGGCGAGAGCCAGAAATCACTGGGGAGTGGGTTTCACACCGTCGCAAACAGGATCAATCGTGGGCGCGTGCGTTTCTAAGCATTGCAGAATGGCTACAGGGCGATGAACCGGCCTCGCGTGCACGTCTATTGCTCGATTACGTGAGCACCAAAATCGTCGATTTAGCGGTTGGGAGCGCTCTCGACTATCCAAGGTTCAGGGCAACTCCTCGCATTGCGATGACTCTAGTCCGAGAATTCTTAAACAATTCGCCTGCACGCCCTGACGCCATGGAAGCAGTCGTCACAGTAGCCGCAAGGACGTTATCAACTGCACTTTCCCCCAAGCCGAATGTGGTACGGAGTGATATTAACTCTCCGGACCCAATTGATGTCGTCATTACCACGGGTTCTGACGATCCAGTGAAAAGCGGGATTGAAGTTACTGATGAACCTATCTCGTTGGCAAAAATTCAGCATGAGGTCGTGCCTGCGATGCTGAAACTCGGACTAGATCGCGCCACAGTAGTGTCCGGAGGAATTCCGACAGGCAACGCGGACGAAATTGAAAAGTATATTATCCGCGCTTATACACGCTTCCAGCAACGCATCGACCTTGCAACCATTGACGTGGTGGAATCTTGGTTGAGCTTCCCGGGTACATCCCGCGAGCTAGCAACAGAATTCCTTTGGAGCGTTGGTGAGGAACTCGACCAATACTCGAAAATTGAGAATCGCCGAGCGTGGTTCAAGGTTCTTACTGATTATGCCGAAGCCGTCGATGGCGAGAGACAGATAAATTAGTCAAAGTCCGAGCGCCTTTTTGATTGATTCAGCGACTGCAAGTGCAAGCCTTGGAGACACTGCATTGCCAATTTGTCGGTACTGCGAGGATCGAGTGCCGCAAAACTCCATTCCGATGGGAAACGTCTGAATCGCTGCAGCCTCTTCCACAGTGAGGCGGCGTAAATAACCGGGGACTTCGGATACGACCGCCTCACCTCCGCTTTCCAATAGTTGCGAGTGATAGCCCACAACCCAGGACTCTGCGCTTTCGAATTCAAATTCACGCTGGTCAATTATTGGCGTCTTGTTTCCTCCCATTGAGGCGGCCAGCGTTGTCGAAGGCGCACTAAGGTTGAGCGGACGTCCAGCGCCATTGAAAAGCATACCCGCAAAGGGGGAACGCCTCAAAACTGGCGCTTTCGCCGTAGTAATTCGGGCGTTGCAGAACGAGTTATTTCCTGGCTCACCGTACTTCGGCAATAAAGACAAGGCCTCCCGGACAGTAGGAAAATCATTTGGTGTGGTTGGCTCCGGCAGGATCGGTGCGCCCAGGTCCGTCCGCACTCCTAATAGCAGCATGCGTTCGCGAGCTTGCGGCACTCCGAAATGTGAAGCGTTGACGAGAGTCAAAGTTGCGTTATATCCCAGTTCAACCGCGCGCTCAAGGAGCATTTTTCGTATATCTGACCATCTCCTGTTGGCATAGAGAGCCTTAACATTCTCAAGAACGAAAGCCTTCGGTTTAATGCGCTCGACCATATCCATATAATGAAAAACGTGCTTCGAGCGCTCGTCGCTCGGATCCATTTTGCCAGCGACACTGAAACCCTGGCACGGTGGACCACCAATAATTAGATCAGCAGATCCTTCTCCCGGCCGCTCCGAATCCGGAATGGCGAGCAAGTCGCCTGGACGAGAAGTGTAAGATCGGTCACGCAGGTGCGGACGTTCGTTAGCCATGCGCACGAACGCTTTATCGTGGGTGGCCAACGCAGTTGGATCGAGTTCACTGACCCATAATGGAACAAATCCCGCCAGTGCAAATCCAATATCGAGACCGCCAGCACCCGCATACAGGGAAACGTAATTGCCCACGGGTTTTTGGTATTTTGGGACATCCTGGAAATCGCTGAGTAGGCGCCCGGCACGCAGCCGCTGCTCCTCCACCTGACTCATTTGCGGTGCACGACCAGGGCCGCTTGCCAGCCGATCTCCACTATCTTGCAGCTCCGTACTCATACGAACAATTCTACGGGAGCTGACTGACACAGTACGACAGTGAGCCGGTGACCAGAATGTCACAAGAATTCTGCCTGAGATGCCCTCGGCCTAAATCCTGTGCCTCTTCCGATGCACCACAAGAGGTTGCTACCGTATTGTCTCGGGCCGACGGATCACACGGCCCTTTGCGAACTTGGAAATTTCCGCTTGTCCCAGTCGCAATTCATCGGCCAACGCATTGACAGCGTCCCATCGAACTGCGGCGCAGCCACGGCATCCGCCACAGGCGTCCTACCGAAGCGCAGCGGCACCCGGGGTGCCATCACCCTCCCGCACCCCGCTGGTCGATCTCCGAGAATAGTGGATTCTCCAATGGACTGCGCAGAACGGTGTTCATGAACTCCTCGATAGTCTGAATCCTCCCACCAGCACTCCGGCATCTGCTAACAGCGACGTTGCCTCGACGAGAGTGTGGGCCGCGAACCACGGACGAATCACAGCACCGATGGCCTCCCGAGCCTCGAACCGACTGCCTTCGGCGGACAGGTCCACGTCCAGCAACGTCCCAATCGTTTCAAGCTTCTCACTCAGCCCGGTCGCCTGCCCCAGACCTCGCCAGTGTTTGTTCGTGACCACCGCGACCATGTCTTGACGGCCATCGGAGGTCTCGGACGACCAGGCATAGGCACCGTAGAGTCCATTGTCCAACGGCCCGCGCGTCTTTCCAGTCGCCTGCACCTCGGCGATGTAGGCGAGGTGCCCGACGGTGGCGAGCATGACATCGGACAACGTCAGGGTGATCTCCTGCCACTTCCCCGAGGAGCGCCAATCGAACACAGCGGCCATGGCCCCATTGGCGCTGTTGAGTCCCGCGGCCACCCACGTCCCAGGCCGGCAGCGCGTTGTTGACCGGGTTCTCATCATCAACCATGATGCCGGAGAAACCGCTGGCTACTTTGGCCGTGTAATCCACCGCCGACGATCTGTCTCGTCATCCTCCCAACCGGAGCATGACGAGATCCTCACGATGCTCGCCCAAGTTCTCAAAGCTCAGCCACCCGCGCGGGCAAGTTCGTGATGAGCGGACTCACCTCGACGGTGAGTCCGGTCCGAGGCGCGGAGCGAGTGTCAGTCGTGAGGTGATCCTCACCCCTTCGTCGACACGTTGGCCGCGATCGCGGTCTTCCCGTCCGGAGCGATGGCCCGAAGCTCGTACACGCTCGGTTCGGTCTGCCGCCCAACGAGGTGAATCTGCTCATTCACAAACAACGGCGACTTCGCACGAAAGCCATACCCGGTCACAGGTGCCCCGGGGTGGGAGAACATGAACGCATCCAACAGCAGGGTCGCCGTCAACGGACCGTGGGTAACCAAGCCCGGATATCCTTCGACCTCGGTGACATAGGGGTAGTCGTAGTGGATGCGATGCGAATTGAAGGTCAGTGCCGAATACCGGAACAGCATGACCTCGTTCGGGCGCACGCTCTCCGCCCAGTCCCATCCGTCCGGCACCGGCGAGTCCGCTCGTGGCGGCTTCGCAGCCGATCCACCCGGCGCCGAGGTCGCTTCCCGATAGACGAGCGTGTGCCGATCCGTCGTCGCCAGGGCTCCGTCCGCAGAGATCTCGTGCCGCAGGACCACGAAGCACAGCGGCCCGGTACTCCCAGTCTTCTCCGTGATCGACTCGATCGTCGTCGTCCGCGATATCGCCTGACCAGGCAGGATCGGTGCATGGAAGCTCAGGTCGCTGCCGGCCCACATGCGCCGCGGCAGCGGGATGGGCGGCATGAACCCGCCGAGCTCCACATGCCCATCGGCCCCGAGCTCGCTCATCGGCACATCGTCCTCGGAGAAGTGCAGCCAGTGCCCCAGGGGAAAGAGCGGAGCCGTCTCATCACCATCGCGGCCGAGCAGCGAGTCCAGGCGTGCCACCCGCTCCCCCGAGGCGACTTCCTCGACCGTCGAGGACCGTCCCACCCAATCCTGCAAGTTCAGGGTGTCATCGTTGCTCATGTTCTCTTCCCTACCACTCATCCAGCACTCTGATCGTCGCCACAGGAAATCAGATCTTGTTCCGGCCGATGAGCTGTTTGGCGATGACACCCATCTGGATCTCGTTCGTACCCTCCCCCACGATCATCAGCGGAGCGTCACGGTAGTAGCGTTCGACGTCATATTCGGTGGAATATCCGTAACCGCCATGCACGCGGATCGCGTCGAGGGCCACCTCGGCGGCCATCTCCGAAGCATAGAGCTTCGCCATTCCGGCCTCCATATCCACACGCGCCCCCGAATCATAAGTCCGCGCCGCATGCAGAACCAGTTGCCGGGCGGCCTCGAGCTTCGTCGCCATCATCGCCAGCTTGTTGCCCACCGATTGGTGCTTCCAGATCGGCTTGCCCATCGACTCCCGCTCCTGCGAGTACTTCACCGCATCATCAACCGCCGCCTGAGCGACGCCGAGCGACCGGGAGGCAACCTGGATGCGCCCGATCTCCAGACCCTTCATCATCTGCTTGAATCCGACGCCCTCGACCTCGCCGAGCAGCTGCGACTGCGGCTGACGGAGGCTCTCGAAGTTCAGTTCGCAGGTCTCGACTCCCTTGTACCCGAGCTTCGACAGATCCTGGGAGACGGTGAACCCCTCCCCCTTCTCCACAAGGATGATCGAGATGCCCTCGTGACGCGGCTCGGCATGCGGGTCGGTCTTGCACAGCAGGGCGATGAGATCGGACCTGCGCGCGTTCGTGATCCACGTCTTCGACCCGTTGATGACGTAGTCGTCGCCGTCCTTGGCCGCCGTGGTGCGCATCGCCTGCAGGTCGGAGCCACCTCCGGGTTCGGTCAACGCCATCGTCGCGCGCAGCTCGCCGGTGGCCATCTTCGGCAGGTATGCGTCCTTCTGCGCCTGAGTGCCGTACTCCTGGATGAGCTTCGCGACGACGGTGTGTCCGCCCATCGCTCCAGCCAGGGACATCCAGCCGCGGGCGAGCTCCTGGGTGATGAGCGCATACGCCTCGGTCGAGACCTTGCCCGCACCCCAGGGCTCGTCGATCGCGAGCCCGTAGATGCCCATGTCCTTCATCGTCTGGATCCAGCCTTGCGGGTACTCGTTGTCGTGCTCGACCTGATTGACGGTGGGTTTGACCTGGCCGTCGATGAAATCGGCGACCAGATCGATCATCATCTGCTCTTCGCTGCTGACTGTCATGGTGAAATCCTCTGTTCCTTGATTGTGGGTCTTCGTCAGTGGGCGACCGTTCCTCGTCGAGGCGGCCGTGCCCTATCGCTGTGCCATTCGATGGCGGTTCTTTCAGTCCAAGCGGGTGCCGTCCCGGATCGTGCGGGTGCGCCCGAGACCGAGCTTCGGCGGGCCGGTCGCGTCGAAGAAGTCATTGCCTTTGTCATCGGTGATGATGAACGCGGGGAAGTCCTCGACTTGGATGCGCCAAACTGCTTCCATCCCGAGCTCCTCCATGTCGAGGACCTCGACTGATGTGATGCAGTCCTGCGCCAATCGAGCGGCTGGTCCCCCGATCGAACCGAGGTAGAAGCCTCCGAACTCGGCGCAGGAGTTCTTCACCTGTGCCGACCGGTTGCCCTTGGCCAGCATGACCATCGAACCGCCGGCCGCCTGGAACTGGTGGACGTAGGTGTCCATTCGTGATGCGGTCGTCGGCCCGAACGACCCCGAGGGTCTCCCGTCCGGGGTCTTCGCCGGACCCGCGTAGTAGATCGGATGGTCTTTGAAGTAGTCGGGCAGCTCGCCGCCGGAATCGAGCCGCTCACGGAGGTTGGCGTGAACGATGTCGCGGGCGACGACCACCGTGCCTGTCAGGGAGACACGGTCGCCGACGGACAGGCCCGACAGCTGCTCCTGCAGTTCGGGCATCGGTCGGTCGAGGTCGACGGCGGTGACGTTGCCGGACTCGATCTGCTCGACCCGACCCATCGCCGGCAGGAACCTCGCCGGATCGTGTTCGAGCTCTTCGATGAAGACTCCGTCTGCGTTGATGCGGGCGATGATCTGCCGATCAGCCGAGCAGCTGACAGCGATCGCGATCGGCAGCGACCCGTTGTGGCGGGGCAGCCGGACGACGCGGACGTCGTGGCAGAAGTACTTGCCGCCGAACTGGGCGCCGAAACCGAGTTTCTGCGTGAGTTCGAAGACCCTGGCTTCGAACTCACGGTCGCGGAACCCGTGCCCGGCGGCACCTCCTGTCTCCGGCAGATCGTCGAGGTAGTGGGCACTGGCGAGCTTCGCGGTCTTGAGTGTGAACTCGGCCGAAGGCCCGCCGATGACGACGGCCAGGTGGTAGGGCGGGCACGCCGCAGTGCCCAGTGTCGAGATCTTCTCCGCGAGGAAGTCGAGCATCGAGGACTCGTTGAGCACGGACTTCGTCTCCTGGTAGAGGAAGGACTTGTTCGCGCTCCCGCCGCCCTTGGCCATGAACAGCAGCTCATAGTCATCCGCCGGGCTCAGACCGACCTCGATCTGGGCGGGCAGATTCGTGCCGGTGTTCTTCTCGTCGAAGAGGCTGAGAGGAGCCAGCTGGGAGTACCGGAGATTCAGCTCCTCGTAGGCACGATGAATGCCAAGGGACAGGTGCATCGCGTCATCACCGTCGGTGAGCACGTTGGGTCCGCGCTTCGCGGTGACGATCGCGGTGCCCGTGTCCTGGCACATCGGCAGGATCTCCCCGGCGGACACCGCAGCATTCTGCAGCAGGTCGAGGGCGACGAAGACATCGTTGCCGCTGGCGTCCGGGTCGTCGATGATCGCCCGCAGGCTTGTCAAGTGGTCGGCGCGCAGGTAGTGGGAGACCTCCTTGAAGGCCACCTCGGCGAGGTCCGACAGGGCCTGCGGTGCCACGGTGAGGAACGAACGCTTGGTGCCGGCGACATCAGCGGTGACGCTCTCCACTCCCCCGATATCGAGACGTCGCATTACAGGTCCGCTGCCGCCTTTGGGCAGCAGGGGTGTGTAGGCGAACCTGGTCTCCGCTGCGGGGGCGCCGACCTCGGGGTCGGACGTTCCAGCCGATTCGGATGTCTCTGCCATCGCTGTCAGATCACTCCTTGCCCATGCAGACTCTCGATCGTCTCCGCGTCGAGTCCCAAACTGCCGAGGATGGTCTCCGAATGCTCTCCGACCGCCGGAATCGGATCGAGACGAGGCTCGACCCCCGACATCTCGACCGGCGGGATGAGCATGGGGATCGGCCCGGCGGGGGTTGCGACCTCGCGCCAGCGGTCACGTTCGGTCAGCTGCGGATGATCGGCGATCTCACTCATGTCCCGCTGCCGGGAATGGGCAACCTTCGCCGATTCGAGGAGCTCATCGCAGGCTTCGCCGGTCAATGTCGAGAATGCTCCCTCGATGATTCCCTGGAGCTCGCCCCGGTGGGCGAAACGATGGGCCGCCCGATCGAAGCGCTCGTCGGTGACCATATCGGGACGATCGAGGACCTGGACGGCGAAGCGCTCCCATTCGCGTTCGTTCTGGATGGCGAGCATGATCTGAGTGCCATCACCGCAGGTGAACGTTCCATAGGGGGCGATGGCAGCATGGGAGGTGCCGGCCCGAGTGGGGCGGGTGCCACCGTAGCGAGTGAAGTAGAGAGGGTAGCCCATCCATTCGACGAGGGAGTCGAAGAGGCTGATCTCCAGGGTGGCACCTTCACCGGTGCGCTCCCGATTGAACAGAGCGGTGAGGATCCCGGAGTACGTGTACATGCCGGCGGCGATGTCAGCCGTCGAGATGCCCGTCTTCGCGGGGTGCTCCTCGGTCCCGGTCACGGAGACCAACCCGGCTTCCGCCTGCACGAGTGCATCGTAGGCCTTCGCATCCCTGTAGGGCCCGTCGGTTCCGTATCCGGAGATCGAGGCGTGGATGAGACGCGAGTTGGTCGCCCGCAGCTCCTCAGCACCGAGGCCGAGGCGATCGGCAGCGCCTGGCGCGAAGTTCTGGATGAAGACATCGGCGGAGCCGATCAGTTCGCGAAGGATGCGAATGCCCTCGGGGTGCTTGAGGTCGAGCGCAAGGCTCTCCTTGCTCCGGTTGATCCACACGAAATGGCTCGCCAGTCCGTTCACCGTCGTGTCATAGCCGCGGGCGAAGTCACCGACGCCGGGACGTTCGACCTTGATGACTCGGGCACCGAGGTCGGCCAGCTGGCGGGAGGCGAAAGGAGCGGCGACGGCCTGCTCGCAGCTGATCACGGTGATTCCGGACAGAGGCAGGCTCTCGCCGGCGGTCCCCGGTTCGGATGTCTGGACAGTCGTGGCCATCGGCCCTCCACAACGAGTTCTCATTCACGGACACGCACATCATACATACTGTTGCTGATAATGCATTATCCAATAATGCGATGCGAGATCGCCTGTAGACTGGACACAACAGCATATGAACGGAAGGCGGTCAGGTGGATCACGAGTCGGCATCGACCAAGCGGGACATGATCGTCATCGGGCTGCGCCGCAAGATCCTCTCACGCGATCTCGATCGAGGCGAACGACTCCGACAGGACGAAGTCGCCGAGTGGTTCAACGCCTCGATCACCCCGGTCCGGGAGGCGCTGCGCATCCTCGAGGCCGAGGGGCTCGTCACTTCCGAAGCCCACCGCGGCGTTCGGGTCGCCGGCGTCCACGTCGATCGGCTGAAGTCGCTGTACGTCACGCGCAGGCTCACTGAGACCTTCGCCATCGCCCGGGCCACCACCCGCATCTCACGCCACGAGCTGCGTCAGGCGGAACGGCTGCTCGATGCCCTCGACGAGGCCAGCGCCGAGGGCGACTCGCTCGGACGCAACACTCGCAACGAGGAGTTCCACTTCTTCTTCTACGACCGCTGCGGTATGTCGGCCCTGCGCGATGACATCGCCGCCCGCTGGCGCGCTTTCCCCTGGGACCTCACCCTCGACAGCCCGGAACGGCTCGATCAGGTTCACTCCGAGCACCAGGCGATCGTCGACGCCGTGAGAAACGTTGATCCGGACGAAGCGGCACATCGCCTCGGCGAGCACATCACGAATGGGTTCCTCCGTCTGGCAGAGTCAGCGACCGGCCAGCCGGTCTCCGACCCCTTCGACTTCGACACGGACTGAGCACTCCGCGCCTCCTCGGCGCCACAGTCGCCCTCCCCCGCTTCCGCACTTCCTCCCTCACCGCACCGAAACGCGGCCCCACTGCCACATCGCGAGAAATAATGCATTCTTCTGCAGATAATATTGGAAATATGCGCTGAGTCCTCTAAGCTCGTGATCGTTTGATCGAGAGCGCGACTCGGCACGGAGGCGTCACGCAGCAGTGACCGACCGTTCCACCGCTCCCGCTCGACGATTTCCCTGGCCATCCACACTGGAGCTGACGATGACGTCGATGAGACGAATGAGATGGAAGCCGCTGCTTTCCGGCCTCTCGATAAGTTTGCTGGTGCTCAGCGGGTGCAACCCCGCGCGCAGCGGTGACCAGCAGCGGTTCGAACTGCGTTTCTCCCACGTCACATCGGCGAGTACGCCGAAGGGACTCGCAGCCGACTACTTCGCCGACAAGGTCGAGGAGAAGTCCGACGGTCGCATCGAGGTCGAGGTGTTCCCGAATTCGGAGCTCTACGGAGACAAGGACGAGATGCAGGCCATCCAGTCCAACGCCGTCCAGGTCCTTGCTCCGGCGAGCGCGAAGTTCACGACGATCGCCCCGAGCCTGCAGGTGCTCGATCTTTCGTTCATCTTCGACGAACCCGATGAGATCCCCGAGGTCGCGAGTCCCGATACGGAGATCGGCAAAGCGATCTACGCGAACCCGGACCTTGAAGCGAACGGTCTGAAGGTCCTCGGACTGTGGGATGCGGGCATGAAGCAGATCCACTCGAACAACAAGACGCTCGAACCCGAGGACATGAAGGACCGAAAGTACCGGATCCAGCCCTCGGACGTGCTGCGCACCCAGTTCGAGACCTGGGGCGGAGTCCCGACCCCGCTGGCCTTCGCCGAAGTGTACAGCGGCCTCCAGCAGGGACTCATCGACGGTGGCGAGAACACCTACTCGAACATCGAGTCGCAGAACATGCACACCGTCCAGAAGTACGTGACCGAACTCGACCACGGCTACGTCGGCTACATCCTCACAGTGAATAGGCGTTGGTACGACGAGTTGCCCAGCGATCTGCAGACCGCTGTCGACGACGCCGCGGACGAGGCCAGCGACTTCAACCGCGCTGAGGCTCAGAAGGTCAACGCCGAGGCCAAACAGACCATTGAGGAATCCGGCAACACCGAGGTCGTCGTCCCGAGCAAGAAGCAGCGACAGGCCTTCAAGGACATGGTCGTGCCCTCCGAATACGAGAGGTACCGCGACGTCATCGGACCCGAGGTGGTCGACGAACTCCTCGAACGCAACAAAGAGAGGGGATGACGGTGCGCACTGTCGACAGATACCTCACACGGATCGAGAACTTCCTCGCCGGCGGCACTCTCATCGCCGCAACCGCCCTGGCAGTCTTCGCTGTGCTCCTGCGCAACATCACCGGAGACGTCCTCTTCTGGTCGGAGGAAGCGACGATCTATCTGATCATCTTCTCGACGTTCTTCGGAGCCGTCGTCACCCTGCGTTACAACGAGCATGTGGCCGTCGACATCATGCCGACACTGCTCAAGGGCAGAGCCAAGAAGTTCTTCGTGATCCTCGCCGGTGTGGCCACCTTGGTCTACGCCGGTTTCATCGCCTACCTCTCGTGGGCCCTCATCAACGCGCCGTTCTCCCGTACAACGGTCACACCGGCGCTCAAGCTGCCGCTGTGGGTCGTCGAACTCTCGCTGGCCGTGGGCATGACCCTGTTCTTCATCCGCGCGGTGGAGATGACCGTCCGAGTCCTGCGCACGTCTGCGGCCGATCTCGACAAGGATGTCCTCGCCGAGGAAGCCGCCGCTGTCGGCATCGATGTCGAGGACATTGCCGTCGAACGCAGCGGCGTCGATCAACGTGACGGTGAAATTGGCAATAGCACCGGCGATGGGTCCGGGGACGGCCGCCTCGGCGAAGGCGAATCCGACGCACAGGGAGAGGACCGCTGATGCTCGAAGCAACTCTCGTCCTCGTCGTCGTCCTCCTCCTGCTGCTCATCACCTCGGCGCCGATCGCTGTCGCCTTGGGGCTGACCAGCCTCGTCTACTTCTACTACTTCACGCTCATTCCGATGACCCAGGTCTCGGAACGCCTGTTCAACGCGCTCAACTCGTTCCCGCTCATGGCGATCCCGTTCTTCATCCTCGCCGCGAACATCATGTCCCGCGGCGGGATCTCGCGACGGCTCACCGACTTCGGGGCGGCGATGGTCGGCCACCTGCGCGGCGGCATGGCGATCACCACCGTGCTTGCGTGCATGTTCTTCGCGGCGGTATCCGGGTCATCACCGGCCACGGTAGTCGCGGTCGGTGCTCTGATGATCCCGGCGATGGTGAAGAACGGATACCCGAAGGAATTCTCCACGGGTCTGGTGGCCACCTCGGGATCTTTGGGCATCCTCATTCCGCCGTCGATTCCGCTCATCGTCTTCGGCATCGCCACAGAGCAGAACATCGGCGATCTGTTCCTTGCCGGCGTCCTGCCGGGCATCCTCGCCGGCGTCATGCTTCTTGGCATGGCGGTGTTCGTGGCCTGGAAAAAGGGGTACGGACACGCGGGAGTCGGCTTCCGGATGTCGAACAAGGACAAGTGGAAGGCCTTCCGTGATGCGATCCTCGCCCTTGCGCTCCCGTTCCTCGTGCTCGGCGGCATCTACTCCGGGTGGTTCACCCCCACCGAGGCGGCTGCGGTGGCCGTCGCCTACTCACTGGTCGTGTCTCTGCTCATCTATCGCGAGATCAAGATCTCCCAGCTGTGGGAGGTCACGCTGTCCTCGGTGAAGACCTCGGCGATGGTGATGTTCATCATCGCCAACGGCATCCTCTTCACCTTTGTACTCGCCAGCGAGCGGATTCCGGGTCAGATCTCGACCACGATCGCGGAATGGGACCTGCAGCCGTGGCAATTCCTCATCCTCGTCAATATCCTCCTGCTGTTCGTCGGCTGTGTGATGGAGACGTCCTCGGCGATCCTCATCCTCGCTCCGATCCTGCTGCCGATCGCAACGGAGCTGGGGGTCGACCCGATCCACTTCGGCATCATCGTCGTGATGAACCTGGAGATCGGCATGATCACACCACCGCTGGGCCTCAACCTCTTCGTCGCTTCCGGCATGTCCGGCATGAGCGTCGTCGGAGTGGCTAAGGCCGCGCTCCCCAGCGCGCTGGTGCTGCTGACCGCACTGGCGCTGGTCACGTTCGTGCCGTTCTTCGCCACTGCGTTCGTGGGGTGAGTCTGCGATTGTCCTCTTCCCTGTGCCCACCATCGACAGCGACGGTGGGCACAGACATTCAGGTCATTCGGATCCGGCCGCGGCAAGGGCCCCGGTCTCACGAAACGGTACGGACATGGCTGGCCCACTCTTCGAATCGCTGGTCAGCTCAGGAGAGCGTGCCGTAGCCCGGGTTGCTGAAGCCTTGCACTCCTCGGACCCGGCCCCTACCCCAGCAGTCCCATCACCGACTCCTTCACCTGAAGTGCTGCGAGGAAACCGAAGAGTGCGAGGCAGATGCCCAGGAGCACATTCGACCACGTCGTGTTGCGCAGCTCGGCGGGCACCGAGGAGCGGTTGAGGATGACGAGCAGTGCCAGGGCGAGCACCGGCAGGATGAAGGCGCTGATCGCCGCGTAGACGAGGACGAGGGTGACCGGCTGGCCGAGGCTCATGATGGCCAGCGTCGCCACGGACAAGTAGACCAGCGCTGCGCGGAATTCGACGGATTTCGCCGACATCTCGTGCTCCGGTGCATCCTGGTGCGGGTAGCGGCGCAGCACGCGCAGGCAATCGGCGGTGACATAGGCGATACCGGAGAACCCGCCGAGCACACTGGTGTAGACCACAGCGAGGAAGCTGATGAGGAAGACCAGGCGGCCCACCTCGCCGATGCGGCTGATGAGGCTGTCGGCGATGGCGAACAGCGCATCGTTGTCCGCGATCGTGAAGCCCTGACCGTAGAGGATGAAGGCACCCACGGCACTCATGGCCACGGCGAAGACGAAGACGAGCCCGTAGCTGATGACCAGATCGAGGCGCACGACGGGCTTCCAGTCCTCGCTGCGCCAGGACTTCTCGCGGATCCAGAACGAGTAGGCGAGAATGCCGGTCGCTCCCCCGACGCCGCCGATGAGCGACATCACTGTGATGATCGAGGTGTTCGGGAAAGTGGGGACAATGGTCTCCGCCGCCACTTGCTGGGCGTCCTGGCCTTGGAAGACGGAGATCGCCAGCGCAAGGATGCCGAAGAACATGATGAGTCCGAA